>ERZ780167.2571-NODE-2571-length-14056-cov-3.661953_pt1 | contig 14056 bp, 13 predicted proteins | sample MGYA00510982_ERZ780167 | MGnify/ENA primary metagenome ERZ780167 (study PRJEB29588, sample SAMEA2146107) | human gut metagenome | biome: human gut; feature: human-associated habitat; material: faeces | place: Denmark | collected 2008/2010 ... | reverse complement strand
ATATACAGAAGGAGGGTGCACCATAAATGACCATAGTCAATTATGACACACCCCCAAAGAGAACCACCTCTTTTACTTCCTATGTATCCATCCCATCTACCCCATTCTTTTATATCAAAAAGGCTTTAGCTGATTTTGTTTATCAGCTAAAGCCTTTGCTTATTACTCAGAGAAAAAGTTTTTGTAATTGTAGGGAAGCAACTTCTCGCAGTCCGCTTCGCTCTGACAGGTTAGGAGGTGCGGTACGATTTCCTTGAGCCACTTGAGTGGTGGTATGCCCAGTAGTTCGCAAGTGCGAAGCAGTGTCATGATGACAGCATTATCCTCGCCGGATGTATCGCTGTTTATAAATAGCCAGTTCTTGCGTCCGAGAGCTACAGAACGTACGCTTCTCTCTACGGGATTGTTGTCTATGGGGTAAGTTCCGTCTGTTGTGTAGCGGGTCAGGTTTTCCCATAGATTTAAAGTGTACGAGATGGCAGCCCCCAAACCACTTTTGGGGGTACAATATTTTTGCTTTGTGAGTAAGTATGTACGAAGTTCGGCCAGCAGAGGGACAGAACGTGACTTACGTTCGGCCAGGACCTCATCAGCGGATGCTTCACGCGCTTTGAGTCCTTCCTCAACCAGATAAAGTGCACCGATGAGCCGCAGGATGTATGCGCATTCTTCCTTGAAGTTGTCTTTTATTTCATAGAACTTCCTTCGTGCATGTGCCCAACAGGCAAGATGCGCTACATGGGGAAAATACTTTAGCTGATGGTAGCTTTTGCAATCGTCCGTCAGTACAGCTCCCTTATATCCGTGCAGGAGTAAATCGACAATCTTTTGCGAACGAGATCCTCCGCGGTAGTAAAAGAAGAGCCCGTGGTTGTTTCGGCTGCCGTCAACCACACTCCAGATATATCCCTTGCGCGTTTTGCCCGGCTTGTCGTTGATGGGGATGGTTGTTTCATCAATGTGCAATACGGATGATTCCATCACCTTGTTCATTTGGCAGAAGTACAGCGGGTAAAACTGCTCTATGGTATCGTGCATCCAGCGGTCGATGGACGAGGTGGCGAAGTCTATTCCCAACTCTTTGTACATCTTTGCTTGCCGGTACTCGGGGATATGGTGGGTATACTTGCTGACAAGCATTTCCAGAATGACACTGTCACCTACAAAACTTGAAGGAATGAGGCGTGGAAGTGCCGGATGCTGAAGGATTGTCTGATGCGTGCTGCTAACGGTTTCCCGGAGCAGGCACTTGTGGTAGATGATTTCCTGCACATAGAAAGTAGCAGGCTCTCTTTGCAGTATCCGAACGGTATCCGAACCTATAATGGTCATCGTTTCAGGATTGTACCCTTCGGGATAAACTTCCTCGCGGCGATGTTCCAGATTTTTGGGCACTTTGGCCCATCCTCTTTCTTTCGGTTCCTTTTTAGTTTTCTCTTTGGCTGCTTTTCGGCGCTCTTTTGACTCTTCCTCCAAAGCGTGTACGATTTCAGAAGGAGGCACTACTGACTCTTGGGGCAGTTGGACAAGTTCGTCGGCATCCTCCGGTTCAAAAGGAAGACCCAAGAGATTCCAATCCCCTTCCGTGATATTTTTACGACGCTCGGACTTGCTGCCGTATGCCTGTGTCTGCAGCCGTTTTATGATTATATCCTTACGGACCAACTCTTCTTTGAGCCGGTCTATCTCCTTGAGGGCTTCGATACGCTGTTGAAGGACCTCGTAAAATTGGTTTAGGATAAAGGATGTTTTTATCATTCGTTGTTGATTTTCAGATATAAAGATACGAATTTATTCTGAAAACAACAAATTTTCTTCTTACAAATTATACCTTTTACGGCGTTTGGACGAAAGGTTTATTCCTTCCATCAGCATGACAATTTCGTCCCAGCGCATTTCTTTGAATGACAGGTTACACCCTCTGAATAAATTGGGCGCAACACGTCCACTTTCCAGTCTTTTGTAATAAATCACGAAACCGCCCCGTTCCCAGTGCAGGAGTTTGAGCAAGCTTCGGGATTTATTAGCAAAGAGGAAGACACTCCCAGATAGAGGATTCATACAGTTATTTCTCACTATGCCGCAAAGCGACTCTACCCCTTTGCGCATGTCAATGCCGTGAGTATAGACATAAAATCGGTTGGTTTCATTCAAGCTAAACATTCTTCGAACTTTTTGTTGTTTTGAACTGCAAAGTTCTGAACAATGAAGGCTTAATGAAATATGGGGTAGATGGGATGGTTACATAACAAAATACAAAGAAGCCATAGCTTCTTACCTAAAGTCACTAAATTCCATAACATTAAAACATGGATTGTTAAGACGCTCAAAGATGCCGAGGTAGTCAAGTGCATAGAGTATCCCTCACGCCATTTGCTTGACGTGAGGGAACTTTAATCTTTTGACATATAGTTCAGTACCTTATTTAAAACATCGAGACTGCCAGATGTTTCCACTCTCATTCCACTTCCTGGAGCATAAAGATTTAAAGTATATGATGGACAGGTTTGATACAATCGTTTTTCGTAGGTTCCTGTTGGTTTATCAGATGGTGCTTCGCCCTCTCGCAACCAATGCCAGTCACCAATGTAGTGAAAAACAAAACTATCAATCACAATGCCAGGAAGATGATAACTACTAAAATAAGTATCCCTGATATATCTCATGTGTTTGCAAGTATCATAAAGTAAACCATTGCTTTCTTCATTTCGACTTCTCATCGCGTCCTGTTCGGCTTTAGGGTTCGTCGACAACCACTGGCCTCCCATATTTGAATCTGGGTACTCGTACGTTCCATCCCAATACCCCCATAGTAAATGTTTAAATGCTGGTAAAATTTCGAACTTTATACCATCAGCAAAGTTCACAACCACCACCTGTCCATCAGCATGGACTTTACTTCGAGGATATGCACTCTCAATAGCTCCTTTTACTGCTTGAAGTAATCGAGATTGTCCATTACCCTTATGAGCATCAAAACGTTCGTAAATATCTTTGGGTAGTTCAACAAGAATATCTATATCGCTTGTATCTATAGCTGTATTTCTTCCATACGAACCAACATAAAAGCTATGATCTGTTTCACTCATACTGTCCCAAAATTCAATGTTTATAGCTTTCGTGATATGCTTGTATCTTAAGGAAATAGTAGAACGCTAATCCTGACTAATTGGCTCACCTTTTCTTTTAACCGTATCCATAAATTATAATTCCTGTAAATGTAATGGAACAATTGCTTTAATCTCTGATTCAGAAGTAAGAGAATCCTCATTAACCATCAAAGCCTCACGGGCATATGTTACAGCTTTCCCTGTTGTCTGAGGAGCGATATCACCTGCAAATAGTTCGTTCTCTACTTCTGTCATCCAATCTCTTTTTGCACTCACAGACTCTATATCCACCAACCTTCCGGTTTTGATGTCTGTTAAAATTCCCTCATATTTATTGCGAAGGTTGCGACACTTGGCTGCATATTGCTTACAAGCAGAAGCACTTTCCTCCAAGACCCCATCTTTATATCTCAAAGTAAATATAGTAGATATAAGAGCCAACAACGATGTTATGGCAGGCATAAGCCATACTGCATCTATAGTCTTTAGTGCGCTAGTGACAACTGTAACGAAAGCACTAGTCGTAGATAGACCATTTGAGATAGCCATAATCCATTTATTACAATTACTCTTTGCTAAATAAATGTCTGCTTGTTTTTCTTGAATCTTATGTGTCCAAGAGATTTTTACATACCGATCTTCAATCTCTCGGTATAATGGCTTTATCTGTTCATCCATTTACAAACCTTTTTATTTCTCTTCTACAGATTCTTTTATCATCTTATTGAAAGCTTCATCCTTACCAGTCAGTAAGCGCACCAACTTATAAACAGTTGTTGCCGGGTTATGTAGATGGTACCGATTATCCAGGAACTCACATGCTTGCTTCTCAGCCCATCGTATGGTCATAACTTCGTCGCATCCACAGCGCGACAAAATATCACGCATTAACTTATCATTCTTCTGGTACTTGTATGACTTGTCACCTAATCTATTACGGACTCTGTCTGTTATGATTGCGGCATACTCTGTTCTTTTCATTGAAGTACTTCGGTTGTCAAAATGATAGACATACCACAATTCAAAAGCCTCGTTACTCCACGCACAATTTATATTATTCTGACTCGCCTTCATAATAGCATTGTCAAAATCCGTATCTGGGAATCCGTCTTTGTCAAACACGGCCCATACCGAGTCGTATGGTTCACCTTTCTTCTCTGCTTTTTCCCGAAGCTTGATAGCCTCATCTACGACTGCCAACGTATTGATGCCGCCTCCATCAGATAAGACATCAAAAACTAAACTGCTGGAGTTCCTCATCATACTGAAGGACTTGAAGTAATTTGGTTCTGTCTTGCTGCCCTCGCATACTACCAAAACCTTACATCGAATGCTACGTTCAATCTCTTGACGTGTGAGTGGAGCAAGTTCAATCTTTCTCTCCAACTCCTCCATTCGTAACTTCTTTGCCATAATCGTTAGTCATTATAGGATTCAATATAAGGGATAGCACCATAGCGTCCACGTATGTAATTACGTTCCATATTGCCATCACCACGAGGTTTGCTGCCATCAGGCAACACGATGTCCATCATGTTGTACAAGTCAGTACGTTCCTGTTCATCTTTCTCCGTAAACCAGATTTGATCACGGCGGAGTTGCTTGCTCGACAACAGGTTCGTGTCATGGGTTGTAAATATCAACTGAGCACCATGAGGATTGCGTTTTGGATCGTTAAACAGAGATATTATTTCTAACGAAATCAAAGGATGCATCTTTGCATCCAGTTCATCCACGACCAAAATATTCCCATTCATTAGGGTATCAAAGAAGGGCCCTGCCATATCAAAGAGTTTCTTTGTACCCTCAGACTCCATATCGTCAAAATTGAATGTCGTGGTCTCCTTGCGATTTCCCATCTCATCGTATATGCCATGTGTTGTAAACACTTTTATCTGTTTCTTTCCGTTTAAATCCCTAATCAGATCCTTTCTTAATTCATTCGGTAGGTCATCGGGCAAATCCGTTACTGAGAAATCACGTTGAACTGCTGTAATATCAGAAAAGCCCAACTTGACACGAGAAAAGAACATCTTCATATCAAGACATCCTGGTAGATTCGCGTTCAACATATGCTTGGAAAACATTTGATAACCACCAGTCTCTATTCCTGACAGAACATTAAACTTGTCACGAAAAAACTGGATGATGGAATTACTTATAGAACCGCCCAATTGGCCTACTAATGACAGAAATAAACGATTGTCGTTAGTACGTTCTTCCAACCCCTCGCCTTCATGAAAATGTTTTTCATTAACGCCAATGCCCTCACTATTTCGAAGGAACAGTTTTGTGTTACTACCATTCTTCTCAATACGAATTAAAACCTCCTCAACAATACTCTTAGCATTGTTTGCTAAAATGTAATAATAATGAATATTATCAACGACTATGTCTATTTCATATCGAGTAGGAGTATCCTGATTACTATCGTTTAGTATAAATGGTTCATACAGCAACCTGTCTCCATCGTTTATGGATACAGATGTAAGAATCATTCGAGACATAGCTGACATTGCACGAACTATATTAGTTTTGCCACTCGAATTAGCACCATAAATAGCAGCAGTGCGAAGGAAACGATAATTTTCACATGTTACAATATTGCCAATGGGATCATCCTTTATTGCAGTCGGTAAGAATGAAATTGTTTTACGTTGGCATATAGAACGGAAATTTTCAACTGTAAAAGAAAGTAATGTATCCATAGAGGACTAAGATTTGAGAATTTATGTGATTTATTTGTGCTAAAATACACAAAATAAACCAGACATACAAACAAATATGAGAAAACATCTCATTTTTACCAATATTTTCACTTCTTATTAAATTGTTTTTACAAAATCACTCAGATTTAAATATATTTTAGAATCAGGGAAACCCCACCGCCTCAGTTCTGGCATCTACCAACTCGCTAAACGTCAAGTGGCAAGAATAACTTCTTGGTTTTTTGTAATTATCTTCTTTAATCTGTTATATTCGATGCGCATATAGTTGAGAAATTCAATAGACTTGCAGCTTCGAGTATAGGATGCGGTGTGAGCATGTATAGGAGTATTACAATATTATGACGCATCCAATCTCCACCTTTTCCGTTATCTCTTACGTAGTAAAGAATCTGTCCTTATACTTGTTGTTGTTCGAACAGAGTGCGCTACACACTGGGCATCCGCTACCTTTGCAGTAAGAGGTGCAATGTCATTTTTGTTGTGATAAAAATTGGACATACAGACTAAGGGCCTGAAGCTATTGATCCCTATTTTTGCGTAAACAAACTATTTCAGTTAGGGGTATTATTTGAGATTCAAAGAAGATGATGATTTTGTAAAGCACTGATAATCAGCACCACTTTCAAACAACAAAATCTCATGGAATATCACTTTGCGAGACTCATAATCTGGAGGTCCTTGGTTCAAGCCCAAGCTGGTCCACACTAATAATCAAGCACTTACAGAGTTTCTGTAGGTGCTTTTTCTTTTCGTGGTGACCTTCAGATGACCTTTTTGAAGCGAAACTCTACTTTTGTGACATTTTGAAATTTTATTGGATTGCAGAGAATTTTTATATTTTATCAAAACAACCCCTACAAACATCATTCAACAACCCGTTGGCGGAATTAAATCAAGTAAATTAATACAATAAGAGGTTGTATATATCGCTGATTTTCAATAACTTAGCAATGACCAAAAAGTTAAGTTATCATCAGTATATGTACAACCTCTACACAAAATTCATCAAAATTCTTGAGATATGCAAGCAGTTTTCTCAAAATCTCGTCAATGAAGCTGGTAATATTCCTCGTCGAGGCCCTGTTCCTAAATTTTCGGATTTAGAGGTTGTTGCGTTATCGCTGGCAGCCGAAACAGAAAGTATCGACAGCGAAAAATGGCTGTTTGATTATAGGTTGCAAGAATATAAGAATAACATTCCCAATCTTATCTCGCGCAGACAGTTCAATGACCGTCGTAAAAAGACTGCCGACTTGTGCGAAAAAATACGCAAGAGGATTGCCATGAAGATGGATGGTGCAGAAGAACAATTCTTTATTGATTCCAAACCGATTGAAGTGTGTCGTGTAGCAAGAGGTAAGCGTTGCAAAATGGGACGTACCGGTGAATTCTCTAAAGCTCCTGATTTTGGTTTTTGTGCTTCTCAAAACGCTTATTATTATGGCTATAAACTGCACGCAATCTGTGGATACAATGGGGTAATCCATTCGTATGACCTTTCAAAGGCAAGCGTTGCTGACATCAACTATGTGAAGGACGTAAAACTGCAATATTACGATTGTAGTATCTATGGAGATAAGGGATATATTGGAGCCGATATACAATTGGATCTATTTGAGACTGCGCATATTAAACTTGAATGCCCATACAGATTCAATCAAAAAGCATGGAAACCGACATTCATTCCATTTGCAAAGGCAAGAAAGAGGATTGAAACGCTCTTCTCACAACTGACAGAGCTGTTCTTAATCATCAGAAACTATGCAAAGATTACAAACGGTTTGTTTGCCAGAATCATTGGCAAAATTAGTGCACTTACCGTTTTGCAATACGCAAACTTTATAAACAATAAGCCCATCGGCAGAATTAAGTATGCACTAAATTAATTCCGACAACGGGTTCTTAAGTAGGTATTGTACAACATTTCCGATTCATGGCATAAGTTCTCCCATAAGCGACGAAGTACAATATACTGAGCCAATGTTCAAATCATACTCCCCTCACCTTTTTGCTGCTGAGCCAAAAACGGCCGTAAAAAAGAGAGGATAACCCGAAAAAAACTCCCATCCGACATATAGTCGGACGGGAGCCAAAAAAAATAATAATATGAAAGAAATTACAGATTACAGATTACTGTTTGCCCTTGTATTTGTTGCAGCAGCCCGTACCGTCGAAACAGTGAGTGCAGACTTTGCACTTAGGCAGACCGATGGCCTTGACCAGCGTTTCGAGTTTGTTGAAACGCAGCGAAGTCAGTCCCAGGCGTTTACGGATGGCCTCAACCAACTTTTCGTACTCTGGTGTGCCTGTAGTGGCGTATTTTTCGAGATTTTTGTTCGGGTCGCCCTCAATTTCGCCAATGAGCTGACGGGTAATCAGTTCCATTTCGCTCTTCGACGAGGTGAAGCCGATGAACGGACAGCTATAGATGAGCGGCGGACAGGCAATGCGGATGTGTACCTCGCGTGCGCCGTCGTCGAACAGCACGTTCACGTTGTCGCGCAACTGCGTGCCGCGCACAATCGAGTCATCGCAAAAGAGCACGCGTTTGCCGTTGAGCATATCGCGGTTGGGAATGAGCTTCATTTTGGCCACGAGTGCACGCAAATCCTGCGTAGGCGGGGTGAATGAACGCGGCCAGGTGGGCGTGTACTTTGAAATGGCACGCTGGTAGGGTTTGCGCATACCAGCTGCATAGCCCAGTGCCATGCCTACGCCCGAATCGGGGATGCCGCAAACGCAGTCGACGTCGGTGTCGTCTTCGGCAGCCATCATCTCGCCATTGTCGTAGCGCATTTCCTCAACGTTGCGTCCTTCGTAGGTCGAAGTGGGGAAACCGTAGTACACCCAGAGGAAGGAACAAATTTGGCAATGTTCCTGCGGTGCGCGCAACTGTTCGATGCTGTCGGCACGCAAATACACGGCTTCGCCCGGTCCGAGGTCGCGCACGGTTTGGTAGTCCAGGTTGGGGAACGAGGTGCTTTCGCTCGTCACGGCGTAGGCCCCGTCTTTTTTACCGATGATTACGGGCGTGCGACCCCAGTCGTCGCGCACGGCAATGATGCCTTCTTCGGTGAGCAGCAGCATGGAGCATGAACCTTCGATGTGGCGGAACACATTTTCGATACCCTCGGCAAACGTTTTACCCTGAATGAGCAGCAATGCCACGAGTTCGGTCTGGTTGGTTTGTCCCGATGAAAGTTCGGCAAAGTGCTGGTTCTGTTCGAGCAATTCGGCAGTGAGCTGTTCGATATTCGTTATTTTTGCAACAGTGACGATGGCAAAACGCCCCAGGTGCGAGTTAATAACGAGCGGTTGTGCGTCGGTATCGCTGATAATGCCGATGCCCGCATTGGCACCCTTGAACTTGGAGAGTGCCGGTTCGAATTTTGAGCGGAAGTAGGCATTTTCAAGGTTATGAATGGAGCGTGTAAAACTTTTGGTCGTCGGGTTGTAAGTGGCCATACCGCCCCGGCGAGTGCCCAGATGTGAGTTGTAGTCAGTGCCGTAAAATAAGTCGGCTACGCAGTCGAGCTGCGAAACTGTTCCAAAAAAACCTCCCATAATGCTGGTGTGTGAATTGTTAGTTGGTGTATTGTGCGTGCTATGTCAACCCGTCGTTCCGGCTGTCGGTCTTCAGTGTGCCCGACGATGCGAAAACAAAGAGTTGAGGTAGCAAAATTACGCCAACCCCCTTAATGTGCAAAGCCCTGATGCGGATTTTTTCATTCGTTAGCCAAAAAACCATTATTTATGCAACACTTCGTAAACTTTGGTTGGCAAAAAAGGAAAAGCCACCCTCATACGAGGCTGGGATTTTAAAGTCTATAATTCGGAAATATTGGAAGAAAATACTGATGTAGCCATAACCTGCTGCGATGCGGAAAGAAGGGCTGACGTGGCGGTAAACATGAACGTAACCGAGGTGCGCACTTTAAGAAGTCGTCTAAACTGTTCTGACGAAGATTTGAGTTGGAGTTTTATCTCCTCTACATTCAATTTTCACCTTTCTTTTTGGTTGTTTTTTGATCTTTCATCGGTCGTGTAGCTCGCTACACTCCCTCTTCAAGGCCCAAAAACACCTCAAAAATAAAGGCAAATCTTGAAATTCATAAAAGTTCAGACAACTTCATTGAAAATTATTCGACATCGACTTATGAGATTATTAGATTTTACTGTTTTTGTCCTTGTGTTACATAGGTGCGACTATTCGCATAAGCAAAAGTAGCTATTTATTTTAAGAAACGCCTTTCCATGCATGATTTTTTGCGTGGAAAGGCGTTAGTTTTAGCTAAGAAGGAGATGTTGAATTTTATTTTTTGGAATACAACACCTTTGAACGCTGCCGTGTGCGCTTATTCGTCGCGCCAAAAAGCGGGAGTGAAGGGCAGGAGCAACGAGAATATTTCCAAACGGCCGGCGAGCATCAGGAAGGAGTTTATCCATAAAGTGGCATCGTTCAAACAGCTCCAGGAACCTAAGGGACCTACTTGATGACCGATGCTGGGGCCGATGTTGCTGAACGAAGATATGGCCAGACCAAAAGAGTCGAGCAGGGTGTGACCCATGGCTACCATGAAGAAACACGCCACCATGATGAGGATGAAGTAGACCACAAAGAAAGCAAATACGGTGCGACCCATCTGGGCGGTAATCTGGGTGTTGTTGATGCGCACGGGGAGCACGGCATGGGGATGCAGCATTTGGCGGAACTCGGTTTTGGTGAGCTTCCATACCATGAGCACGCGAATGCACTTGAGACCACCGCTGGTGGATCCGGCACAGGCTCCGATGATACTGATGAACGAGAGAATGAGCCAAATGGTGGGGTGCCAAATCATAAAGTCTTCGTCGGAAAAACCGGTGGTACTTTGCAGCGAAACGGTGTTGAAAAAGGCTATGCGCAACGAGGACATGATGTCGATGCCTTCAACAAAATAAAGAATGCCCGTGATGCTTAATGCGGCGGTGAAGAAGATGACTAGAAAACAGCGTAACTCGCCGTCGTGCCATACATCCTTGAAACGGCGTTTGACGAAAAAGAGATAGAGCAGCGTACAGTTAATACTGGCTATGAACATAAACAGGGTGGCTATCCACTGTATGCGGTTGCTCTTGAAAAAGGCGATGCTGTCCTGATGGGTGGAGAAACCGCCGGTGCCGATGGTTGACAACCCGTGGTTGACGGCATCGAATAGCGACATTCCGCCCCAATAATAGGCTGCTGTGCAGGTGAGCGTCAGAAGCAGATACAAACTCCACATCCAACGGGCTGTGGTGCTGATACGGGGATGCAGCTTGCCAATTTTCAGTCCGGTACTCTCGGCTGAGAAGAGTTTGGTTCCGCCGTCACCCATATTGGGCAATACGGCTATCGTAAAGAACACTATACCCATACCGCCTATCCAGTGGGTCATACTGCGCCATGTCAATATGGAATAGGGCAAGGAGTCGATATTGTCGAGCGCGGTGGCTCCGGTGGTGACGGTTCATCAAACCTATGCAATTCGGTCCGATTAGCGATGCCTCGTATTTATTCGCAGTCTTTAAAATTTCCTGTTCTAATAGGAATCCCTCATGAGTTTCTTCTCCGAATCCGGCCGATATAATAATAAATGCTTTGGTATTGCGGGTCGAAGCCAGCTCTTCTACAATAGAGGGGCAAGCTGCTGCCGGAACGGCTAATCGCCAGTTCTGTGTTTGGCAATGATGTTATGTCGGGAAAACAGGGAATACCTTGTACCTCTGTTTCTTTCGGATTTACTGCATATAATTTCCCGGGAAATTTTCCTTCCAGCAGATTCCGAATAATCTTTCCTCCGGGTTTTTGCGTATTATTCGATCCTCCTATGATCACAATACTTTCCGGAGCAATCAATTCTCTATTGATCATAATATATAAAATTCTTTATTTCAGATGATTTAGCAAAAAATTGCATACATATTCGTTCAAAGATAGCGATTTTACTTTTTCCTCTTATCGCATTGCGACAAAAATCGTATATTTGCAAATCATTTTGAAAAAGGAAAAGATAAAATCATATAAACCAATGGAAAAGAAATTCAAACGTACTCTCGTAACTACAGCGTTGCCTTATGCTAACGGCCCTGTGCATATCGGGCATTTGGCCGGTGTATATGTTCCTGCTGATATTTATACCCGATACTTGCGTCTCAAAGGAGAAGAGGTGATCCATATCGGCGGATCGGATGAGCATGGAGTACCTATTACCTTGAAGGCTAAAGCTGAAGGTATCACTCCGCAAGATGTAGTCGATCGGTATCATTCGATAATAAAAAAATCGTTTGAAGAGTTTGGAATTTCTTTCGATATATATTCCCGTACCTCTTCCGATATCCATACGAAAACAGCTTCCGAGTTTTTCCGGAAATTGTATGACAAGGGAGTTTTTATCGAGAAGACGACGGAGCAGTATTATGATGAAGAGGCTAAGCAGTTCCTTGCCGACCGTTATATTACCGGTACTTGTCCGCATTGTAAGAATGAAAGGGCTTATGGCGATCAATGTGAAGCCTGCGGAACATCTCTGAATGCGACGGATCTGATCAATCCGAAATCGGCAATCAGCGGCAGTGTTCCGGTATTGCGGGAAACTAAACATTGGTATTTGCCTCTCGATAAATATGAAGATTTTTTGCGTAAATGGATTCTGGAGGATCATAAGGAATGGAAATCGAATGTTTACGGTCAATGTAAATCTTGGCTCGATATGGGGTTGCAGCCTCGTGCCGTTAGCCGGGATCTTGATTGGGGAGTTCCTGTTCCGGTAGAAGGCGCTGAAGGCAAAGTATTATACGTTTGGTTCGATGCTCCTATCGGTTATATTTCCAATACGAAAGAGTTGTTGCCCGATAGTTGGGAACGCTGGTGGAAAGATCCGGAGACGAAGTTGGTTCATTTTATAGGAAAAGATAACATTGTTTTTCACTGTATCGTATTCCCGGCGATGTTGAAAGCCGAAGGGAGTTTTATTCTTCCGGAAAATGTTCCTGCAAACGAATTTTTAAATCTTGAAGGAGACAAAATTTCTACATCTCGTAATTGGGCGGTATGGTTGCATGAGTATTTGGTCGATTTCCCGGGTAAGCAAGATGTGCTGCGTTATGTTCTTACTGCAAATGCTCCGGAAACGAAAGACAATGATTTTACTTGGAGAGACTTTCAGGCACGAAACAACAATGAGTTGGTTGCCGTATTAGGGAATTTTGTGAACCGTGCAATGGTTCTTACACATAAATATTTTGGAGGAAAAGTCCCGGCTTGCGGAGAGTTGACCGAGTATGATAAAGAGACGCTTGACGAATTTGCCGGAGTAAAGGTCGAACTTGAAAATTATTTGGAGAATTACCGTTTCCGTGATGCCCTGAAAGAGGCGATGAATCTTGCCCGTATCGGTAATAAATATTTGGCAGATACAGAACCTTGGAAATTGGCGAAGACCGATATGCCTCGTGTCTCTACGATTTTGAATCTGGCATTGCAGATTTCTGCTAATCTGGCGATTGCATTCGAGCCGTTTCTTCCTTTTTCTGCCAAGAAGTTGAGAGATATGTTGAATATGACTCATGCCGAATGGAACTTGTTGGGGCATACCGATATCTTACCTGAAGGGCAGCAGTTGAACCAGCCTGTTCTTTTGTTCGAAAAAATTGAGGATGCTCAAGTTGAGGCTCAAGTACAAAAACTGTTAGATACGAAAAAAGCGAATGAGCTGAAAAATCATCAGGCCGCTCCTGTTAGAGAAAATATCGATTTCGAAGATTTTATGAAATTAGATATTCGGGTAGGCAAGGTTTTGGAATGTCAGAAAGTACCTAAGGCGGATAAACTGTTGCAATTTAAAATCGATGATGGTTTAGGAGGGCGTACTATTGTTTCGGGAATAGCGAAACATTATAATTCTGAAGATTTGGTGGGAAAACAGGTTTGTTTTGTCGCTAATCTGGCGCCTCGTAAATTGAAAGGCATCGAATCGCAGGGAATGATTCTTTCTGCTGAAGATGCCGACGGCAAATTGGTTGTTGTAGAACCGGAACAGCATGTAAAACCGGGATCGGAAGTAAAATAAACCATAATATTTTTGTTTAAGAGAGGCTCTGTTTGAATTTTTTATCGGAAAATTCAGGAGGAATCTAAATATTAATAAATCCCCGGAGAAGTTTCAGTTTTCCCTCTTTGGGGATTTTTTATTCAAC
>ERZ780167.2570-NODE-2570-length-14064-cov-3.979299_pt1 | contig 14064 bp, 13 predicted proteins | sample MGYA00510982_ERZ780167 | MGnify/ENA primary metagenome ERZ780167 (study PRJEB29588, sample SAMEA2146107) | human gut metagenome | biome: human gut; feature: human-associated habitat; material: faeces | place: Denmark | collected 2008/2010 ... | reverse complement strand
AGTAAAAACACTATTGGAAGAAAAAATAAGAACTCAATAGAATTGAACAATATAATTATTTGTGTAAAAATTTTCGCATTATTATTTGGTTAAAATGCAATCTTTCTTGTTTATTAAATCCTAATATATAAGCAGAAGCACAAGCTGATATGACCGAAACAACTATAGTTAGTACATTCCAACCGTAATATTCATTCTTGTAACAAGTAATCAAAGCAGGAATTGGTAACGAGGCAACTAACACACACAGATTATTTAAATATACTCTAATAAAATTCCTCCATTCATAAGCAAAATAAGAAACCGCTAAATAAGGTTTCACTATCATACCTTGTACAATTGTCAAAAAAAGCATTCCCCATGCAATCCAAAGGACACTTCCTCCATATTTATATAATACGTAAATAATAGCCAAAACAATAAAATCTGTTATTGGACAAATAATAGCATTCTCTTTTAATCTTCCTTCAGCCTGAAATATTTGATAAAAGGTTACATCATATACATAGACTAACATTTCTAGCAAAACTATCTGCAAGAATTCTGTAGTAAATTGGGGAACTTCATCCAACCATAACCTTAAAACAAATTGGGTCTCAAACAATAATGGAAGCACTATTATTAACATTAAATAAAAGCTAATATTACACGAGAAAAACAATAATCTCCGAGAGCCTTCAATATCACCGGAAGAATGGCGCTTAAGGATTTGAGGATTAACCGCCAATCGAAAGTTATTTACAAAATTAGACACCTGATTTTTTACAACATTTGCAATAGATCGGGCAGCAACCAACGCTGGATTAAAAAAGAAACTGATCAATATTGTCGCTCCCTGTGTCAATGCTGAATATGATAAGGAACCAAAAAGATTCCAAAAAGAGAAAGACATTAATGGCTTAAAAAAAGTCTTATCGATATGATATCCCAGCTTACACTCAGCAAAATTACGAATACAGTAAATACGATAAGTACCAAGAGTCAGGATTTGAACAATTAACAATAAAATAGCATAAAATACTAATTTATCTATCGGGCTTATGACAAGTAAATAACATACCAATAATTTAGCGGTAACTTCAAATATGCTAACATAAGCATAAATTGACATGCGCTCATGGGCAATAATCAATGCAGTAAAAGGTATTTGTGTGATATTTAATAAAGATGTCAATACCGACATCTGATAAACCCACATAGCTGCAGTTAACCTATCTGCCGGAATATTACATTTCATATATAAGACCCATAAACCAATACTTTCGGCTATAATGAAAACAAAAGATGCTAATATAGCATGTATACTTCTAGTTGTTTTAAAACAATTGATTAAAGCAGTATGATCATTATCTTTAACTTTACCAATTTCTATAGTTATAAATCGAGAAGAAGATCCCCCTAAGGCTCCTGTCAAAAAACTAAATAAAGCTACAATGCTACCTGCAACATTATATATACCATAATCATTAATACCCAAAAATTGCAAAATTACCCGTGATGTAAATAGTCCAACCACGGTAACTAATGCCATTCTGAAATAAAGAAATAAGGTATTCCACGCAATTGTTTTATTAGTTCTTATTTCACTCATCATACAAAGTAAATAAAACTGAATTCAGCTTTAAAACATCAGAAATTTTTTTTCAGCTTCACAATAAGAATTGCAACTTTATGAACAATTTTTCTTAAGATACTAACAAAAACTATGACCAAATTATGCTCATACCTACCCATTATATATTGTACATAATGAGATAAGAAATTATCCGAATCATAATGTATAAATCTTCCTTTATAATCAGATAGAACGGAATGAACTACCCTATCAATTTGTCCATCAAATTTATAATCAATACCCAACAACTTGTCATTTGATTGATAATAATCTATAGTAGCAGATATGCCTTTTTTAAGATTATATTTTATTTCAAACAAAGGTACAGCAGCTTTCAATTTTAAATTGGAAACAATATGATCTTTAGCACGATCTATCAGAAATTCACCTTTCCGGGATGGAAGTTCTTTTATAATTTTAGCAACAGGCACATCAACCTTCAATGCATTGATCCCTACTTTTTCTTCCACAGCACGAAGTATTTGTTCCCAAGTCACAACCTCACCACAAATACCAAAATCATTATTATAAGCTTGGGAATTTCCCCATAATCCAACCATACCTGTTGCAAAATCTTCGACACGCATAACAGTTTGGAAATTTTTCCCCTCATTCCAAGTTACAATAGGTTTTCCTGCTTTCATACGTTCAATCAAGGTATAATGATATCCATAAGAGGGCATTAAGCCATAAGGTATGCGTGTATTACCATAAGTAATGCTTGGACGAACAATCGTATAAATTAAATTGTGTTGTTTACAATAAGTACGCACTAACTCTTCACATGCAGCCTTTTCGTAACTATAACTCCATTCAGAATTAGGTTGAGAACAATTCTCATCATAATATCCATCTTTCTGCAATTTATACACAGAATCCGTTGATATAAAAACATATTGCATACATTTATCATGAAATAAATCAAGACTATACAACACTTGATCTGCATTATAGCATATAAAATCTACAACAACATCATAATGATGTCCTTCCAGACTTTTAGTAGCAGCCTTTTTATCCCTAATATCAAAATGCAAAGACTCTACATTAGGATTCTGTTTATTTCCATGATTATTTCCACGATTAATACAAGTTACCTCTATGCCATGTGCAACAGCCTCATTTACTACAGCGGAACTAATTACGCCAGTACCTCCAACAATTAATACCTTCATTACATCAATTATTATTGTGATCCATATAATATCCTTCATCTATTAATTCACAAGGGCTGCCACCATATAAAGGATATTCACCCTCTTCGTAAACCTGATTAAGAATAGTACATGGCATAAATGTTGCGTTATCTGGTGTAATAGTACCTTTTGTCACAATACACTTATAACTTATAAAATTGTGTTTACCAATTTTAACAGGAGAAGTTTTCTTTAATAATTTACCAGTTGTCATATCAGTTAAAGCGTGCCAATCCGAATCCATAATCATAGAATCATATGCAATCCAGGTTTCATCACCAATTTCAATTGATTCCGCACATTTTATCTTGCAATTACAATCCAAATCTTTACCTAACCTCAAGATTCCACCATCCCTAATCATAATATATGAATCATTCGCAAAAACTGCACGCCCCTTAAAAATGATAGTCCCATCAATATCTAATGAGATTCCATTATTAGGATTACATGTATTAATAAGATATCCCATCTGTATCATCCCAGGCCGTATACATTCTGATTCAATCTTAACACTCCCTTTCAACTTAATAAAATGCGGTTTGTACAAAAGGATGGGGAGCTTTATAGCCTGTATAAATGGTAAATACTTCAAATTAAAATATATCGACTGTGGTAAATATCGAATGAACCTTTTTACTAATCCCAATTTACTCATTTTCAAATCGTTTTATAATTTCTTTTCTATCAATTTTACCATTAGTATTTAACGGGAAATTATCAAAGAAAATAATTTTAGAAGGAACTTCATAAGGCGGAAGTGCAGCTTTAATATAATTAATGAAAATATCTTGATCCAAAGGCTTTGAGTGAATAGCCAATCCCAAAGCAGTAAGTCCATTAAACTGAAAAGCAACACAAATACATTCAGGATGTGAATCATGTGCTTCCTTAGCATAATGCTCTATTTCGGACAATTCCACACGAAATCCTTGTATCTTAGTTTGAAAATCTTTACGACCTACATACATATAGTCACCCTCAACATCACGATAACACAAGTCGCCAGTTCTATACCAACGAAAACCATCCATCTCAAAAAAAACATTTTCATTGTTAATTGGATTCCAATAACCTGGTGTTAATTGAGGGCCTCGCAAACATAATTCACCTTCTTCCATATCTGCCGCCAACTTATTATCTTCATTCAAAATAATACTATAATTATTAGGCATATCTTTCCCGATACTAATAACTCCATTGTGTGTTTTGACTCTATCTGCTTTAAAATCATAATAAGTACAAAACACTGTATCTTCTGTTGGACCATAAAAATTGATTATCCTACAATTAGGAAGACATTTCTGCCATCCTCTAGTAATCTCATCAATTAATGCTTCTCCACAAAAAGAACACAGACGAGTCTCTTCTATACACAATTCATCAAAAAACCTTTTGAGATAAGTCAAAACTGATGGTACAAGATTCAATACTGTAAGATGATACTCCTCTAAAAGATCCAATACATAACTAGCCTTAATTTCACCATCTGGAATAATATAAATACAGGCTGCAGAATAAAAAGGAAGTACATAAGATGTTACAGAAAAATCAAATGTTAATTCAAACATCTGCAAACAACGATCCGTTTCGTAAACTTCATGTCCCAACAACCACATAGAATTTATAAAACTATCTAAATTTTTATATGTTATTGGCACACCTTTGGGAATCCCAGTACTACCAGAAGTAAAAAGTAAATAAGCTAAATCACTATCTTTAATAATATTAGGATTAAACATTATATTAGTATCTTGCCCATCGATATTATCAAGATAATATTGTTCTACCCCCAAATCTTGAATAAATTCTATTCTAGAAAAAACATGCTTAAGGCCACTTTCTCTAACTACATTTTGATTACGCTCAACAGGAGCAAAAGGCAACAATGGTACGTAATATTTGCCTTCTAACCAAAAAGCAATGATTGCAGCATAAGTATCTGGTAAACTATAAACAATGAGCCCCAATCCTTTTTCTTCCTTCGCAATATTAGCACGAATGAATTGACGTATTCCATTCACTTTATAACGAAGCTCGTCATATGTAACATAATCGTCATTAATACAGATTGCTTGATTATTTCCCTTATTGAGAAGATTATAATAGATTTGTTCTAAATACATAACTATTTGTCTGAAATTAAATCATACAAGTCCTTTATTGTATTACATTTTCGGATTTGAATGCCGCGAAGCTTAATATTATATCTATCATAAATCGCTTCCGAAATCATAAATGCAGAAAGTGAATCCCAATGTTTTGATTCTTTAAAATTCGTATCTTTATCAATAAGTTCATCCCCCTCCTTATTCAATACTTCCTCAAACAGATTAATTACTTCTTGTAGTTCCATGATTCTTTAAAATTATATTTCCAATTAATATATGCTTTTGTTTCTTTTACAGGATTTCCTTCAAGAACTATTCTTGATTTAAAGGCTCCTTCAATAACAGAATATTCTTTAACAATAACTTCATCACCGATATATGTCCCACGTTTAACGATAACTCCTCTACCTAATAATACATGAGTTCCTATTATAATAGAAGTCTTCGGTTCCATTCTTTCATTAAAGAATAGAACATCGGAATTAGTGTCATCGATAATAACATTATCTGATACCAAAGTAAAATCACCAATTTCAGCGTAATGTTCTAGATTTATTTTTATATTATTTTTAAATTCAGTAAATGCACCTATCGTAAATTTAGTTCTTCGGTGAAGCGACAGCTCTAACTTACCACCTAATATATTATTATTCAGACTTAAAGTAGATCCCTTACCTAAAAATAAACGTCCCTTTTCTGTCCGACATCCAACAATATTCATTCCCTTAACCTGGACAAATGATTCTTTTTCACAATCAATCTTTATATTTATAGGTAATATAAAATCTCCATTAAGAAAATTAGTTTTAATATTCTTTGATAAAAAATTATAGAATAAAAAGCTAAAAAAAGATTTTATATCTTTACGATAAAAGATAATTATCTTTACAAATTGTTTTATCGCATTTTTATAAAGAATCTTTTTAGTTTTCTTTTGCCGATTAACATAATCATCAACTACAACTTTAAAATCTTCTTTATGAATTCGTCTATAAAATTCTTTTCTATCAACTTTAGGTAAAGACAATGATTTTACCGATAATGGATTAGCTCCCAAAACTTCTGTATAGTCTATATTTCTATATAGACAATGCTGTTTACAGTGCTCAAAAAAATCCTCTGCTTTTTTATTATTAAGTATTACATAAGATGTTCCTGTATTATCATCTAATGGATCATAATCATATTTTCTTCGCCAATAATCACCAATAGTGATATCTGCTGTACGCGGAAATCCTTTAAACTTACAATCATAACAAGATGGCCTAACCAATAAATTAAGAAATGTAGCTTTCAAATTTGCATCAACACCATTTATTCCAAAATAAGTATGGCCATTTGCAAATATAGCCTTATTTGTCAGATGTCTCCATCCTACTTCTTTAGCCTTAGCCTTGAAATATAAGATTTTTGATTTATATTCAGACTCCAAGGATTCAATATATTTCATAAATGCAAATGGTGAATCTATACCCATACAAGTAAAATCGGCCGTAAGCAAATTACTATAATCCTTTCGCAAAAAGCGCCTTATAGCCGCAATTTGACAAGAACATCCACTAAACAAGACTAATTTCCCCGTCATTAATACATCACGCACCGCCTTATATAATCCCTTTATATCACTCTGAAGATATTTTGTTCCCCGCAAGACATTAAGATCATCAGGATTACCTGTTATATAACCCTTAACATTATATTTCTCCTCCCAAATATGACCAGCAACATATCCTCCTTGATTAAATACGGCACGCACTAATAAAGTATATGCTCCACCTGATGCACTTGCCAAGCGATCTTGTGCATCGAGAGCTTGTAATATATATGTTGTGGGAGAGGAGCTATGTTTCAAATCCGAAAAATCCGGATGCAACATAGGGCATGATTTTTCACACAAGCCACAATCTATGCACAAATCATAGTTTACGACTGGATACCAAAAGCCTTCTTCGTCAATTTTAAATGTGATAGCATCTTTGGGACAAATATCCCCACAAGCCATACATCCACAGCAATCCTTTTTATTCTCAATATTAATCATCTTTATTTATAATGCCCCGGAAATAAATTAAGATTTCTCTCTTTAATTAAATCAGTAATGATATGTATGCTATTCATTGCATCCATTTCAGAACTTCTTCTCCATTTTGTAAATACTCCAAAATCAGGATTAAATGAATCTCCAGTAAAAATATTATCACCAATTATGTAAGTTATACAATCAATATCATGCCCTGGGGTTGGCAATATATTGACTTTTAGATCAAAAATTATCTGTGAGCAATCTTCTACATCTATAGTATTAGCGTTAACCACAATATAATCACCGCAATCGTACATATATGATAGATTTACATCTGCATTTTGAATACCCTCAATTGTTAATTTTGAGCCAAAAACCGGTATTTCCGGGTATACTTTTATAATTTCATTTAAACCATAAATATGGTCATAATGAGAATGAGTAAGAAATATACCTCTTAATATTTTCTTATTTTCATGCAAAAAATATAAAATCGGATTTATATCACCACAATCCACTAAATAACAATCACTTTCATCTTGTTCATAAAGAATATATGAACATGATTGCAATATTATATTATGAATGGTTTTGACTTTCATCATTATACATAAAATCGTTGCACTCTCTTTGTAATATCACAAATTATTTCATATCCTATTGTATCTAAACTTATAGCCATATCATCGGCTGTATAATCATCTCCCAAAAGAATGACAATATCTCCCATCTTCGCTTCTGGAATATTTGTCACATCTATCAATATTTGATCCATACATATACGTCCTACAATTGGAGCTTTCTTACCTGCAAACATTACAAAACCTTTATTAGATAAATGTCTACTATATCCATCTGCATAACCTGTAGTAACTGTAGCAATACGAGATTCATGTTGGGTTATAAATGTTCTCCCATACCCAATAGACTGACCTGCTGGAACATTTTTTACCATAGAAATAACCGACTTCCAAACCATTGCAGGTTTAATACCATCAGGAATTTCAATGTTTCTATCAGCCCGTAAACCATACAGCATAATACCTAAACGAACAATATTACCTATCTTATCATTAAACTCTGTACCATCAAGATAATATAATCCGCCTGCAGAATTATAACAATGAACATATGCAAAGTTTAAATCTTGAATTCTATCAACAACATCCTTAAATTTTGTAAGCTGCATCTTAGTATATTCCCTATCTTCCAAGTTAAGACTGTCTGCGACACACAAATGAGTAAATATGCCATTCACAACTAACCTTTTATTTATTTTCCTAATTAGAGCCTCTGTTATATCTAATTGCTCTGTTGTAATACCTATGCGATTCATGCCTGTATCAACAGCAATCTGACATTTTCCTTCATATTTAGCTTTTACTAATTCTTCTGCATACTCTTCTGATACTATTGTTTGAGTTAAATCAAGGTAACTAAGAGTCTTTGCATATTTAGGTGAAGTATAACCTAAAATAAGAATTTCACCATCTACACCAGAGTTTCTCAAGCCTACAGCTTCATCAATATTTGACACTGCAAAGAGATTGACCCCTAATCTAGACAAAGTTCGTGCAACCATTACATCTCCATGCCCATAAGCATCAGCTTTAATAACTGCCATAATATTTGCATTTCTTTTTAGTTGCTGCTTATATATCAAAAAATTACATTCAATTTGTTTCAAATTAATCTCAGTCCAAGATCTTTTCTCAACTTGATCTACCTTAATTTCCATATTAAAATTATATTATTTCCTGAAAAAAGCACTATCAGATTATTCCAATTTGATTCAAACTATATTTACAATATATATCAACAATATAAATATTACAATAACAAAGTAGTTTTATCGAACAAAATAAAAAAGCTCCCCCCAAAATACATAATACCATTACTTACACTCTCACTGTAAACATTCCTATATACTCTTTCTCTTCCAATATGTTGCCAACCTTCCCCCCTCCATACTTAGAAAGTGGAGAGTTGAGAGTGAAGAGTTGAGAGTTTTCTGATTTCAGATTTTAGAGTTTTGAGTTATAAGTTCTGAGTTTAGAATTATGAGTTATGATTTTAAGTTCAAACTTCTGAGTTGACAGGTTGTCACCCTCTATACACACATTCCTTACGCGCGCGGGGGAGAGCAATGGTTAAATGCATTAACCATGTCACGAGAAACCGGGTCTGTATAAAAGTTTGTATTTTACGTGACAGGGTGTCAAGCCGGGCGGAGAACAGGAACGGTTCGCACCGTTCCTGCCTCACGATTGACAGCATCAGTCACAACGGGACCGGCAATCAGCCTCCAGGCTGCGGTAAAGCTCGCGGAGGAACTGATCGAGGGGCAGCTCACGACTGCCGGCACACACCGGTACGTAGAGCCGCAACACGACATAGTAGGCCATGAGGCGGGTTTCGACCCTTTTTTTACCCGTTTATAGGTCGACAGCGAAAGCCCTGTCTGCGTGGCAACCTCTTCGTTAGTCAGCGTATGCCCGTCCACAGGGACCAGACGTTGCAACAGCTGAATGTATTCGCCCAAATGGACGAGAATTTCTGCTTTTTTACTCATACAAAATCTCTTTTAAATTTTGAGTTCAATTGGATTTTGTACGCAACAGCTCTGCTAACGGATGTTAAGTAAGTTAATTTTTAACGGAATCGGTTCACACGTGCGGACCGACAGACTTGGCCGATTCACACAAAATTTGCTCCTTTACAGAGAGGAACGATATGGACGGATGTGTCGAGGCTATTCAACTCCCCTCCTTCCGGAAGGAGGGGTGCCCAAAAGGCGGGGTGGTAGGTTTCGCGAGAGGTTATCAATCGACGCGTTACGTATTCACCTACCACCTCCCCCTGTCGGGTACTCCTCCTTCCAGAAGGAGGAGAGTCTCAGGTACCTCTATTTTGAGACATCCCCGACACATCAGGAAAGGGCCTCAATATTTTATGAAACAAATTTATTCACTTTAAAATCTGATAGGATGAAAAATCAAATTCTCAGCCTGTTTCAAGGCTACACGGACCTGCGTCCGACAAACACCACCCTGACCGACCTGGCCGGACAAATCCGTACGGACCCACAGCTGAAGGCCTGCACCGACAAGCACCGGTATTACCTGAGCCAAGGGCAGGACAGAGCGGCCCAGACCATCAAGGCGGCCTGTCCCTGCTTCGCCGTATCGGTGCACTTCGACGGCGGAAAGCGCAAGGAGCACATCGACGGCTGGACGCACCTGTGTCTGGCGGACCTGGACCACATCGCGCCCGAACGGATGGCAGACTGCCTGCGCCGGGTGCGCGAGGACCCGCATACGCTGCTGGCCTATACCACCATCAGCGGGGAGGGGCTGCGCATCATTGCGGCCTACGAGGCAGCCGATGACTACACACCACGCTCGGAACAGGAACTGCACGTGCTGGCCTTCCGGCAAATGAACGAACACTACGCCCGACTGACGGGACAGGCCTGCGACGAGAAGTGCAAGAACTGCACCCGGCTGAGCGGACTGGCGCACGACCCGGAGGCGTACTTCCAACCGGAGGCGACGCCGTTTGTCATCGCAAGGCCACGGCCGGAGGAACATCCGGCCCGGCAGAAGGCACAGCGGATGAAGCTGCGCCGTATGGTGGAGGCGGCGGAGCAGGTGCTGGCCGACGAGGGTGTGGCCTACACGGAGCACCACCACAACGAATACATCATGCGCATGGGCTACCTGCTCAACGCCTACGGGGCGGAACAGGAGGCGGTGACCGACTGGGCGGTGAAGCGCTTTGCCGACTACCACGGCGACGTGGCGGGCATCGTGCGCTCGTGCTACCAGCGCACCGACGAACACGGCACGCGTGCCTTGCCGCGACGGAAGCGGCAGCCGGACGAACCGGCGGAAAGCGGCGGACGGGCCACGGTGGACGACATCGAAGCTTTCCTGCTGCGGCAGGGCCGGTTCCGCAAGAACACGGTGACCGGCAAGTATGAATTCGCTCCCGACGGGGAGGAGGACTTCCGCGACCTGACGGACCGCGAGGTGAACTCCCTGTGGCGAAGCCTGTGCAAGGAGGTGGGACCGGCACGGCAACAGGACCTGCGCACGGTCATCGAGTCGGACTTCGTGGGGCTGTACAACCCCTTCCGCTCGTATATGGACGCCCTGCCCGCCTGGGACGGGACGACGGACTACATCGGCCGGCTGGCGGCCCGCGTACATGTGAAGCACGGGGCGGAGCTGTTCGGCGGATTCTTCAAGAAATGGCTCGTGGCCATGCTGGCAGCCCTGCTGGACGACGAGACGGTGAACCACGAGATACTGGTGCTCATCGGCCGCCAGGGCATCTACAAGACCACCTGGCTGAACAACCTGCTGCCACCCGAACTGCGCCGCTACTTCAACCTGAAGAGCAACAGCCGCCACATCTCGAAGGACGACCTGCTGACGCTGTCGGAGTTTGCCATCGTCTGCTTAGAGGAGCTGGACGAGATGGACCCGCGCGAGCTGAACCAGCTGAAGGCGCTGACCACCATGCGCCACGTGAACGAACGGGCGGCCTACGCGCACTTCAAGGAGGTGCGGCCGCACATCGCCAGTTTCTGCGGCACCAGCAACCACCTGCACATCCTGACGGACCTGAGCGGCAACCGCCGCTGGATGCCCTTCGAGGTGGAGAGCATCGACAGCCCGTATGAGCACCCCGTGGACTACCGCAACGTCTATGCCCAGGCCTGCACGCTGCTGCGGCAGGGCTTTCACTACTGGCTGGACGAGGCGGAAACGCAGGCCCTGAACGAGCACAACCGCCACTACGAGGTGCCCTGCGCGGAACGGGAACTGATTCTGACCTACTACCGACGCCCGATGGAGGGCGAGAAGTGCATCTTCCTGACCAACTCGCAAATCCTGGGCCGCATCAACATGGGTCTGCGACAACCGCTCAGCCCGGTGAAAATCGGGATGGTGATGTCGCAGGAGGGCTTTGAACTGCACCGTACCGGCGGCAAGCGGGGTTACCGGGTGGTGGAGCTGACGGGCGACGAGATCCGGAGGAATCTGGAGGCGATGGGGAGGTTTGCTTAATGAGGAGTTGAGAGTTGAGAGTTGAGAATTGAGAGTGGAGAGTGGAGATTTTTTTCCATGATCCATTATCACATTCCTAAAGTCCCTCTTTAGCGAGCTAACTATGAACATGAGCGACGTAACTACGGACTTTATGATCCTGTCATCCTGAACGACAGTGAAGGATCTCGAAGATGTTTCGACTTCACTCCGTTTCGCTCAACATGACAAGACCTGATTCATTCCATCATTCTCAATTTTCAATTATCAATTTTCAATTTCCTAAGGCTCCCCGATTGCCTCGACAATCATACGGACATGCACGGGCATGTAAACGCGGGCATGCGGATTGCAGCCGGCAGCCTGGAGGCGTTCGCGCAGGTGGGGGTAATAGTCGATCCAGCTCTGCAGCTTGCGGTGGGCCACCTGCGGATTGAGCGTGGGGAAGTAACACTGGGCCAGCTCGGTGCGGCCATAGGCACGGATGATAAATGCTTCCATAGAATGAATTCTGATTTTGTCTTTACTGACGTAAAGATACTGAAAATCAGGCAGAATACCATACAACGCAGCTACTATAATCAACGATAATCAACTTTAATTCACCCCTACCTACCCTTATCGGCCGTTACGGACTTTCCGGGGGAAGTGGGTGCTATCTTTGTATTGTCAAGAAGTTGTAGGGACACACCACGGTGTGTCCGATTACCGAGTCACCATATATGGGGAACAAGACGGACACACCATGGTGTGTCCCTACAAACCTTAATTACAATTTATTAATTATTAATCTATTAACTTATGATTCTCTACAGAAAAGTTCAAATCACCGGCGAGAACCATCCGTGCAACGGATTGTGGTATGCCCGCCCCGTCATCAACGAAACGCTGGACCTTGAAGCACTGTCCAAGCACATGTCGAAACACAACACGCCTTTCTCGCCCGGCGTCATCAAAGGGGTGCTGGCCGAAATGGTGGCCTGCATCAAGGAGCTGATTCTGGACGGCAAGAACGTGAAGCTGGACGACCTGGCCATCTTCTCGGTGGGCATCGTCAGCGACCACGGCGCCGCCAGTGCGGCCGAGTTCAAGGTAAGCGAGAACGTGGCGGGCCTGAAGCTCCGCGCCCGCGCCACCGGCGAACTGAGCAATGCCAAGATCAATCTGGAAGGCACGCTGCGCGAACAGAACGAGTACTCCGTCGAGGGCAGCAGCACGTCCGGCACGCCCGGTGGCAATAGCGGCGGCACCGGCGAAGACGACCAGGAAGGAAGTCCGCTGTAAGATAGCGGTAAACGGTCAGGGGTGAGTGTCCATTCGGATGAAATACTCACCGCTAACCGTTAACCACTCACCACTCAATTCTCAATTTTCAATTCTCAATTCTCAATTAATTTAAGAATGGCTCAAACCAAGAAAAACGTATGGAGCATTGTGCTCAAAGCTATTGTGGCCGTGGCTACTGCCCTGGCCGGAGTATTCGGTATCTCGTCGTGCATCGGCCGATGAGAACCATCACCCTGATTATTGTCCATTGCTCTGCCACCCCTGAGGGGCAGAGCTTTGGCTTTGAAGCCTGCCGCACGGACCACGTGCGCCACCGCCGCTTCCGCGACATCGGCTACCACTTCTACATCACCCGCGACGGCGAAATACACCGCGGACGGCCGATGGAACAGGTGGGCGCGCACTGCCGCAACCACAACCGGCACAGCATCGGAGTGTGCTACGAAGGTGGACTGGACCGCCTGGGCCGTCCGAAGGACACGCGTACCCTGGCACAGAAAGGCAGCCTGCTGGCGCTGGTGCGCGAACTGAAACGCCGGTTTCCGAAGGCGCTCGTCGTGGGACACCACGACCTGGACCCGATGAAGGCGTGCCCGTGTTTTGACGCGGCGAAAGAATATCGGCTTTAGGTATGCGGTTTTATATTTAAATTGCTTCTTCTTTCTTTTTCCGGAACCCGGCCAGCAGGTCACGTCCGAAGAGTATCCAGCCTACCGTTCCCACCGCGGCCAGGAAGACGAAGCCGATGAGAATCATCGCCTTCGAGGGCTTCGAGGCC
>ERZ780167.2561-NODE-2561-length-14107-cov-14.516154_pt1 | contig 14107 bp, 8 predicted proteins | sample MGYA00510982_ERZ780167 | MGnify/ENA primary metagenome ERZ780167 (study PRJEB29588, sample SAMEA2146107) | human gut metagenome | biome: human gut; feature: human-associated habitat; material: faeces | place: Denmark | collected 2008/2010 ... | reverse complement strand
ATCCCCCTAAAGCAGTTTGGTTATTTACCTTGTCTGCTTTAGGGGGATCATATCATAGCTCATAGGGAGGTGTTTTTTTATTGCGAGGTGGATGACGATAAGTGGTTGGGCATTGGTAGGTTGCCTGACTTACCACTCCCATATCCTTAACATGAATGGCGAATCGTATCGCTTCTAAAATGCGCACAAAAGGAGGTCGTAGTTTTTACGGTCAAAGTGGCTCAGAAATTTACGGCCGCATGGCTCACTTTTTCATTGACATTAGATCCGCGCTTAAGATCCAAGGGGCTGGTCTGAATCCCTGGGTCCATTATAGGGAATACTCGGATAACTTATATTAATCCATTTTAGCAATAAACGGATATAAAAATACCACAATCAAAAACATAATAACTTCAATAGCAACACAAAAGTTTCTACGTTGTATATTTACTCTATACATTTTGCCTAAATCCTGTTTATGGTATAAATAATTTAACTCAGCCTCTTTTTTTATTACTTGTAAAATCCCAATACTCGATGCACCAATAGCTAGGCAAAGATAGGAAAACAATCGCTCTTCTTCTATTTGAAAAATTCTAGCAATAATCTCAATTTTCAATAAAACCAGAAAACTTATTATCAAGCTTAAATAGCTTATCACATACTCCAACAAGTAAAATTTTTCTGAAATGTATTCTTTAGGAAACCTTTTGAAGCATTTATATGTCATATGACAAATCTCGAGAAAGAATATTATTTTAATTAAATCCATTTCAGTCATAATCAATTACCTGCTTTCTCCATCACCACCAAGCAGTTTTCCTGTTGTATAGCCGATGAGGCTGGCTACTTCTTCTCTCATATCCGGATGGTCTTTCAGGAAATTGTCCAGCAATGGCTGCAAACTTTCCATGGTTCCTTCTGCCATAGCACCAGACAGTACATTGTTCCCGCCTAGTTTAGCTGTGATACCACCTAAAATCCCATGGAGCAAGGTCCTTCTTGAATCATTCTTAGACCAACCTTTTTCTTTGGCGATGTCTCCGATCTTCTCTGCTCCCAGTTTGGCAAATTCGTTAGCCAGTGCCTGTAGTTCTTGTACCTTTCTAAATGTAAAAGGACATAACAATGGACTCAGAATGATATTGGTTTTGCACTCTGCGGTATACTTTTTGTTTTGTATGATGGGGATCTCCTGTTTGTGCTCAATTATGCTCCAAATCTACGCTAAAAAAAGCCAAGGGGCTGGTCAGGATCTCTGGGTCCATTATTAAATGGTTTCTATTTTATTCCAATGATGCTCACAAGAACAATACCTATCATAAGTAATTCTATGTAAATAAAGATTGTCTTTTTCTTTTTCCAAGTAGAAAACTCTGCTGATAATTTTTGTTTCTCCACCAGTAGCTTATACTCATTTTCATTTAAAAGACTTTTAAAATAGCAGTATCCTGAAAGTGGGAATATTAAAGACATAAAGCATAATAAACGTAAAATGCATTGTTCGGGTAAATAAGAGTGATGAATACAGTATATGTAATAGATAAACATTAATAGAAAAAGCACAGATATAGCGCCCAATAGACCAATCAGAAATAACATTTTGTTCTTGAGACATTGGAAACTTTCCCTTTTAAATGTTCGAATAGCATCTGCAAGAAAATAGATGATCCCTAAAAAAAACATTCCCCATTGTAAAAAACTTCCATAATTATTTTCCATTATCGACTTTCTCCGAAGTGCTAATATGCTTAGTTAAATGCTTCTCCTTTAGATATGTTACAGCTTTGACTAAAGCCTAGCAAGTAGGGAAAACGATCAGTTGCCCTGACGCTCATAGAACGATTCAGACTGTAGAATCGGTTCATCAGAATAGCTCTTTAAATTCTCAATTTTTTCTAAAATTAACCGTTCTCCTCTTTTCAAAGACGCATCCTCATTATATAATTAGATAATTTTGTGCGTCTTTCGCACTATATGATTTTCAAGGTCATTGTCTGCACAAGATCAGACACGCAGGGGAGGTATTATGTCGGAAAAATCTTTGGAAGAATTGGAATTTGAGGAAACTGGCGTCACCCGGAAGGAGCGATGGAAGGTCATGTGGGCTTCCATCATCGGGTATGCGATGGATGGACTGGATGTTTTGATCCTGTCCTTTGCCATGGCAGCGATCGTTGCGGAGTTTGGCCTGACGCTCGGGGAAGGCGGTCTCATCGCGACGTACACGCTGATCGGTACGGTCCTTGGCGGATATCTCTTCGGTGTCTTTGCGGATTACTTCGGCCGTGTGCATACCTTTGCACTGACCATCATCATTTTCTCGATCTTCACCGGGGCCTGCGCTTTTGCAGACAATGTCATGCATCTCAATATCCTTCGTTTCCTCGCAGGGCTCGGCCTTGGCGGGGAATACGGGATCGGTATGACGCTCGTCACGGAGACTTGGCCGGCAGCGAAGCGCGCGCGTGCTACGGCGGGCGTGGCGATGGGCTGGCAGGCGGGGGCTGTGCTGGCTGCGATCCTGGCGGCTGTCGTTCTTCCTGATTATGGCTGGAGAGGCCTCTTCCTTGTGGGCGTTATCCCGGCGCTGCTGGCGGCATGGGCGCGTCATGGCTTGAAGGAACCACCGATGTGGCTGAAGCGCAAAGAGCTGAAGAAGCAGCTGAAGGAAAGAAAAGCGGCTGGCGAAACGCTGACGGCAGAAGAAGAGGAGGAGCTCGCGGAAGCAAGCAAGTTCCCGCTGGCGCATCTGTTTTCCAGCTCATCGAAGACGGCGACCACGATTTCTCTCACTGTCATGACCAGTGTGCAGAATTTCGGCTATTACGGCATCATGGTCTGGCTGCCGATGATTCTTTTGAAGGAGCACGGCCTTTCCACGAGCTCGATGTCAGGCTGGATGGTCGTCACGGTCATCGGCATGATCGCAGGCATCTATGTCTTCGGCTATCTCTCGGACCGTTTCGGCCGTAAGAAACCGTACCTGCTCTTCTACGTGTGCGCGGCAGCGATGGTGTATGTGTATGTCAATCTGGGCACGCCGCTCCTCTTGCTCTTCGGCGGTGCGATGCTCGGCTTCTTCTGCAATGGCATGATGGCCGGCTATGGTACGCTGCTTTCTGAAAACTATACGACGGATGCGCGCTCGACGGCGCAGAATTTCATCTTCAATACGGGCCGTGCGGTTGGCGGTTTTGCCCCGGCGATCATTGGTGCGCTGGCACAGGCGAATGGCTTCTCTGCGGCGTTCGCTCTGCTGTCCTGCGTGTACCTCGCGGCAGCGCTCAATGTCCTTTTCTTCATCAAGGATACCAAGGGTGTGACGATCAAATAGTCGCTGGCGACTGGGCAATAAAAAAGACTCGTGAGATCTCACGGGTCTTTTTTTATTGTCTTATATGTCTTATAACCCTAGGGAAACGCTGATTCAATCGCAGAGTCGGATTTCATATGGATTTTTATACATAGCTTCGTCATCATCTTCCTTAAATAGCTCGCTATTCGCGTCAGATGATTCCTTGCTCTGTATAAAAATCCAAGAATGAAATCTGACAACGATTTAATCAGTGTTTCCCAGTGCTTCTTCGCAGGTGGCTGGCATTTCCGGTACGGGCGTCTTGAACCATTTTTCGTGGAGCTCATTCAGCGTACCCTTCTGCTTCAGGTCGGCGATGGCTTTATTGACCTGCTTCTGCAGTTCTTTGTTGTCTTTATTGAAGCCAAAGGCGAAGTACTGGACTTTCGAGTCCGGCACATCGACCACGCGGAAATTGTCCTTGCCGTCTGTCGCGACGAAGTAGTCTGCGGCCGGTTTGTCGAGGATGCCCGACTTCGCACCGCCTGCTTTGAGTTCCATCACGATATCTGATGCATGGTCGAAGCCGCGGATCTTCATGCCCTTATCCTGTGCATAGTACGCGGCGGTCGTACCCATCTGTACGGCGACTTCGGCGCCGTCCTGCATGTCTTTGACAGAGTGGATCGGGCTGTCCTTCGGCGTCACGACTGCGAGCTTTGTCGCATAGAAGGGGGCGGCGAAGAGGATCTTGCCGGCTCTTTCTTTCGTGGCTGTCATGCCGGAAGCCGTCATGTCGACTTCATGCGACTGCAGAGACGGGATGAGTCCGTCAAATGCAATGTTCTTGAATTCTACATCGCGGCCCAGTTCTTTCGCTACCGCGCGCACTACGTCGATCTCATAGCCGGTATAGTCTTTTCCATCTTTGGATTTAAATTCAAAAGGTACATACGTCGCATTCGTAGCGACTTTCAGCGGGGCTTTGCCCGATGCCGCGTCTGCCTTCTTCTCGCTGCCGCAGCCGGATGCAAGTCCGAGTGCAAGCACGGCCGCTGCGGCCAGTGCCAATCCCTTTTTCCAAGTTTTCATTCTTATCGCCTCTTTTAAAATGTATAATCATAAAATGATGTACATATTATATAAAGCGGTATGCGATTTGTCCACGAGAAATCACAGAGGGAGTTTTGAGACTGGCGTTTCTAGGAAAACGCTGATTAAAAGCGGGCGATGCTCGAAGGTGAGCGGGCAGCAGGTTTCCCGTTTGAGTTTGTCTGATGGGAACCGTTTGAACGAGAATGACAAAGATTTCTCGGCAACGCTTTCAATGACGATACGAGAGAGACTGATGTCTTCTAGTCTCTTAGTCTTCCCTGCACTTGAGATTCCTAATCCCTAGCTACCAGTCACCAGTCACGAGTCACTCGTCCCCCGTCTCCCATCGCGCTACTTCGATGGCTTTCCCGAAGGTGAAGGACCAGAGGTAGAGGTGCTTGACGGGCTTTCCCAGCAATTTCTCGGCGGATTCGCCGTAGACTTGGAGCTGGATCTTGTAATGGGCTTTCAGCTCTTCTTCGGTCATGGTGCGGTCGGTCTTGTAGTCGATGATGGTGAGGCCGTCTGCTTCTTCCACGAGGCAGTCCATGATGCCCTGCAGGAAGAGGGTCTCGCCCTCTTCACACTGCGGGTAGAAGGAATGGGCGGGAAGGAGGATGGAGAAGGGCATTTCCTTCCTTACGGCAGCGGCTCTTCGCATCAAAGCGGCGAGGGGGCTTTGGGCAAAGGTGAGGAGGGCTTCTACGGGATTGCGATCTTTTCGATGGGAGAGGAGGACCTTCGTCTCCTCTTCGGTGAAGACGTGCTTATCAGAAAGGGCGCGGATGTGTTTTCTGAGGGCGTCTTCGGTGGGGAAAGGGGCGGTGAAGTCGATCATTTCCATCGCCTTGTGCATGAGGGTGCCGAAGGAGGTGCCGCTATACAGGGGGGCGTCCTCGCTTAGGAAGGCGGGCGGCGTGCTGTAGTCAGCAGGAAGATCTTCTGTCTTTGCTGCGCTCTTGAGGTCGCCTGCAAGGATAGAGGAGGCGTAGGGCGGTTCATCTCCCTGCGCGTATTCTGCTTCTTCGCGGAGCTTGACGGCGGCGGTGGCGGTGAGTTTGGCCGGGGTCGCTGTCGCGCCGGGGAAGGCGTAGTGCCAGGTGAGCTGTCGGGAGAGCCAGTCAGGGACGGTTTCCGGAAGATGGGCGAGGAAGGCCTCTCTATCGAAGGCGGGGGATGCGTCCTTTTCTTCCTTCGCCGTTTCCGGCTTCTCACTCTCTTCGAGGAGGGCTTTCTCGCTTTCTGTGAGCAGGTCTTTCTGGGGGATGATGCGGAAATCAAAGTGGGAGTGGTCGCCCGCAGCATCGCCTTGGAAGGAGGGGATCTTCTCGAGGCGGCTCCAGACAGGGGAGAGATCTCTGTGGTGGAGCGCGGCGGGGAGGATCCAGTCCAGGTAGGAGCGGGCATGGGAGATGAGGTGCGAGGGGAGCGGGAGCGGCGTATCATTTCCGCTGCCGGCGAGCGGGGTCATGCAGGCGGCGAGCACTTTCTCCGCGTCCTTGACGGAAGCGGTGAGGTAGAGGGTATCGCGGGCACGGGTCATGGCGACGTAGAGGAGGCGTGCTTCTTCGGCACGGCTTTCACGCTCGGAGGCGGCGCGGACGGCGTACCAGTAGAGGGAGGGCCAGCGCAGGCGTCTTTCGATGTCGAAGTATTGGATACCGAGGCCGAGCCCTTTATGGCAGAGGGCGATGCCGGTCATGTCCGAGGCATTGAAGTTTTTCGCGAGGTCGGCGAGAAAGACGACGGGAAATTCCAGTCCTTTGCTGCTGTGGATGGTCATGATACGGACGGCATCGGTAGAGACGGCGTCGGTCTTTGTCTGGAAACGGCCATCGCCCTTGAGCAGGCTCGACAGCTCTGTGAGGAAGGGGTAGAGACCGTTGTGCGTGCCTGTGTCGCGCGCGCGGGCAAGCTCATAGAAGGAAAGCAGGTGGGCGCGGCGGGCATGTCCGCCGGGAAGGCCGGAGACGTAGGTGAGGTAGTCGGTGTCCTCCCAGATCTCCTGAAGGAGTGGTGCGATGCCGCCTTGCACAGCATGCTCGCGCCATGCGCTAAAGTGGGTGAGGAAGGCGGACAGGGCGTCGGCCTTTTCTCTGGAGAGCAGGGGCGCGGCCTTTTCGAGGAGCGGGAAGAGATGGTCTGCCTCGTTTTCTTTCATGAGGAGACGGAGACGGGCGAGGTCTGTCTCCGTGAGCCCTACGAAGAAGGAGCGGAGCACGGCGGTGAGCGGCAGGTCCTGCAGCGGGTTATCCAGGATCTGAAGAAGAGCGATGAGTGTCTGTACTTCCAGATTCTTCACATAGTCATCTTCTCGGGAGGAGACGGCAGGGATGTGATGCTCCTTCAGGATCTTGAGCAGGGCGGGGCCTTTCGAGGCGATGGAGCGGAGGAGGATCACGATGTCTCCATACCGGATGGGACGGAAGGTGCCGTCCTTATTCATCACCTGCCGCCCTTCTTGGATGAGGCTTTCGATATGGCTGGCGATGAGACGGCCTTCGGCGTCGATCGTGGAGATCTCCTTGAGCTCGGGCCGGTCCGTCTCGGCGAGTTCGCTGCCATCGATAAGCTCGATCATGACGCGGCCGCCGACGTAGTTTTCCGGGCGCGTTTCTTCGTATCGTCCCGGGTAGAGGGCTTCGGCGTCGCCGTAGGTGAGCTCCAGATTTTTTTCTGTCATGAGCTGCCGGAAAAGATAGTTGATGGAGGAGAGGATGGCGGCATCGCTTCGGAAGTTGCGGTTCAGGTCGATGCGCCGACCGCCTTTTCCGTCTATAAGGAAGCGGTGGTACTTGGAAAGGAAGATCGTGGGGTCGGCTTGCCTGAAGCGGTAGATGCTCTGCTTGATGTCGCCGACAAGGAAACGGTTATGCCCGTTCGAGAGGAGGGTGGTGATGAGCTCCTGAATGCCATTCGTATCCTGATACTCGTCGATCATGACTTCCTTGTAGTTTCTTCGGATGGAGAGTGCGGCTTCGGAGGGGAAGTCTTCGGCGTGCTCGGGGGTGAAGGCAGGATCTTTTGTATCGAGCAGAAGGGCGAGTGTATAATGCTCGAGGTCATTGAATTCCATTACGCCCTCCTGTTTCTTCCTTGCTAGGTAGCTGCGTCCGAAGTCGAGCGCGAGCGCGGAGAGGACCTTGACTTCCGGGGCCATGGCGCGGGTCTCTTTGATCCATTGCGAGGGCGTAATGGAGAGAAAGGGGAGGAGCTTTTTCTTATAGATGTCTTTGGCCGTGTCGCGAAGAGTTTTGATCGCTTCCGCTTCCGGAGATCTGCTAAAATCCGTGGACTTGATGCCGTAGGCTTTGGCTTTGGCGGCGGAGAGTCTCGGCATGTTTTTCGGGGTAAAGGAGGGCATGGCGTAGAGTGCCTGCCAGGTGGTGACTTGGGCGAGGGAGGAGAAGAAGGCATACTCTTGGCTGAGCGTCTCGCCGTAGACATCGCGTGCGATGGGATGCAGATCCAGCAGGGAGAAGCTCTGCCGGTAGAGGTCGCAGATCTTTCCGGCGGTGTCGATGAGCTCGGAGAGGATGGGCTGCGTCCATGGGAGGGTATCGAGTGTGGCATCCCCGGGAATCTCATAGGCGGAAGGGAGTCGCGTGAGCCAGACGTCAGGGAAGGGCATGGAGGAGGCGTAGCTGTGCATGCGCAGGATCATTTGGCGCAGGGCCTGGTCCTGATGGCCGCTCGCAAAGAGGTCGCAGGTGGTAAGGAAATCAGGATTTCCCTCCTCATACCAGCGCTCGAGGACTTCTGTCAGTACATCATCGGCGAGAATACGCGCATCATTTTCATCGGCCATGATGCGTGTTTTCGGGTCAAGATCGAGCAGGTAGAAATATTGACGCACGAGGGACTGAAAGAAGGCATCCAGTGTGGAGATCTGCGCGCTCGAAAGGAGCGAGATCTGTCGCTCCAGGTGGCGGACGAGCGGGAGGTCCTTGGCGGCATCTGCTGCCTCGAGCTCACGGGTGAGAGAGGCGGAAATGCGGGACTTCATCTCGCTGGCTGCGGCTTTTGTGAAGGTCAGCACCAGGAGCTCATGGATGCCTGTGTGACTTTCGGGGTCTGCCGCGAGGCGGGTGATGCGTTCCGTCAGGACGGCGGTCTTTCCGCTGCCCGCGGCGGCGGATAAGAGGAGGTTTTTATTTCGGATGCGCAGGGCCTCTTCCTGCTGGGGTGTCCAACTCATGATGGCTCCTTTTTTTAATGAGGAATGAGGAATGAGGAATGAGGAATGAGGAATGCTGGTGCGGCGCATAAAAATCATGAAGCGCCGCGGAGTATAAATGGTGGCGATGCCCGATTGAGACGTTAGACGTCAGATGTCTCTTAGTCTCCCCATTACGAGTGACCAGTCACCAGTGGTACGGCACACAAAATGATGGAAGCGCCGCGCTAGCGGTTTTCTCGTATCGCAAACCTAAGGAAACGCTGATTAAATCGCAGAGTCAGCTTCTACAAGAATTTTTATACATAGCTTCGTCATAACCTTCCTTAAATAGCTCGCTATTCGCGTCAGGTTATTCCTCGCTATGCATAAAAATCCAAGAGTAAAATCTGACAACGATTTAATCAGTGTTTCCCTAATCCCTAGCTACTAATCCCTAGCTACCAGTCTCCTAGTCCCTAGTCCCTAGTCTCCCAGTCCCTAGTCACTCTTTCGCGCGTTCTTCCAGTTCTTTTTTCAGCGTGCTGTCGCTGGGGAGGCGCACGTAGTCGTAGCTCTCTTCCTCTCGGCCAGGGTCGAAGCGGCAGATGGTGTGGTAGGGGCAGTAGCTGCAGGGAGTGACGCCCTTATAGCTGGCAGGGCAGATGGAGATGTCGCCTGCGATCATGCGGCTGTGGAGGGAGAGGATGTTTTTTCTGACGATGGTAAGGAGGGCGGAGAATTGCTCCTGCGTCAGAGCAGAAGCAGATCCCTTGTGGAGACTGCCGTTGTTGGTGAATCTCACGGGCAGGCAGGAGTCGCTTTCGCCGGCGTCCTTGTCGAGGGACTTTAGGAGGGATGGATCTGCGAGGACGTAGCCGGAGGCGTGATCCTTTTCAGAAAGGTTGACGTTTCCATTCGGCGGGACCTGCTCGACCTTGGTGACATTGCCCGACAGGTAGATATACATGAGCGCGGCGGGGAGAAGCTGCTCTTCGGGATGTTCCTGTTCGACGGCGAGAAGGTAGGTGAGGAGCTGGAGCTTCAGTCCGGCGACGATCTCTGCGAGCGTGGCTTCGGTATGGCCGGTCTTGTAGTCAAAGATAGCGATGGCATCGTCCTTCACATCGAAGCGGTCGATCTTTCCTGAAATGGTGAGTGTCTCACCGTCTTCCTTGGCAAGGTGGAAGAAGAAGGCTTTCTCAAGGTCTTTGGTATCGAATTCGCTTCGCCGGCTCCACGAGCGAAGGAAGGTGAGCGTTTCCCGGAAGGTGCGGTCGAGGCTTCTTTTCGTGTAGCGGGAGGTGGCGTCGGAGGAGAGGATGCCGTACTTCATCTTTTCGGAGAGGGCGCCTGCGATGGTGGAGGAGATCTCGCGGATGTCTTCATCACTGGCGTCGCGCCACTGCCTTTGCTGCCGGGTGAGTGTGCTGCCGAACTGGTGAAGACCTGCGTGAAGGTAGTTGCCAAGGTCCAGGCTTTGGAGCTCTCCTTCATCACGGGCTTCCAGCGCCAGACCGTACTGGAGGAAATACTTGTAGGGGCAGCTGCGATAGGTCTCCAGACGTGTCATGGAGCTTACGTAGCGCCCGCCGGGCTGGAAGAGGGCGCGGGCGAGCTCTTGCGGCAGGGCGTTGGGGGTATTGCTGTAGGAGAGGGCGCGAAGCTTTTCAGAAAGGATGCGCTGCCAGTGGGGACTTGCCATCGCCCAGCGGGCGAGTGCGAGCCAGGGGGAGGTGCTTTCCGGCATGCCTTCCTGGAGAAGGCGGGGAAGGAGCGAGAGGGCTTCCTCGGGGTTGGCAAAGAAGCTGTGGTCTGGATCTTTCAGCGTGGGAGCGTGAGCGGCGGCGCATTCTGAGCTGTAGCCGAGCTTGGAAAGCTGGAGGGCCAGGAAGGAGGGCTCGCATTCTTTTCCGTCACTTCCGAGCGATGGGGAGGTGAGGTAGAGCGCATCGGAGGCGCGGGTGAGGGCGAGATAGACGAAGAACTGCTCCTGATGGATCATCTGCATGAGATCATTTCCGAAGGTGAGCTGACTGTTTTCAGAGAGAGCCTGCTTTTCCCATGCGGAGAAGAAGCCGCTCTCTTCGACGCGCTTGGGGAATTCGCCTTCGATCACGCCGGGGATGAAGACGACCTTCGCTTCCATCGCATAGCCGCGGTCCATGCCTGTCACGGTCACATGGTCGAGTGTCGGAGGGATGGTGGAATAGGTGAGGGCAGAGAGACCGTCTTCGAAGAGGGTGCGGAAATCTTCCGCTGTCATCGCCTCATCCCCTGCGACGTGGACGATCTCATCCAGAAGACCCAGTACCTTCTTCCAGACCTGCAGGTGGGGGCGAAGGCCTGTCTTTTCAAAGGCGGCTTCATCCCATGTCGACAGTGTGTGAGGCACCTTCTCGCTGAGGAGAAAGCGGTAGAGTATGGCCGCGCGGTCTTTGGCGGAGACAGCGGATCTCCATGCTTCGGAAAGCGGATCGAGAAGGGAGGTGAGGCGCGTGCGCCATTCATTCACGCGGCGGCGCTCGGCGAGCTCGGCCTCGGACAGCGGCGGGGGCGTCTCATCGAGATCGCGGCAGCTGCGCTGCTCCCAGCTGTCATGCCATTGCCAGGGGCGGATGCGGCGGGAAAGGACGTAGTTTTCCAGTCGGTCGATCTCTTCCTGTGAGAATTCAGGCAGGAGCGAGGTCTTCAAAAGACGAAAGAGGGTGAGACGCTGCCAGCCTGCGTTCCTTCTGCCTGTTTCCTTTGCGAGAAATTGCAGCAGGAAGGAGGTGAGCATCACGAGCGGGTGGTTATTCATAGGATGCTTCTCATCAATGAAGCCGGGGATGCCGTAAGTGGCAAAGGAGCGGGTAAAGAGGTCGCTGTAGTTTTCCGGCGTACGCGAGAGGACGAGAATGTCACGGTAGCGAAGGCCCTTGTCTCGGACGAGCGATGTGATGGTGCGTGAAATGAGATCCACTTCTTCCTTCGGGCTTGCTGCGGTGATGAGGTGGAGGCCCTCTTTCGCTCGCCCGTCCTCCGGGCGGGGGCGTGCGTGGCGTTCGAAGAAATGGCGTGCCATGAGAGAAAGGTCGCTGGTGCGGAAGCGTTTTTCTTCCATGAGCACGATGGAGGAGGAATGGCGGATCGCGCCCTGCAGCTGGCTGTAGAGCTGATACGGTCGGGCGAAGTTCGGATTTTCCGCCGCCTCTTCCGGACTGTCCATCTGCAGTGTCATGGTGACTTCCTCAGCTGTGTGAACGAGCGCGGACACGATGCGGATCTTCTGCGGTGCCATGCCGTTGAAGCCATCGATCCAGATGTGGGAGCCACGGAGCTTCTCTGATTTGGGGATCTCCCGTGCGAGAAGGTCGAAGAGGCTCCCTTCATAAGCAAAATGCATACGCAGATAGTCGTGGTACGCTTTATATAAAAGGGAGAGGTCAGCGAGCTTTTTCCCAAGCGGTGTCTCGCCTTCCCGCTGCGAGGCGGCAAGGAGGTCGTCTTCTGTGATGAGAAACATGTCGAGCTGATGGAAGAAGGCGGTCAGCTTCTCCGAGAAATGCGGCTGTGATGCAACGCGGAGGATCACCTGCAGCTCGTCCTTGTGTGCAGTGAGAAGGCGGCGCAGGATGATCTGCTGGCCCAGCGGCGAAAGGGCATCGGCGACCGGCGAGTGCAGCTCTTGAAAAACGCGGTAGGCGAGGCGCGAGAAGCCGCACACCGTCACATCGATGAAGCCGGCGCCGGGGAAGGACTTGGCGAGCAGGTACTCCGCTGTGTAGGTGCCCTGATCGGGGACAAGAAGGTAGGCGCGGCCGCCCGGTGTTTTTTTCAGATAGTCTTGGATCTCGCGGCAGCAGCGGGTGGTCTTTCCCGTGCCGGCGCGGCCGAAAATAAAATGCAGGCTCATAGAAGGCTCCTTTGAATGTGATTCGGGGACTGGGTTCGGGGTTCAGGGTTCAGGGTTAGCTCGTGGGGCGTGCTTCCCCTTGATTGCGGATGAAAGCTCTGCGCGAATGAGGAATTAGAAATGAGAAATTAGAAATGGTGGTGGCGGCTTCGCCGAGATCCTTCGACTCAGGTCGCAGCTGTTCTGGCATTCGTTATCTCACATACGACGTTTCTCACCGCTCAGGATGACGAAACGGGGCGATGCCCGAAGGTCGTATTCAAGTCACCAGTCACTCGTCACTCCTAATCCCTAATCCCTAATCCCTAGATACTCATCCCTGCTTTCAACCTTTTCTTTATGCTATAATAGTAAAATTATTTTAAAAGAAAAACAAGGAGAACAAACGAATGGGGGAAAAACTATGGACCCGTGAGTTCATCGGTATGGGTCTCACGAATTTCTTTTATTTCATGTCGCAGTACATCATGATCGCGGCGCTGCCGGTCTACATCATGGATGATCTGGGGCTCGGCGAGTGGGAGGCAGGGATGGCGATGACCTGCTTTCAGATCGGCACGGTGGTGTCCCGCCCGCTCGCAGGGCGTGTGATCGATGCGGTGAATAAGCAGCGTCTGCTCCTCATTGTTTCCGTGCTGCTCTTTCTCCTGATGACGGGCTTTCTTCTCGCGTATCGGTTGGAGATCGCGCTTTCGCTGCGACTCATTCACGGGATCGTCTTCGCGCTGGGGACGACGGCTTCGGCAGCGATGGCGGCGCTCGTACTTCCTAGCCGGCGGAAGGGAGAGGGGATCGGCTACTTTGCGGTCTGTGGAAATATGGCGATGGTCGTGGGGCCCTTGGTGGGGCTCATCCTCATCGAGCATTTCGGCGCGTCGGTGCTGTTTCTCTTCCTTTCTCTGATGGCTGCGTGTGCGATCGTTTCAGGAAATGGGAAACGGCTGCCCGCGTGCGTGGTATGTCCTTCGGGAGAAAAGCACCGCGGATTTCATTTTTCGGATTTCTTTGAAAAGAAGGCGCTTCCGGCGGTCATCTTGGGCGGGCTTGTCTTTTTTGCCTACGGCGGTGTGCTGACATTCATTCCCATGTACACGAGAAGCCTTGGTATAGGCTCTTACACGAGTCTCTTCTTCCTCATCTTTGCGCTCGTCATCGTCGTATCCCGTCCGTTTGTCGGCTACCTCTTCGATCACCATGGCTCGGACTATACGGTGTATCCGGGCTTCCTTTTCTTCTCGGCGGGCTTTCTCCTCTTCTCGCAGGTCGAGGGGCCTTTCCTCCTGCTCCTCTCCGCGGCGGTGCTGGGGATCGGCTTCGGCGCGCTGGCGCCTGCCTTCCAGACCATCGCGGTCAGCAGCGCCCCTGCTTTCCGCGCGGGTGTCGCGACGTCGACCTATTTCTGGTCGCTGGATATCAGTGTGGGCTTTGCGGCGGCCTTCCTCGGGCTTTTTGCGGAGGCTTTCGGCTATTCTTTCATGTATGGCGGGATCTGCCTCGCCTCTTCGCTTGCCGGAGCGGTGTATTATTTCGTATGGAGAAGGGGAAAACAAATGAGGAATTAGGAATGAGGAATGAGGAATGGAGGTGGCGGCTTCGCCGAGATCCTTCGACTCAGTTCTCATATTTCAGATAAGCCATTTTTTAACATACGACGTTTTTCTCCGCTCAGGATGACGAA
>ERZ780167.2554-NODE-2554-length-14138-cov-4.222396_pt1 | contig 14138 bp, 10 predicted proteins | sample MGYA00510982_ERZ780167 | MGnify/ENA primary metagenome ERZ780167 (study PRJEB29588, sample SAMEA2146107) | human gut metagenome | biome: human gut; feature: human-associated habitat; material: faeces | place: Denmark | collected 2008/2010 ... | reverse complement strand
CCCGCCGCCTTCCTGCTGCGGACGCTCGCCGCGGCCCTTGTTGTTATTGTTGCGGCCTCCGCGCTTGTTGCGACGCTTGGCCTGGTCGAAGCGGGTGATGCTGTCCTCCTCCGAACGGTAGGTCGGCTCCTCGATCTCCGGGCGGATGTCGTCGGCGTCCTGCAACCGTTCGACCTTCTTGCCCTGGCGGTTCAGCGCCATGATCTCCCGCACGCGCGAAACGGGCAGTGTGGTGACGTTGGCCATCGCCTCCTTCGACGAAGAGAAGGTCATCGTTCCGGCCAGCACGTCGCTCTTGACGCAGAACCATTCGCCTTCGGCGGCCTGGAGCGGTTCGCGCAGGCGCGGGAACTCCTTGCGGGCGTCGACATAGGTGTCGTATTCGTACATCATGCAGCACTTGAGCTTCGAGCACTGCCCGGCCAGCTTCTGGGGGTTGAGCGAAATGTCCTGCACGCGCGCGGCTCCGGTCGTGACGCTCGAAAAGCTCGACATCCACGACGCGCAGCACAGTTCGCGGCCGCAGGCGCCCAGTCCGCCGATGCGTCCGGCCTCCTGGCGGGCGCCGATCTGCTTCATCTCGATGCGGATGTGGAACCGTTCGGCGAAGACCTTGATCAGTTCGCGGAAGTCCACGCGCTCGTCGGCGATGTAGTAGAAGATGGCCTTGATCTTGTCGCCCTGATACTCCACGTCGCCGATTTTCATGTTCAGGCCCATGTCGGCGGCGATCTGCCGCGAGGCGATCATCGTCTCGTGCTCCAGCGCGATGGCCTCCTGCCACTTTTCGATGTCGTAGGGTTTGGCCTTGCGGTAGATCTTCTTGTATTCGCCGTTGTAGGGGTTGAATCCCGTGCGGCGCATCTGGCGCGCCACCAGGTCGCCCGTGAGCGACACGACGCCGATGTCGTGGCCCGGCGATGCTTCGACGGCTACGATGTCGCCCCGTTTGAGGTCGAGGTTGTTGACGTTCTGGTAGAACGAACGGCGGGTGTTCTTGAAACGCACCTCGACGATGTCGCTCGGCATGTTGACCGGGTACTCGTCGAGCCAGGCCGTTTCGTGGAGCTTGAAGCACCCGTCGCAGAGTTTGGCTTCCGGCTCCGAGCCGCAGTTGCAAAAGGCGCACCCGCGGCCCACTTCGGGTTTGCAGGCGCCCGTATGTCGTTTTTCGGTATCCATGATTGGGTATAATTTGCGTAAAGATACAAAATAATTCACAATTCAGAATTCAGAATTCACAATTTTGGCTTATTCGGGAACTATGCCTGCAAACTGAATTTATGAATTGCGAATTGTGGATTGTGAATTCCCGTTTGCATGCAAACGGCTGATGCTGCGGCGGATGCGCACGATCATCATCACGGCTGCGGCCGACAGCCCGAACGAGAAGCCCAGGAAAAGCCCCGAAGGACCCATGCCCATCGTGAAACCGAATAGGTAGCCCGCCGGGAGGTTCAGCAGCCAGTAGGAGACGAAGGCGATCGGCATGATGATCTTCACGTCCTGAATACCCCGCAGGATACCCACCGAGACGTTCTGGATGCCGTCCGACAGTTGGTAGAGCGCAGCGAAGACCATCAGGTTCGAGGCGATGGCGATCACCTCGGCGTTGGTGGTGAAGAAGGTCGGGATCACGTTGCGCATCGTGATGAAAACCAGCGCTGCGAGGGCGTTCCACGCCAGCACGAGGTGGTACGACGCCTTGGCCGCGAGCGACAGCTGGCCGATGTCGCGCGCGCCGTAGCAGTGCGACACGCGGATGGTGGTGGCCGCGCCGATCGACATGACGATCATAAAGGCGCAGTTGCCGATGGTCGTGGCGATCTGGTTGGCGCTCATCGTCTCCTTGTTGAACCACCCCATCATAATTCCCGTGCCGACGAAGGCCGAGGCTTCGAGGAACATCTGCATCGAGATCGGCAGGCCCATGTGCAGCAGTTGTCTGACCGACGCCCACGAGTAGTTGCGCGGCGAAAAGCCTTCGAGATAGACGCGGTATTTGCTGCGGCTGTAAAAGTAGCCGATCATCAGCATCGGGGCGATGATGCGCGACATCAGCGTGCCCAGGCCCGCGCCCTCGGCGCCCATCTCGGGAAATCCGTAGCGGCCGTAGATGAACACCCAGTTGAAGCCGATGTTCGCGAGGTTGGCCGCGATCGTGACGAACATCTCGACCTTCGTGTTGCCCACGCCTTCTAGGAACTGCTTGAAGGTGAAGAACAGCATGATGAACGGCATGCTCCACACCAGCATCCTGTAATAGGGGATGGCCATGTCGACCACTTCGGCGGGCTGGCCGAGGTGGTACATCAGCGGAATGACGGCGTACTGCACGGCGGCCATCGCCACGCCCAGCAGTCCGTAGAAGAGAATGCCGTTCTGGAGCAGTCCCGACGATTTCTCGCGGTCGCCCTGCGCGTAGAGTTCGCCCACGAGAGGTGTCATGCCCAGTGCGATGCCGATGGCGGCGATGAAGAGGATGAAGAAGACGGCGCCGCCGAACGACACGGCGGCCAGCGGCGTGGGGTCGCTGCCTCCGTAGCGGCCGACCATCAGGTTGTCGGCGACCTGCGTGAGGATCTGCCCCAGCTGTGTCAGCACCACGGGCAGCGCCAGCCGCAGGTTGGCTTTGTATTGCTCTTTGTATGTTGCGAAACTGTACATTCGATTCGGGTATTGAGGTGCAAAGATAGCCATTTCCGCCGGGATTGCAATTCACAAACCCCTCCCGGGGCGGAAAAAGCGCCGGAAGGGGCTGCGAAAGTGCCCGCGGTGCGGATCAGTAGGGCCGTTCGATGCGGATGCAGCAGCCCCCGCTGTATTCGGGACAGACGCGGATGTCGCCCCCGAGGCGGGTGACGATCAGGCGGCAGAGGTAAAGCCCGATGCCCGAACCGGGTTTGAAGGGGTCGACCTTGGTGAAGCGTTCGAACACCCACTCCTGCTTTTCGGGCGGGATGCCGATGCCCGTGTCGCTGACGCTGATTTGCAACGTGCGCCGGGACTCGTCGTTGCGGCAACGGAGCGTGATGCGTCCTGCGGCGGTGAACTTGGCGGCGTTATGCAGCAGGTTGTCGACGACGCGCGTCAGGTAGAAGGCATTGGTGGGTATCTCGATCTCCGTTCCCGCTTCGTTGACGTATTCGACCGCCGGATTGTCGCCGAGCTGCTTTTGCAGCTCCAGCCGTTCGGCGCAGAGCAGGCGGATGTCGGTCTGGGCGACCGGGAGCGGGCTTTCGGAACTGACGAGCTGCGAGAGTTCGAGCATGTTCTCCAGCAGGGCGGTCAGGGCCGTGGTGCTCTTCCAGATCTCGGCCTGAAAAGCCTGCCGGGCCGCAGGCTCCTGTTCCGTGAGCATCAGTTCCGAAAAACCGTTGATGGCGTTCAGGGGCGTGCGTATCTCGTGGCACATCGAGTTGATGAAGGCGGTCTTCATTTTTTCGCTCTCCTGGGCGCGGCGGCTTTGGCGCTGCGCCTCTTCGCTGGCTGCCATGAACTGCGTGCGCGCCAGCTTCAGCCGCCGGACCATCGCCTGCTGGTAGGCGGCCCAGCCGGCGAGCAGCAGCACGATGCCGCCGGCGACAAGCAGGAAGAGTTTGTTGCGGCCGGCCAGCCGGGACTTTTCGAGTTCGAGGCGGTTGACGTCGTAGAGCGCCTGCATCTCGGCCAGCTTGCTCTGCGCCTGGTCCATGCGGCTGTGGTAGCGGAAGTCGTTGCCTTTCCGCATGGCTTCGAGGGCTTTTGCGTAATCGCCCGCCTTTTCATACAGGTGCGACTGCGCTATGTAGATGGAGCCGAGATCCGCCTTTTTGCCGGTCTCGGCGTAGTGGGTCAGCAGCGAATCCATGTAGGCCGTGCTCCGCTCGTAGTCGCCCCTGTCCCGGTAATAACGGGCGCTGGTGTTGTATATCTCCTCGCGGTCGCCGCGCCCGCGCGCCAGCTCCATGCATTTGTCGTAGTAGCCGTCCACCTCCTCCCGGGTGAGGAGGCCGCCCAGGAAGACCATCTTGCCGTAGGACCGCATCAGGTATTCCGCCGAGTCGCGGCGGGGCGTTCGAAACGTTTGTCGGCAGCCACCCACGCGCGGTGCAGGTCGATGCACCGGCCGATCTGACCGGCGGCGCGCGGATCGTCGGCGTAGAGATAGATGTCTGCAAGTTCCTCGCGGCAGAGTTTTTCGAAGTGAACGCGTTCCTCCAGCGGGTATTTTTCGAGCTTGGCGAGAGCCTGCTCCACATAGGGGATGGCCTGGGGAATGTTGCCGTAGGCTTCGGTGGCGATCGACGAATAGTCGATGGAGAGTCCCGTGAGGAATTCCCATTCGATCTCCTCCTCGGGGGTGAGGCTGCCCGGTTGCCGCTCGCGGAACTCCGCCTGCGCGCGGTCGATCGCCTCGAACGAGTTGGCCACCGACATCTGCTTCCAGAGCCAGAAGGCGTTGAGCGATGCACGGAACAGCGCGAAGCGGCGGTCGGGCAGGAGGCTGTCCGCAAGGCGGACGTACTCCAAAGCCCGTTCGGGCTGCTTCGCCGAGAATCCCTGCACGAGCCGGTCCAGCGCCTCCCGGCATCCGTAGTCGTCTCCGGCTCCGGCGGCTTCGGTGAGTGCGGCTTCCCAGTAGAGGGCGGCGAGCGCCGTGCTGTCGGCGCAGAGGTCGGCTAGCCGGACATAGGTCTGCTCCCGTTCGGCGGGCGTGCGCGCCCGGGACAGCGCTGCGGACAGGCTGTCGGCTTCAGTGGTTGCTGCGAACGCCGTCGTCGCGGCGCAGAGGGTTATAAACAAGGCCCCGGAGAGGGTTTTCAGAGAAATCGGACGCATTCGGTTTCTCTGAAGAGGTATGAAATATTCGCACAAATTTAGGAAAAATGGAAAATATCGCATTCTTTCCTGCCGGAAAAAAGCGAAAAGGGGCTGGGAAACGATCCCAGTCCCTCTCTGCGAGCGGTCGGTTATGCCACGCGCAGTTTTACGCCGCGGCCCTTGTCCGACTCCACGATCACGGTGTCGCCCTCGTGGAGCTTGCCGTCGATGATCAGCGTCGAGAGCGGTTCCTCGACGTTGTCCATCAGCGTCCGCTTGAGCGAACGCACGCCGTAGCGCGACTCGTAGCCCATGGCCGCCAGCCGGCGTTTGGCCCCTTCGGTGATCTTCACCTTGTAGCCCAGCCTGCCCGTGCGGGCCATCAGCCCCTGCAATTCCAGGTCGACGATCCGTTCCACGTCGGCGATCTCCAGCGTGCGGAACAGCACGATGTCGTCGATGCGGTTGAGGAACTCCGGGGCGAAGGTGTGCTCCAGAGCCTTGCAGTACTCGCTCTGGGGCGTCCGGTCGGCCACGGCGCTCTTCGAGGTGGTGCTGTAACCCACCTGCACCGATTTCCGGACCACGGCCCGCGAACCCACGTTCGAGGTCATAATGATGATCGTGTTCCGGAAGTCGACCTTGCGTCCCGAGCCGTCGGTGAGGTGTCCTTCGTCGAAGATCTGCAACATGGCGTTGAAGACCTCGGGATGGGCCTTCTCGATCTCGTCGAAGAGCACCACGGCGTAGGGCTGACGACGCACGGCCTCCGTTAACTGGCCTCCTTCGCCGTAACCGACGTATCCCGGGGGCGAGCCGATCAGGCGCGCCACGTTGTGTTTTTCGCCGTATTCGCTCATGTCGATCCGGATCAGCCCGCGGCGCTCGTCGAACAGCCATTTCGACACCTCCTTGGCCAGCAGCGTCTTGCCGACGCCCGTGGGCCCGACGAAGAGGAAGACGCCGATGGGGCGGTTTTCGTCCTTCAGTCCGGCGCGCGAACGGCGGATGGTGCGCGAAATCTTCTCCACGGCCTCCTGCTGTCCCACGACGCGCTTGGCGAGGTGTTCGCGCAGGGTTTGCAGACGGATCATCTCGCCGTCCGAGACGCGCTCCGCAGGGATGCCCGTCATGGCGGTAATCACCTCCTGGATATGCCTTGCGGTGATCTCCACGGGATTGCTTTCGAGCGAGCGCTTCCATTCGGCGCGGCTCTCGCCCAGCTTCGAGCGCAGCGCGATTTCCCGCATGCGCGCCGAGGCGGCCTTCTCGTAGACCAGCGCTTCGACCGCTTCGCGGCGTTCGCGCCTGGCGTCGCTGAGCGCCGTCTTCATGGCCCGCAGCTCCTCCGGTTCGCGTGCCGATTGCAGGTGCGCCCGCGAGCCGGCCTCGTCCAGCGCGTCGATGGCCTTGTCGGGGAAATAGCGGTCGGTGACGTAACGCCCGGTGAGCGTCACGCAGGCCTGCAACGCCTCCTCGGTGTAGTGCACCTTGTGGTGGCGCTCGTAGTGGGGCGCGATGTTGCGCAGGATCTGGAGCGTCTGCTCGGGTGTCGTCGGCTCGATCACCACCTTCTGGAAGCGGCGTTCGAGGGCCGAGTCGGTCTCGATGTTCTCGCGGTACTCGTCGAGCGTCGTGGCGCCGATGGTTTGCAGTTCGCCGCGCGCGAGGGCCGGTTTGAGGATGTTGGCCGTGTCGAGGCTGCCCTGCGTGGAGCCGGCGCCCACGATGGTGTGTATCTCGTCGATGAAGATGATCGTGTCCTTGGCTTTGCGCAGTTCGTCCAGAAGCTGCTGCATGCGCTCCTCGAACTCGCCGCGGAACTTCGTGCCCGCCACGAGCGACGAGACGTCGAGCGAGAAGAGCGTTTTGTCGGCGATGGTGTAGGGCACTTCGCCGCGCGCGATGCGCAGCGCCAGCCCTTCGATGATGGCGCTCTTGCCCACGCCGGCCTCGCCGATCAGGATCGGGTTGTTTTTCTTGCGGCGCGAGAGGATCTGCACCACGCGTTCGATCTCCTGCTCGCGGCCTATGATCGGGTCGATCTTCCCCTCGCGGGCCAGCCGCGTGAGGTTCACGCCGAACTTGTCCAGCAGGTGGGCCGGGCCTTTCTCCTCGTTCCTGTTCTCCTCGCCGAAGTCGAGCATGTGAACCTGCACTTCGGTACGGAAGTCGTCGCCCACGGCGAATTTTTGCAGGTCTCCGGACACGCTGTCGGCCGTCACGCCGTACATCTCCAGTACGCGCGCGGTCGCCGTCGAACGGTCGCTGATGATGGCCAGCAGCGCGTGGGCCGTCGACACGCTCCGGGCGACGCCCGGCATTGCGAGCAGTTCCTCGGTGAAGTCGCGGTAATACTCCTCGGGCGACCGGGTCTCCTGCTGTTTGGCGCTGATTACCTCGCGTTCGATGCGCAGGCGCACCTGATAAAGCTCCCAGTCCTTGAGCCGGGAGGATAAAAGCTGGTAGGCGAGCGACCCCTCTTCGCGGAGCAGTTCCAGCGTGAGGAAGTCCTTGAGCGAATGCGTCATTCCCGCCTTCGTCGTGTTGAATGCCGAACGGGCGATGATGCCCTCCAACGTTTTCGAAATTTTTGGTTGCATGTTGCGTCGTCGTTATGAATTCGCCATACTAACGAGAGCGCGTATGTGATTATTATGCGGCCGTTTTTGTTTAGTGTCTGAACTTTGGTGGCTGACGCAGAGGCGTTTCCATCGGACGGGCATTTTCGGAGCAGCCCCAAGGCATCGGGTTTACCGGCTGACTTCCAGTGTCTTGCGGGCTTTATCGGAGCGCTTCCGAACGGAATTGTATAGAATCGGCTTTTTTATGGCGCGACTTGCCGGAATGTTCCGGATATTTCGCTGACGATCACCGAAATCCGACAGGAATGCATTTTCGGCCTTTTGGGGTATAAAATTTTATTTCGGGTGATTTCGTGACGGAAAAGGCTCTCCCGGACAGTCGGTTTTAGCTCTCCGCCCGCCGGGTTTTCAGCTGCGGGGCCACTCGCCGACCTCCATGTCGCGCATCTCCGCGCCGTCGATCGTAAGGCGTACGGCCGTGCGGACCTTGTGGAAGCCGAACTCCCCGGCGGCTCCGGGGTTGACATGGAGCAGGTCGTAGACGGGATCGTAGATGACTTTGAGGATGTGGGAATGCCCGGCGATGAAGAGTTTCGGGTGCACGGACTGGATTTTCTGCACGGCGCGCGGGTCGTAATGGCGGGGATAACCTCCGATGTGGGTCATCAGCACCTGCACCCGCTCGCACTCGAAGACCTGGAACGCGGGGTAGACGCGGCGGGTCATGCCGCCGTCGATGTTGCCGCTCACGGCGCGGAGCGGCTTGAATGCGGCGATCCGGTCGGCCAGCTCGATCGAGCCGATGTCGCCCGCATGCCAGATTTCGTCCACGTCTTTCAGAAATTCGCGGAGCGTGTCGTCGAAGGTTCCGTGGGTGTCGGATATAATGCCGATGCGTTTCATTGGTACTTCTCTTTCCACAGCTGCGCCATCCGTTCGGCGATTTTGGCCTCGGCGGCGTTCTGCGTGTCGGGTTCGTAGAACTTCGTGCCCGAAAGGCTCTCGGGCAGGAACTCCTGCTCGGCGAAATGCCCCGCGTAGTCGTGGGCGTATTTATAGCCCTTGCCGTAGCCCGCCTTGTCCATCAGGCGGGTCGGGGCGTTGCGCAGGTGCAGCGGCACGGGACGGTTCGTGGTGTCGCGCTCGACCAGCGACATCGCCTTGTTGATGGCCATGTAGGCCGAATTGCTCTTGGGGCTGGTGGCCAGGTAGATCGTCGTCTCGGCCAGCGTGATGCGCGCCTCGGGCATGCCGATCTTGTGCACCGTGTCGAAGCAGGCGTTGGCCAGCAGCAGAGCGTTGGGATTCGCCAGCCCAATGTCCTCCGAGGCCAGGATCACCAGACGCCGGGCCAGGAACCGCGGCTCCTCGCCCCCGGCCAGCATCCGCGCCAGGTAGTAGATCGCGGCGTTGGGGTCGCTGCCGCGGACCGATTTGATGAAGGCCGAAATGACATCGTAGTGCTGTTCGCCGTTCTTGTCGTAGAGAGCGATGTTCTGCTGGAGGCAGTCGGTGACGTACCGGTCGGTGATCGTCACCTTGCCGTCGGTGGCTCCGACGACGATTTCGAGGATGTTGAGCAGCTTGCGCGCGTCGCCGCCCGAGAAGCGGAACAGCGCGCCGGTCTCCACGACCTCGATGTCGCGCTCTTTCAGCTCGGTGTCGGTCGTCAGGGCACGGTCGAGCAACGTTTGCAGGTCCTTGTCTTCGAGCGACTTGAGGATGTAGACCTGACAGCGGCTCAAGAGCGGCGAGATCACCTCGAACGAGGGGTTTTCGGTCGTCGCGCCGATGAGCGTGAAGACGCCCTGTTCGACGGCCCCTAACAGCGAATCCTGCTGCGACTTGTTGAAGCGGTGGATTTCGTCGATGAACAGCAGCGGGGCCTTCTGGTCGAAGAACCGCTGCTTACGCGCCGACTCGATCACCTCGCGCACGTCCTTCACGCCCGACGTGACGGCCGAGAGGGTGAAGAACGGGCGTTCCAACTGTGTGGCGACGATCTTCGCCAGCGTGGTCTTGCCCACGCCCGGAGGTCCCCAGAGGATGAACGACGGGACGTTGCCCGTCTCGAAGAACTTGCGGAACACCCCGTTTTTGCCCACGAGGTGCTCCTGCCCGATGTATTCGTCTATCGTGCGGGGGCGCAGTCGTTCGGCTAAAGGAATGTTCGGCATGGCATGTTCGATTTATTAGGAACAAAGATAGGAAATTTTCAAAAAATAATCCTATATTTGTCGAACATACTGACAAACACGGAAAGTGTAAGTCTGTTCCCGAATCGTGAACGTAGGAAATTCATTGCAAGAGAGGAATAGGCAAACATCTTGCCGCGTCGTATCCGTATTCTGCGGGTATAGGCGTGGGGGTTGTTGCTTATTTTGGCTGCAAAGGTATCCTACGACCTGCGATTCTGAAATGGGCTTCGGCACCACGCTTGAACCGAAATGCTATTCGTATCAACTTTGTATACAGCTATTCTGTGCTAATTTTACTTGTATTTGATACCGTTAAGTTCCCACAAAATTACGATACTCAAAAATAATCGTTCTTAATATATTAGGGTAAACATAGAGTTTACCCCCCCCCTAAAGAGCAGATGTCATAAACTTGAGTGGCTAAAATTGATATTTTAGTCACTTTTTTGTGCTTTACACGCAATATATAACCTATAACATCAAATATATTCATAGATAATTTGTACTTTTGCAGTCACATTGGATAGATATACGAATATGGAACGTAAATTACTGAACCGAATCAAAGTCGTTCTCGCAGAGAAAAATAAAAGCAATAAATGGCTCTCAGAACAATTAGATAAAGATCCTGCCATAATTTCCAAATGGGTTACCAATACGACACAGCCCAATGTGGAGACTTTAATTCAAATATCCAAAGTTTTGGGTGTGACCGTGGATGACTTATTGAGGACGGAATAATAAGTTTATGGGAGCAATCAAATTATATAAATATCTTGATTTTACTGGTGGATTGATGATGCTACATTATAGTAATCTTCAATTTACCAATGCTACGCAGTTGAACGACCCGTTTGATTGCCATCCATCGTTAATTGATTTCTCCAATGTTCCGAAAGAAGCGTGTGGAGGATGGACACCGGAAATAATCGAAGAATTAAGAAGAGATCCATTTCGTAGAACCAGAGAAGAGGTGTGGATATGTAGCCTTTCCAAAATATATGATTCAATCTTGATGTGGAGCTATTATAGCAAACATAAAGGTATCTGTATTGGTTTGGATATGGAGAAAGCCCAAAAATATCTTTCGAGAATATATGGAAAAATCATGATTGGTTGTTCTGTGGTGGAAGTACAATATAAGGATATTGTAGAGAAGCCTGATTATTTCAGGGATGCAAAAGATTTTTTCCATTATCAGTTGTCCACAAAGGCAAAGGCTTGGGAACATGAACAAGAGGTAAGACTGTTTATTTTAGACCCTTGGCCGACATATATGAGTTTATTGCCGGGGCAAAATGATGATAAGGGACCTATTGATTGGAAAGAGGTTCGGGCTTTTCCTGAAATCGGAGGAGAATGTTTTGAGTCTGTCTATTTGGGAATCAATATGAGTACAGATGAGAAATCAAAAATAATAAGCGTTGCACGAAAACTTAATCCTGATATTAAGATTTACCAAATGGGAATTGATGCAAATGCCTTTAAGTTGAATACTGAATTGATAAAATAGTAAAATGGCTAAGAAACAGAATAAACTTGTAAAGGAAGAAACCCTTGAAACGATACTTTTCAACTGTCGTAACAGTCTGCGTGGGCGTGCAGCCATGACAGATAAACGTGACTTGCTGTTGACCCTTGTATTCCTGAAATTCATAGGAGAACGGTTTAAACAGCAAAAGGAGAAAATCAGGCATGAAATAGTGGAAGTGCAGGGCATTAATGATACGGATTTCATTGAACTGCAACTTTCACGTCCCAATCAGTATATGCAGGACGGTGTATTTTTCCTGACAGATGAAACATTTTGGGACAAGCTGATTCTCACATCGCCTACCGGCATGGCTATCGCTTTCGATACTGCTATAAAGACTTTGGATGACAACGAACCTAAGTTGAAGAATGCTCTTCCACAGCAAATTTTCACGAAAACAGCCCTTGAACCTGGAGTTTTGAAAAGCGTAGTGGATGAAATAAATAAGATTGACCCACAGAAATTCAATGACCACGACCTTATAGGACGTGTATATGAGTATTTTTTGCAGGCTTTTTCCATCAACGCAGACAAAGAAGAAGGAGAATTTTATACGCCGCATTCTATCGTAGAGCTTATCGCCTCACTTATTGAACCTTTTGATGGAACGGTCTATGACCCTTGCTGTGGCTCCGGAGGCATGTTTGTTCAAGCTGCGAAGTTCATAGAGGCTCATGGTGGAAACACGAAAGCCGTTAATGTGTATGGGCAGGAATCCGAACCGGCAACATATCGCCTTGCAAAAATGAATCTGGCTATCCGAGGCATCTCTTACCATTTGGGCGATAGAGCCATCTCCACTTTCTCCGATGACCAGCATAAGGAACTCAAATTTGATTATATCATGGCGAACCCGCCGTTCAATTTGAAAAAATATGCCGAATACGGAGGTTTTGAGACTGATCCCCGATGGCAAGGCTATGGCATTCCTCCTACCAGCAATGCTAACTATGCGTGGATTCTTCATATCCTAAACAAATTGAATGTCAGTCGTGGAATCGCAGGATTTCTGCTTGCCAATGGTGCTTTGGATGACAGCGATACGCAGGAAATACGTAAAAAGCTAATCGAAAACGACAAAGTAGAAGCTATTATCGTTTTACCGCGAAACATGTTCTACTCTACCGATATAACAGTCACCCTTTGGATCTTGAATAACAACAAGAAAGGCGGTCCATGGCATGGAAGACAACTTCGTGACCGTACAGGTGAAATTCTTTTCATTGACTTGCGGACATGGAACAGTAACATATATGAAAAGAAATACGTCCGCTTGTCGGAAACGGAAATAGACAGAGTACGTCAAATATATCTCGATTGGCAAACCGAGAATTTTGTCGAGTATGCAGAACCGGAATTATATTATGCAGCACATCGTGACGAAATTCAAGAAAAGGGATATTCTCTTGTTCCATCCAGATACATTGAATTTATAGACCGTGATACGGAAATAGACTATAAGTCTGCCCTTTCAGAAATGAGTTGTAAATTTGATGAATTGAAGAAAAGATGGGATGCAAACGAAACGGAACTTATAAACGCTTTCAAAGTTTTAGGTTATGGAAAAGAATAAGCTGCAACATGTGACAACTGATAAACTGGTTTCTGACATTCGGAGTATTATCGAGCAAGGCCGTCAGCAGGCATACGCGGCAGCCAATCAGATTGCGGTACTTACTTATTGGCACATTGGGCGGCGAATAGTGGAAGAAGAACAACATGGAGAAGCTCGTGCGCAGTATGGTACTCGGTTGATTAAAACATTGGCAGAACAGCTGATGCCTAAATACGGTAGTACATTCAGCAAGCGAAATTTGGATTACTTTCGCCAATTTTATCTGTGTTTCAATAATTTGGAGATTGTGAACACGCGTGTTCACAATCTGACTTGGTCGCACTTTCGCTCGATTATACAGGTTGCAGACCCTAAAGCCAGAGAGTGGTATGTAAAAGAGGCATCGGAGCAGATGTGGAGTGTAAGGACACTCAATCGCAACATTGGTACACAATACTATGGCCGCCGTATGGCTTGTGTAAGGGAAGGATTGGCGTTACCCTCTCCTGATATTGAAGCCAATGATCCATTAGAATATATAAAAAGTCCGGTGGTCGCCGAGTTTTTAGGCTTCCGCAAGGATAGCAAATATGACGAAAGCCAGTTGGAACAAGCCTTAATAGATCATCTGCAACAATTTATCATGGAATTGGGACGTGGTTTTGCATTTGTCGATAGGCAGAAACACATTTCAACGGACACAGGTGATTTTTACATCGATCTTGTGTTCTATAACATCAAGCTCAAACGTTACGTGTTGTTTGAATTGAAAACACATCCTCTGACACACGCAGATGTGGGGCAATTAGATATGTATGTTCGGATGTATGATGACCTTGTAAAAGATGAGAATGATAACCCGACAATAGGCATACTGCTCTGCACCGAGACCGATAAAGTCTTGGCTAAATACTCCGTACTTAACGGTAGCGAGCAACTTTTTGCAGCCAAATATATGGCTTATATGCCGACGGAGGAAGAGTTGAGCCGAGAGATAGAACAGCAAAAACGTTTCTTCTTGGAACAACACGGAATGGAGGAGTGATATGGGAGCGAGTAATGTAAAATGGGTTCGGATAGGAGATTACATTGAGCAATGTGATGAAAGGAATACAGCAGGTAATAATTATCCGGTAATAGGTATAAATCGAGACAAAACATTTATGCCAACAGTTGCAAATTTGGATGGAGTTGATATTGCCAAATATAAAGTTATCACAAAAGGACTGTTTGTATTTAGTGGTATGCAGACAGGACGTGACATTTGTATTCGTATTGGATTATACGACGATGAACAACAGGCTTTAATTTCTCCGGCATATACAACTTTTATCATCAATGATGAAAAGAAAATCTTGCCAGAATATTTTTTCATGTCAAAAGATATCGAAGGCAAATATATCGGTTACGATTTACAGAATGCTATCCGTGCCGAGCTGCTGAATAAGGGAATTTATAAGACA
>ERZ780167.2546-NODE-2546-length-14159-cov-4.010139_pt1 | contig 14159 bp, 8 predicted proteins | sample MGYA00510982_ERZ780167 | MGnify/ENA primary metagenome ERZ780167 (study PRJEB29588, sample SAMEA2146107) | human gut metagenome | biome: human gut; feature: human-associated habitat; material: faeces | place: Denmark | collected 2008/2010 ... | reverse complement strand
CACGCAGCGGACTGACCCGCATCCGAGAAAACGCCCTTCGAAACGCCGCACCCGAAGAGCCGTCGGAACGCTGAACCAGCCCCCGCTCCGGCACGAAAAAGCGGGTTCCGGAAATCCGGAACCCGCTCTGCGGTTTATTTCATGGGGCCGGAGGCTCACTGTCTGCGGCCCTTCGGAAAACCCGGCAGGCCGCCCTCTTCCTCCTGCGGCCCGCAGGCTATTTGGTCAGTTCGGCCAACGCGGCTTTCGCACTCTCGACAGCCGGTCCCGCCGTCACCTTCCGGAAGGCCTCGATGGCCTGCGGCTTCATCTCCTTGGCGTTGTAGGCGGCGCCCAGCGTCAGGTACATCAGGCTCACATCCTCGGGATCGGTCTGCACCTTGGCGGCAGCCTCGCCCAGCTCGATCACCTTGTTGTAATCCTTCTTGCTGGCATAGGCCTGCAAGCGGACCTTCTGTGCCAGAGCGTTTTCGGCGTTCTTCGCCAGCAGCGCGTCGGCCATCGCGATGATACCGTCGAAATCGTTGGCAGCCTGGAGCGTGGCCACCTTGTTATTGGTGTAGAGGGCGATCATCTCCTTGGCCTTGGCGGCGTCATCGGCATACTTGGGGTGCGTCTTGGCGGCCACCGCCTCGTAGATGTCCATACCCTTCTCGTACTCGCCCATCTCGCAGTAGCTCATGGCGAGGTTCAGCGCCATCGCGGTATTGTCCGGGTCGGCCTTGTAGCCCTTCTCGAACACGCCTGCGGCGGTCGCATAGTCCTTGTTGTTGAAAGCGTCGCCGCCCTGGATCTGATAGATCTTGGCCACCCAGCCGTTGGCCTTGGCCATCTGGCTCATGTCGCCGTAGAGTTCGGCCAGCTCCGCCGATTTGGTGAAATTCTTCAGCGCCTCGTCGTAGTTCTTGGTCCGGATCGCTCCGCCGCCCATCATAAAGTAGCATTTGGGAAGCGTCGTCTTGGCCGTGGCCACCAGCGACGCAGCCTCCTCGCTGTCCAGCCCCTGCTCGATCACCTGTTCGAACTTCGCGGCCGCGCCTGCGAAATCCTTGGCGCCGAAAGCTGCTGCGGCTTCGTTGTAGATTGCAGTAACATCCTGCGCCGAGAGCGACACCGCCGCCAACAGCGCGACAACCGATACAAATAACTTTTTCATTGCTTTTTCTATTCGATTTTATAAGTTTTTCAGTTCATGCGCCCCTGTCCGAAACGCGTTGGATGCAAAAGTATAAAAAAAATTCCTTTTTTACCAAATCTATCCGCGCAAACCCGCGAAAAAACCGCTCATCAACTCCTCGCACTCCTCCCGGAGCACCCCCCGCGCCACGGTCGTCCTGGGGTGGAACACCGTCTCGGAGTAACGCCGGAAGCCCTTCTTGGGATCGTCGGCGCCCCACACCACGCGGCTCACCTGCGCCCATCCGATCGCCCCGGCGCACATGATGCACGGCTCGACCGTGACGTAGAGCGTGCACTCCTGCAAATACTTGCCCCCGAGCGTCGCGGCAGCGGCCGTGAGGGCCTGCATCTCGGCGTGGGCCGTGGGGTCGGCCAGGGTTTCGACGAGGTTGTGCCCCCGCCCGATCACCGCACCGCCGGCCACGACGACCGCACCGATGGGCACCTCCTGTTGTTTTAACGCCTTTTGCGCCTCGTTTAGTGCCAGGCGCATGAATTTTTCGTCGGTTTCGTGCTGTTCCATGCCGGATTGTTTTCGGCAAAAGTAACCATTTTTTCCGAAGAACGCACCCCGCGCCCGGCAAACTCCACCCGGAAGCGACGCAGGCGCATCAATTTCGATTCAAAACACGCCTTCTTCCAAAAAGAAAAAATCAAAATCAAAGAAATGCTTGCATTTTATTGCATAATTTCTATATTTGCAAATGGAATAGTCCACAAAACCCTTAAATTCAATTTGCTCCTACAAAAAAACACACATCCGGCCAAAAAACGGCCCAAACCATGCACTCTGTATTTCGAAACCAAACCAATTACCAACCAGAACCAATTAAAACCATTATGGAAGAAACTCGCCAAAAAGCACCCGGGAACGGGCATTTTCCGGCAGTCCTGCGATTCGTCGCCGCGCTGCTGCTGTCCGGAACCCTATGCCTCGCGTGGGGGGGGGAAATCTCCTCGCACAGATCCGGAGCATCTATGTAACGATAGATGCAGCCGATGCAAGCATCCGGGAGATCCTCGAATCCATCGAGGCGCAGAGCGATCTGCGGTTCATCTATGCGGATGAAGTAAAACCGATCCTGACCAAGGTCGTAACGGTCAGGGAGAAAAACGTAAGCGCAAACCGGATTCTCGACCAGATCCTGCCCGACGTCGGCCTTCAGTATTCGGTCGGCGGCACGCAGGTCCGCATCTACCAGGCCGCCAGCGGTTCGCGCGACGTCGCCCAAACGGTCAGCGGCACGGTGATCTCCGGCACCGACAACTCCCCGCTGGCCGGCGTGATGATCTACGTCGAAGGAACGACGGCCGGCACGATCACCAACGGCGACGGCTCGTACACCTTCACCATTCCCGCCAAATCGAAATACGTGACCTTCTCGTACGTCGGTTTCGACACGAAGAAACTCCACGTCGAGGACACCGAGCTGTTCAAACTCGTATCGCTCGCCGAGCAGAGCAACGCGCTCGACGAAGTCGTGGTCATCGGCTACGGCACGCAGAAAAAGGAGTCGATGGTCGCTTCGATCACCTCCGTAAAACCCTCCGACCTGAATATCACCTCCAGTTCGCTGACCACGGCGTTCGCCGGCAACATCGCCGGCATGATCTCGCGCCAGACCTCGGGCGAACCCGGCTACGACAGCGCCTCGTTCTACATCCGCGGCATTTCGACCTTCGGGTCGAGCAACTCGCCGCTGATCATCCTCGACGGCGTGGAGGTGTTGAGCAACATGCTCAACAACATGCCTCCCGAGTCGATCGAGTCGTTCTCGGTGCTCAAGGACGCCCAGGCGACCTCGGTCTACGGTTCGCGCGGCGCCAACGGCGTCATCCTCATCAACACGAAAAACGGCCGCAACTCGGAGAAGATGAACGTCTCGGTCCGTCTGGAAAACACCTTCTCGATGCCCACGATGGTACAGCAGGTGGCCGACGGCGTGACCTACATGCAGCTCTACAACGAGGCCGTCTTCAACACCGCCAAGGAGACCGGAACGCTCCACGCCTACCAGCCGTTCTACTCGGCCGACAAGATCAACGGCACGAAGGCGGGACTCAACAAGTACCTCTATCCGAACAACGACTGGTACGACCTGATGTTCAAGGATTTCTCGGTCAACCAGAACCTCAACCTCAACATCCGCGGCGGCGGCCGTAAGGTCAGCTATTTCCTCAACGCGGCGGTCTCGAACGAAAACGGCATCATCGCCGACATCGAGCAGAACCCCTACGACGTGAAGATGAACCACCAGAAATACATCTTCCAGAGCAACGTCAGCGCCAACATCACCAAGACGACGGTCGTCGGCATCAAGGTCAACGCCCAGCTGGAGTACAACACCCGCCCGATCGAGGACATCGGCAACCTGTTCTACTACTCGATGCGCGCCAATCCGGTGCGTTTCCCGGCCACGCTCCCGGCCGAGGAGGGCGACACGTTCGTGCGCTACGGCAACAACGCCTCGTGGGACACCGGCGCCACCGACCTCAACCCGCTGGCCAAGCTGTCCCGCGGCTACGGCAAGCGCTACTACTCCTACATGACGACGGCCTTCACGCTGGACCAGAACCTGGATTTCTTCACCAAGGGCTTGAGCGCCAACCTCACGGCGTCATTCTACAACTACACCTATTCGGCGACCTACCGCACGGCAACCCCCTATTATTTCAAGGTCGAGGACGGCAGTTCGCTCAACCCCGACGGCACGGCCAATCTCATCACCAACTCGATCGGCGACACGGGCACGACCTACCTGACCAGCACCGACGGCAACGGCGGCCACCATCATGAATTTCCAGGCCAAGATCGACTACGCCCGCAAATTCGGCAAACACGACGTAGGAGCCATGTTCGTCTACCGCATGAACGAGAAGAAGAACAACATCGCCGGCACGAGCGAGGAGAACCTGCTGCCCTACCGCGAGCAGGGCATGGCAGGCCGCGTGACCTACGGATTCGACAACCGCTACCTGTTCGAGGCCAGCTTCGGCTACAACGGCTCGGAGAACTTCGCTCCCGGCAAACGCTGGGGTTTCTTCCCCTCGGCGGCGGCCGGCTGGGTGATCTCCAACGAGTCGTTCTGGGACGGCATCCGCAAGACGGTCAGCAACCTGAAGATCCGCGTATCGTACGGTCTGGCGGGCAACGACGCCTTGGGCGAGCGCTTCCCCTACCGCTCCATCGTGGCCATGGGCGAAGAATCGGGATTCTACTACAACTGGAACTCCCAGGGCAAAGGCCCGAAGATCACCACCTACGGCAACCCCAACGCGACGTGGGAGGAGGCCAAGAAACTCGACGTCGGTCTCGAACTGGGACTGTTCAACGCGCTGAACATCGAAGCCGCCTACTTCACCGAAGACCGTACGGGCATCTTCATGCGGCGCACCTCGCTGCCTTCGTCGACGGGCCTGCTGGGCGTTACGCCCTACGGCAATATCGGACGTGTGAAATCGCACGGCGTCGACCTTTCGGCCGTCTACAACAAGCAGTTCAACAAGGACTGGTCGCTGAGCCTGCGCGGCACGTTCACCTTCTCGCGCAACGAAGTGGTCGAGAAGGATGAAGGCGACCTGATGTACGACTACATGTCGGTCGTGGGACATCCGGTCAACGCCATCACCGGCGTGCTGGTCGCCGACGGGCTGTTCACCTCGCAGGAGGAGATCGACAACTCGCCCAAACAGCGGTTCGGCAACTACACGGTCGGCGACATCAAGTACCGCGACCTGAACGGCGACGGCATCGTCGACGGCAACGACGTGACGACGGCCGGCAGCCCGACCGTTCCCGAAATCCAGTACGGCATCGGCGCGACGGTGAAGTGGCGCAGGCTCGACTTCTCGTTCATGTTCCAGGGCGCATCCAACGTATCGCTGCGGATGTACAACATGCACCCGTTCTGCGACGCCTCGCACTTCGGCTACGGCATCACGCAGTACATCGCCGACAACCACTGGTCGGAGGACAACAACCGCGCCGACGCGGCCTATCCGCGCCTGACCTCGCAGTTAAGCTCCAACAACACCCAGAGTTCGACCTTCTACATCCACGACGCCAAATACCTGCGCCTGAAAACCGTGGAGCTGGGCTACACCATCAAGAAACTCCGCGTCTACCTGTCGGGCAACAACCTCTTCGTCATCTCCCCGTTCGACTACTGGGACCCCGAAAAGGGCGGCGGCCACGGCCTGTCCTACCCGTTGCAGCGGACGGCGAAAATCGGCGTTCAATACCAATTCTAATCCAAAAGAAGATACCGTTATGAAAAAAATAGCAATGGCGTTAGCCCTCCTTCTCGCGGCCGCATCCTGCGATTTCCTGGATGTCGTTCCCGAGGGCAGTCCCACGCAGGACGACATCTACAAGACCCAGGCCCAGGCCGAAAAGATGCTCTTCATGGTCTACGGCAAGTGCCCCGACCTGTTCCATGCGCAGGCCATGCCCGACCTGAGCGGCGGCGACGACCTGATTTCGAGTTACTACGGATCGGTGCGTTATTTCTCGTGGAAGAGCCTCGTATACGCCACCTCGCAGGAGTCCCCGACGAACACCTACTTCAACATGTGGGGAACGACCTCGGGACTTCCGACGGGTAACTACTCGTACAACATCTACGAAGGCATCCGTTATGCCTACAACTTCCTGAACAACATAGGTTCTGTTCCCGACATCTCGGAGGCCAACCTGCGCTACTGGTCGGGCGAGGCGCACTTCCTGATCGCCCACCTGCACCAGATCCTGCTGGAGTACTACGGTCCGATCGTACTGGCCCGGGAGGAGATCGACCTGAATGCGCCGGCCAGCAGCGTGAACGTGCCGCGCAGCACCTACGACGAGTGCGTCAATTTCATCGAGGAGGAGTTCCGCAAGGCCGCCGACATGCTGCCCGACTACTGGGGTCCCATCGCGTACGGCCGCGCCATCAAGGCCACGGCGCTGGCCTACCGCGCCCGCCTGCTGCTCTACGCCGCATCGCCGCTGGTGAACGGCAATTCGGAATTCTACGCCGATTTCGTCAACAAGGACGGCACGCACCTGATCAACCAGACCTACGACGCCGAGAAGTGGAAACGCGCGATGGACGCTGCCAAGGAGGCTATCGACTGCGTGGAGGCTTCGAAGGAAACGGGAGCCTACACGATGGACGACCGCCAACTGGGCCTCTCCGTGTCGAAAAGCACCAGCACGACCGACCCGTTCGAACTGGGGCGCGCCAACTACACCTACATCTTCACCGGCGACGGCAACGCGACACAGTTCTTGAACCAGAACGAGTACCTGATGAGCCTGAACAAGTCAGGCTCGATCACCTACACGCAGAAGCAGTTCGGCTGCCACCTGGCCAACAACTACACGAAGGTGTCGGGCGCCTACCGCGGCTATTTGTGCCCGACGTTCGAGGCCGTCCAGATGTATTACACCCGGAACGGACTTCCGTGGGAGGACGACCCCGAGACGAAGGACATCGACCCGCTGGCCTACAACAAGGCGGCCGGGACGGTCGAGATGCACCTCCACAAGGAGCCGCGCTTCTATGCGTCGGTGGGTTATGACCGGGGCACGTACCGCTTCAACGGCGGCAAAATGACCATCAAGGCGCACAAGGGCGAGCCGCAGGGCTTCACCGGCAGCTACGACAACGAATACCAGTCCTACAACGGTTATTTCTGCCAGAAATGGGTCAACGAACAGTCGAAGATGACGCTCAACTCAAGCGGAAACTACTCCGTCAGCACCTACATGAGCTACGTCTTCCCCTACATGCGCATCGCCGAGCTATACTTAAGCTACGCCGAAGCCGACTTCGAGTACGACGGCACGTTGAGCGACTACGGCTACGAGTGCCTGAACAAGATCCGCTCGCGCTGCGGCCTTCCGACGTTCCAGGATTCGTGGAGCAGGGCCGGCGGCATCCCCTCGGGCCAGAAGCTGCGCGACATCATCCGCCGCGAACGTTCGATTGAATTCATGCTGGAAGGACGCCGTTTCCACGACATCCGCCGCTGGAAGATCGCCGAAGAGTGCCTGCGCCCCATCCCGAAGGCCTGGAACATCGAGGGCGACACGCCCGAGAAGTTCTACAAGCTGGTCGACATGAAGGAGAACGACACGCGCATCTTCACCACGCCGAAACACTACTGGCTGGCGATCCCCAACTCGCAGCTCAACATCAACGGCCAGCTGGTTCAGAATCCGGGTTATTAACCATTAGCGAAAAGAAACGACCATGAAAAAGCTATTTTTAGCGCTCGCGCTGTCGGCGGCAGCTTGCCTGGCCGGGTGCTCCGACAACGAAGAGATCGGATACGACATCGGCTCGAAGGTGCTGATCCCGAAAAACGGCCTGCAACAGGTCGCCCTGACGGCCGATGCCGCAGCGATCGACTACGAGGTGTGGATCTACCGGAGCGGCTACAACGAAGGCGGTTCGACGGCCGCACTCTCGGTCGACGCCGAAGCGCTGGCCGCCTACAACAAGGCCAACGGTACGGCTTACGTGCTGATGCCCGAAGCCTGCTACGACCTCCCGACCGCCGCCGTGCGGCTCGACAACAACGCCCACACCGCGAAGATCGGCATTCGGATCGACGTCTCGGCGATCACGGCGGACAGTCGCTGCGTGCTGCCCGTTTCGGTCGGCAGTCCCGACACGGAGGTGAACGCGGCGGCCGCCACGGTGCTGATCTTCCCGGTCCGCCCCACGACGGAGAAGCCTGAAAACGCCCAATGACCCGGCCGGATCAATCAACTGAAAAATTAACCATATAACCTTCCTAATATGAAAAAAGGTTTTTTATCGTTTTTTCTGTTCACGGCTTTCGCCCTGGCGCTCTGCCCGTCGTGCAAAGACGACGAGACGGCCGAATGGAAAAACGTCGCGTTCTCGGTAGCGTCCAACCTCGCCCCCGAAAACGGGACCATCCCCTACGAAGGGAGCACGGTCGTGTTCACCGTAACGACCGACGGCAAATGGACCTATGCGATAGACCAGAGCAAGACCGACTGGTTCACCCACCCCACCGTCGACGGCATGACGCTGGCGATTCTGATTCCGGAAAACACCGTGAGCAGGGAGCGCTCCGGCGTAGTCCGGTTCATCTCGGTCTCGGACCCCACGCTGGTCGAGGAGTTCACCATCACGCAGGAACCCGGACCTGTGCCGCCCGAAGCGCCGAAAGCCGACCTGCTCGACGTTGTCTTCCACGCCGACGGCACGGCCGAGGACGTATCGCCGCTCAAGAACGAGGTGCTCTCCTACCCCGGCACGGCGCTGACCTGCTATTACCACGACGTCTACAAGCGCATCGTGACCAACTACACGCACACCCCGGGGCAGGGTTCCCGCAAGGATTCCTATTACCGGGTGGACTACTACACGAACGAGACGTTCAAGCAGGGTCTGGACGACGGCCACACGCTGGAGGTCGTCCTGCGTTCGAACCGCAACGACGGCACGAAGGAGTACAAGCCCTTCTCGGCGCATGAAGCCGGCGGCACGGGTTTCCTGATCTGCAAGGAGGGCCAGGGAGGCCATCCGGCCTGCATCACATTCCTGCCCAATGTGAGCACCACGGGCAAAAGCACGTGGCGCTGGGCGCAGAGCGACGTGACGCCCGAACCGGGCCGCTACTACCACGTCGTGGGCGTCTGGGACAAAACCGCCGAGAAAGCCTATATCTACGTGGACGGCCAACTCAAGGGCACGGCCGACGCTCCGGGCGAACTGATCCACGCCAAGGACGGCGCACGGTGGTTCGCGCTGGGCGGCGACTCGGCCGTAGGCTCGATGGGCAACGCATGGAACGGCGAAGTGGTTCTGGCCCGCGTCTTCGACGACGCGCTGACCGGGGACCAGATCGCCCTGCTCTACCAGGATGCGGCGTTCGCCGGCCAGACGCCCGTGGAATTCGCACTCTCGAACCTCACCTACCTGACCAGGTGCGAGATCGGCGCAGGCTACACCTATACGGTCTACGGCAACGGTTTCGCAGCCGGCGACAAGGTGAAGTTCACCTCGTCGGCCAACGTGACCGCAGCGTTCACGGCCGACGCCGCATTCACCGAAGCCTCCGGCGACAATACCCTTCAGTCGCTGGCAGTGACCCTCCCCGCGGGGATTCCCGCCGGAACGGGCCGGTATTTCATGGCGCTCGTCCGCAACGGCAGCCAATACCCGCTCGGCACGGTCGAATTCACCGTCTGCGACAATCCCTCCGTCTCGATGCCCCGGATCATCGCGCACCGCGGCCAGCATCAGGACGGCGTGGAGAATTCGACCGAGAATTCGATCGCTGCCCTGACCAACGCCCAGAAACTGGGCATCCACGGCGCCGAGTTCGACGTCTGGATCACCGCCGACGACGTGCCGGTGATCAACCACAACGCGACGGTGGCAGGCAGCGACCTGCGGATCGAAGAGAGCGCCTATGCACAGATCAGGGACCTCACGCTGGCCAACGGCGAAAAACTGCCGACGCTTGACGCCTATCTGGAGCAGGGCGCCAAGGACGCTTCGATGAAACTGATCTGCGAAATCAAGACCCACAGTTCGGCTGCAAGCAACACGCGGGCCGTCAACGCCGTCGTGGCCGCCGTCAAGGCGAAGTCGATGGAGACGCGGGTCGATTACATCGCCTTCGACTACGAGGTCTGCAAGCAGCTCCGGGCGGCCATGCCCGCGGCCGGCGTACAGTACCTGGGCGGCGACAAGGCTCCGGCCGAAGTCGCGGCGGACAAGCTCTCGGGCATCGACTACCAGTATTCGACCGTGCTTTCGAAAAAACCCGAGTGGGTGACGGAAGCCCACGCCGGCGGAATCGAGGTCAACGCCTGGACGGTCAATTCGACGGCCGACATGATGGCCTGCATCGCGCTGGGTGTCGACTACATCACCACCGACAACCCCGCCACGCTGAAAAAACTGCTGGAGACACCGTTCGTCACAGCCCCGAAATAACCGCGGAGGCTCCGTTTCGGATTTCTGGATTCGCAGGCCGGACGATTGTCCGGCCTGCGTTCTTTGCGGAATCCGCGTTTTTTTATTAGTTTTATACCCGAAATCAACCTTATACGACAACCCTGCAATGAAGAAACTTTTGGTATTGGCATGGGCCGGCGCTGCGTTGCTGTCCGGCGGCATGCTCCGGGCGGAAAACATCCTCCTCTCGACCCGGAATTCCTCGCTGCTGCTGACGGCAGAAAAAGGCAAAACCCCTCTGTTCCAGTATTTCGGAGCGCGCGTCGCCTCGCCCGACGACATCCTCGCCAGCGGAGCGGCGTTCGGCGATGCGGCCTACCCGCAGTTCGGCGCCCAGTGTTACCGCGAAGTAGCCATTCAGGCGACGCACGGCGACGGTTCGATGTCGCTCGAACTGGCTGTCGAGTCGGTGTCGCGCGACCGCAGGGACGGCTCCGAAACCACCGCCATCGCCATGAAGGACAAGCACTACCCGTTTTTCGTGACGCTCTTCTACAAGACCTACGACGACTGCGAGGTGATCGAGACGTGGACCGAGATCAGCCACACGGAGAAGAAACCCGTGACGCTCTACCGGTTCGCATCGGCCTACATGCCCGTCCGCCGGGGCGACACGTGGCTGACGCATTTCCACGGCACATGGGGAGCGGAATGCTACCTCCACGAAGAACCGCTGACCGACGGCATGAAGGTGCTCAAGAACAAGGACGGCGTGCGCAACACGCAGCGCGACAACCCCTCGCTGATGATCTCGCTCGACGGACGCCCCCGGGAGTTGACGGGCCGCGTCATCGGCGGCACGCTGGCCTGGGCCGGCAACTACCGCATCGCCCTGGACAACGACAACACCCACACCACGCACCTCTTCGCGGGCATCAACGAGGAGCAGTCGCAATACACGCTGCAACCCCGCGAGGTCTTCACGACCCCGGTATTCGCCTTCACGTTCAGCGACGAGGGCAAGAGCGGCGTGAGCCGCAACATCCACCGATGGGCGCGCCTCCACCGGCTCAACCACGGAACCGAGCTTCGCGACGTGCTGCTCAACTCGTGGGAGGGCGTCTATTTCAAGGTCAACCAGGAGGGCATGGACCGGATGATGGCCGACCTGGCGGACCTGGGCGGCGAACTGTTCGTGATGGACGACGGCTGGTTCGGCGACAAATACCCGCGCAACAACGGCGAGACGAGCCTCGGAGACTGGACGGTCTGCCGCGAGAAACTGCCGCAGGGCATCGAAGGACTGACCGAGTCGGCCCGCAAACACGGCGTGAAGTTCGGCATCTGGATCGAACCCGAGATGACCAACACCCGGAGCGAACTCTATGAGAAGCATCCCGACTGGGTGATCCAGCAGCCCTACCGCGAAAACCGCAAGGGCCGCGGCGGCACGCAGCAGGTGCTCGATCTGTCGAACCCCGCGGTGCAGGAGTTCGTCTTCGGCGTGGTCGACCGTCTGATGACCGCGCATCCCGACATCGCCTACATCAAGTGGGACGACAACATGACGCTCTACAACTACGGCTCGACCTTCCTGCCGGCCGACCGGCAATCGCACCTCTACATCGAGTACCACCGCGGCATGGACAAGGTGCTGCGGCGCATCCGGGAGAAATATCCCCGTCTGGTGATGCAGTCGTGCGCCAGCGGCGGCGGCCGGGTCAACTATGGCGTCCTGCCCTACTACGATGAATTCTGGACCTCGGACAACACCGACGCCCTGCAACGCATCTACATGCAGTGGGGCGTGTCGAACTTCTATCCCGCCGTGGCGATGGCCTCGCACGTGAGCGCCTCGCCCAACCACCAGACGGGCCGCAACGTTCCGCTCAAACTGCGCTTCGACGTGGCCATGTCGGGACGCCTGGGGCTGGAACTGCAACCCTCAAAGATGACCGGCAAAGAGAAGGAGTTCGCCCGTAGGGCGATCGCCGACTACAAGGAGATCCGCCCCATCGTGCAGCAGGGCGACCTCTACCGGCTGATCTCGCCCTACGACAAGACAGGCTATGCATCGCTGATGTACGTCGCACCCGAAAAGGACCGCGCCGTCTGGTTCGTCTACAAGCTGGAGCACTTCCTCAACATGCCGTCGCCGGCCTTCCGCATGGCGGGTCTCGACCCCGGCAAACGCTACCGGATCACCGAGCTGAACGTCGACGGGAAGCCGGTCCCGCAGGACGGCAAGACCTTCAGCGGCGCGTTCCTGATGGAGAACGGACTCGAATTCACGGTGGGCAAGGAATATGCGAGCCGCGTACTCGAACTCAAAGCGGTGGAGTAATCATCGGTCAGAAACGGCTGTCCGAAATCCGGACCGCCCGACAAATCCCCGAAACGACGCCCGGAAGCGGGAGGTTCGTTTCGGGGATTCCGCATCTCTTTTCGCTCTTTTCCCTGCATATCCGCCGTTTCATCCGCCTCGCTGCAATTCCGGCGGCGGCGTTCTTCACACACAAAGGTTTTAACAAGGCATCCTGTCATTTAATTATGAATTATGAATTATGAATTATGAATTTTAGTTAACTTTGCGGATCGTAACGACTAAACATAACATATCGCCATGTACAGAACCCATACCTGCGGCTGCCTCCGGGCCTGCAACGTCAACCAAACCGTCACCCTGGCCGGATGGGTGCAGAAAGTGAGGAACCTCGGCGCCATGACCTTCATCGACTTGAGGGACCGCTACGGCATCACCCAGATCGTCGTCGAGGAACACTCCCCCGCCGAGGCGCGCGAAACGGTCTGCCGCGTGGGCCGCGAATGGGTCATCCAGGTCGTCGGCAAAGTCGTCGAGCGGCAGTCGAAAAACCCCAAAATGCCGACGGGCGACATCGAGGTCACGGCCGAGAAGGTGGCCATCCTGCACGAAGCTGAAGTGCCCCCCTTCACCATCGAGGAGGTCTCGGACGGCGGCGACGACCTGCGCATGAAGTACCGCTACCTCGACCTGCGGCGTCCGCCCCTGCAACGCAACATGATCCTGCGCCACAAGATGGCCCAGGAGATCCGCCGCTTCCTCTCCGACGAAGGATTCCTCGAGATCGAAACCCCCTGCCTGGTGGGTTCGACGCCCGAAGGAGCGCGCGACTTCGTCGTGCCGAGCCGCATGTCGCCCAACCAGTTCTACGCCCTGCCCCAATCGCCGCAAACGCTCAAGCAGCTGCTGATGGTCGCCGGCTACGACAAGTATTTCCAGATCGTGCGCTGCTTCCGCGACGAGGACCTGCGCGCCGACCGCCAGCCCGAGTTCACGCAGATCGACTGCGAAATGTCGTTCGTCGAGCAGGAGGACGTGCTCGAAATCTTCGAGCGCTGGGCCAAGCACATGTTCAGGCATGTGATGGGAATCGAGCTGACCGAGCCGCTGCGCCGCATGCCGTGGATCGAGGCGATGGAGAAATACGGTTCGGACAAACCCGACCTGCGCTTCGGCATGGAGTTCGCGGAGATCACCGACCTCGCCAAGGAGCACGGCTTCAGCGTATTCGACGAGGCCGAATACATCACCGGATTCGCCGCCACGGGCTGTGCCGCGTACACCCGCAAGCAGATCGACTCGCTGACGGAGTTCGTCAAGCGGCAGCAGATCGGCGCCAAGGGCCTCGTCTGGATTCGCGTCGCGGAGGACGGCGTGAAGTCGTCGATCGACAAGTTCTACTCCCCCGAGGAGGTGCGCGCCATGGCCGAGCGCTGCGGCGCTGTGGCCGGGGACATGGTCTTCATCCTCTGCGGCAAGAAGTTCAAGACGCTGACGCAGCTGTGCGCCCTGCGCCTCGAAGTGGCCCAGCAGCTGGGGCTGCGCGACCCCCAGAAGTTCGCCCCGCTGTGGGTGGTGGACTTCCCGCTGTTCGAGTGGGACGACGAGACGCAGCGTTACTACGCCGTACACCACCCCTTCACCTCGCCCAAGCTCGAGGACGTGCAATACCTCGACAGCGACCCGGGCCGCGTGCGCGCCAACGCCTACGACTTCGTCTGCAACGGCAC
>ERZ780167.2530-NODE-2530-length-14206-cov-3.910819_pt1 | contig 14206 bp, 10 predicted proteins | sample MGYA00510982_ERZ780167 | MGnify/ENA primary metagenome ERZ780167 (study PRJEB29588, sample SAMEA2146107) | human gut metagenome | biome: human gut; feature: human-associated habitat; material: faeces | place: Denmark | collected 2008/2010 ... | reverse complement strand
CCCCCCCGGCCAGCTGACGGTGAGCCGATCCGTGGGCTGGGCCAGGCAGGCGTAAATATTCTGCAATTCGTTGTCCAGCGGGTCGAAGCTGGCGTCCGACAGCAAAATTTCCCTCTGCTGCAGGGCGGCCCGGTCCTCCGGGTCCAGCAGGCCGTGGCCGCTGGGGGGCATGGGCAGCACATGGTCGTTGGCTCCCAGCAGGAACAGGCACTTCACCCGGTGCCGGTCGTTGCGGGTGATCTCGCTGACCTTCACCTGGTCCAGGGTGGCCGGGATGGTGCCCACGCTGTACTGGGTCAGCACCAGCCGCAGGAGCCGGGCGAATTCCTCGCCGGACAGCTCCGTATCCCCCAGGATTTCCGCAAACTGGTCCAGCACCCCGCAGAAGATCGCCCACAGCTGGACATATTCCTCCGCCAGCTGGGGCCGGTCCTCCTCCAGGAGCTTTTTCGCCGTGTCCTCCAGGGTCTGCGGCACACCGGCCTCCTGCAAAAAACCATACAGGCACTCCGCCTTCTGCCGGGCCGCCCCGGCGGTGCGCATCCCCCGGTAAAGAGGCTCCAGCAGCAGACGCACCCGCCGCCGGATGCCGTTGACTCGCTCCAGCCGGGCGGTGCTGCGCTCCGTCGGCTCCCGGCCGTATCCGTCGGGGCTTGCCGTCCAGTCCCCCTCCCGCAGCCACATGGCGCTGCCCCGGATGTCCCACAGGATGACGTAATTTTCCAGAATGTCGCACTCGTCCGGGGTGATGCCCCCCAGGCCGGTTTTCAGGCAGCGGAACACGTCCTCCCGGTCGAAGCCGCCGGTGACGGCGTCCAGTGCCCCCAGCAGCATGGTGATGGGGGGCTTTTCCAGCAGGTCGCTGCGGCGGCTGATATAGGCCGGGATGCCGTCCCGGCGGAACACACTCTCCAGCAGCGGGCCGTAAACCTCCATATTCCGGGCGCACACGCCCATGTCCCGCCAGCGATAGCCCTCCGCCGCCAGCTGCCGCAGCTGCTGGGACACCCATTCCACCTCGGTAAAGGCCGTGGCCGCCTGGTACAGCTCCAGGCCCTCCGGTTCCCCGCCGTAGGGGACCTCCTGGCCGAAAAAGTGGGCTTCCAGGTGCCCCAGGGGGCCCTGCCCCCGGCTTTCGCACCACAGCACGTCCATCTCCTGCCCCGCCCGGCGGGCCATGCGCTCCAGGCGCATCCGCTGGCGCAGGGCGTTCTGAAACAGCCGGTCGCTGCTCCGGTCTCCCAGCAGCGTCACCGTGACGCTTTCGGCCTGCCGCAGCACCAGCTCCAGAATGCTCTCCTCCTGGCGGTTGAAGTATGAAAATCCGTCCAGATACACGTCGCAGCCCCGGAGATAGCCGCTTCCCTCCAGATGCTCCCGGAGCTTCTGGAGCCGGGAGCGGGCGTCGAAATCGCCGCTGCGCAGCCGGGCGTCGTAGGCGGCGTATATCAGGGCGATGTCCCGCAGTTTGCCGCCCATGGCCCCGTCCAGGTCCTCCACCTGCCGGTACAGGGCCTGGGGGCCGATCTCGTAGGCGTAGAACTCCTCCGTCAGGTCCGTCAGCTGCCGCAGGAACGACGCCCGCTGGCTGGGCCGTCCGAATACCCGCAGCTCCGGGGCCAGCTCCTGCAGCACCCGCCGCATGGTCAGCAGCTTCCCCCCGTTGTCCAGGGTAAACTCCGCCAGGCCGCCGGTTTCCGCCAGCACCCGGGACGACAGGCTCCGGAAGCTCAGCACCTCCGCGTCCCGGGACGCCGTGGGTCCCAGGGCCCGGCACAGGTCCACCTCCGCCTCGTGGGAGATATGCTCCGGCACCAGCAGCACCTGCCGCCGCAGACGGCGGTTCTTTTCCATGGCCTCCAGCACCCGCCGGGATTTCCCGGACCCGGCCCGGCCCACCCATATATGAAGCATTCGCCGCGCCTCCTTTCCGACAGCAGGATACCACCTCCGCTGTCCCAAAAAACTCTCATCTGACAGTATAGCGCATTTTTCTTCCCCTGAAAAGGACAAAAAAACACCGGCTGCTGCGCAGCCGGTATTTTTTCGCTTACTGATTGTCGCCCAGCTCCCGGAGATACCGGCTCAGGGCGTCCTTCCACTCCGGCAGCGGCGTGAAGCCGTTCTCCGCCAGCTTGCTCTTGTCCAGGCGGCTGTTGAAGGGCCGGGCCGCCTTGGACGCGCCGTATTCCGCCGTGGTCACGGCGTCCACCTGCACCGGCAGCCCCGCCTGGCGGAAGATCTCGCAGGCGAAGTCGTACCAGGAGATATACCCGCCCTCGTTGGTGGCGTGGTAATACCCGTACTTGTCGGACTCGATCATATCCGCCAGCAGCCGGGCCAGGTCCAGGGTATAGGTAGGCGTACCGATCTGGTCGCACACCACCCGCAGCTTGTCGTGGGTCTTGCCCAGCTGGAGCATGGTCTTGATGAAGTTCTTGCCGTTCAGGCCGAACACCCAGGCGATCCGCACGATGAAATACTTCTCCAGCCGGGAGCTGACGGCCAGCTCGCCGCCCAGCTTGGTCTCGCCGTAGAAATTCAGGGGCTGATAGTCCTTGCAGTCCGGCTGCCAGGGCGTCTGGCCCTGCCCATTGAACACATAGTCCGTGGAAATGTACATCATCTTGCAGTCCTGGGCCTTGCACGCCGCCGCCAGATGAGCGGTGCCGTCCACGTTGATGGCCCGGACCTTGGGCTGCTTGTCGGCGTCCTCGGCCAGGTCCACCGCCGTCCAGGCGGCGCAGTGGATCACGGCGTCGGGCCGCACCTGGTCCATCACCTGCCGCACCTGCTGCTCATTGGTGATGTCCATGGCCACATAGGGCATCCCCGTCACGGCGGAGCCGTCGGCGATGCCGCTGTATACCGGGGCAATGTCGCTGCCCACGCCCTGATGGCCCCGGCGGGCCAGCTCGTTCATGACGTCGTGGCCCAGCTGACCGCCCACGCCCGTTACCAATACCTTCATTGCTTGTAACCTCCTCGTTACAGATACTTGACCGCCTTGCAGATGGGCCGCTCTTTTCCCCAGCGCCCGGTCATGGCGGCTTTGACCTTCTCTTTGCACCAGACCAGTGCAGCCTCAATAAGCATCAGCACCGCGAACTCCGCCAGCATCATCAGGAAATACGGCGCCGTCGGCGTCTGTGCCAGGTAAAAACGCTTGCCCAGCATCACCAGCTCCGGCGCGATCTGCCAGGGCAGATGCGTGGCCATCAGGAACATGGAGTGCCTGCCGCACCAGATCAGGGGCCTCAGGGATATGCGGGCCTCCAGCCAGCGCAGCAGCTCCAGAACGGCCACGGAACCCAACACACCGTTGAGATAGAACACCGGAGCAAAGGACCCCAGCTTAAAGGAGTTGAAATCCAGGTCCGGACTCAGCAGCGACAGGCCCAGATTCACCGCCAGCAGGACCGCCAGCACCGGCAGCCTTCCCAGCCGCTGCGGCTTCCCCCGCCGGTAAAGCAGATACCCGCACAGCATGAACCAAAAGCCGCTGACGCTCTTGGCCAAAACAATAAACAGATTGCGCACCACCTGCACCCACAGGCGATCCGCCCCGGGAATATCCATTCCCTGATAGAAATAGCCGATGACGCACAGGATAGCCGGCGCCAGGACACACACCAGTATGCGCTTGGCGGCAGACCAGCCCTCCGGCCGCACCGCCGCAAACAGCAGCTCGGCGATCAGCAGCGTAGGCAGAAACCACAGGGTGGCAACACCCCGCAGCGTCACCGTCAGGATCACGTCCCCCTTCAGGGCCGCCAGTCTGCTGCCGCCGTGTATGGTGAGAAAAGCCAGGTGCGCCAGAATCGCCAGCGCCGAAAACACGCCATAGGGGATCACCAGAGAATACCAGCGTTTTTTCATCACCTGTGCACAGGAATCCCTCTGGCCCCGCTCCCCATAGCGGTATGCCTTCAGCAGGCCCACCACCACATAGAACACAGCGATCTTGAAGGAGGAAAACCATACGGAGCTGGTGCTCCACAGGTAGTCCATGTGGACCCAGATGATGGCCAGCATGCCCAGGCCCTTTGCCGCGTCCACAAAGCCCAGGTGCGTCTGCCCCATCCGGACTTCTACTGCCTGCTGCTCCATGGCTCAGCGATTGCCGTACATTTTCTCGTAATAGTCCTGATACTCGCCGGAGATGATGGTCTCCCACCACTCCCGGTGATTCAGATACCAGTCGATGGTCTTTTTGATGCCGTCGGCGAACTTGGTCTCCGGCAGCCAGCCCAGCTCGTTGTGGATCTTGGTGGGGTCGATGGCATAGCGCATATCGTGGCCCTTCCGGTCCGCCACATGGACGATGAGGCTCTCGGGCTTGCCCAGCTCCTTGCAGATGAGCTTCACAATGTCGATGTTGCGCATCTCGTTGTGGCCGCCCACGTTGTACACCTCGCCTACCCGGCCCTTATGGATGATCAGGTCGATGGCCCGGCAGTGATCCTCCACATACAGCCAGTCGCGGACGTTCAGGCCCTCGCCGTACACCGGCAGGGGCTTGTCGTTCAGGGCGTTGGCGATCATCAGGGGGATCAGCTTCTCGGGGAAGTGGTAGGGCCCGTAGTTGTTGGAGCAGCGGCTGATGGTAACAGGCAGACCATAGGTCCGGTGATACGCCTGCACCAGCAGGTCGGCGGCAGCCTTGGAGCTGGAGTAGGGGCTGGAGGTGTGGATGGGGGTCTCCTCGGTGAAGAACAGGTCGGGCCGGTCCAGGGGCAGGTCGCCGTACACCTCGTCGGTGGACACCTGGTGATAGCGCTGGATGCCGTATTTGCGGCAGGCGTCCATCATGGTGGCGGTGCCGATGATGTTGGTCTGCAGGAACACGCCGGGATCCTCGATGGAGCGGTCCACATGGCTCTCGGCGGCGAAGTTCACCACCATGTCGGGGTGCTCCTCCTCAAACAGCTTGTAAACGGCCTCCCGGTCGCAGATATCCGCCTTCACAAAGCGGAAGTGGGGGTTGTCCATCACAGGAGCCAGGGTGGACAGGTTCCCCGCGTAGGTCAGCTTGTCCAGGCACACGATGCGGTAGTCGGGGTGCTCCTTGAGCATATGGAACACAAAGTTGCTGCCGATAAAGCCGGCGCCGCCGGTAACGATAATGGTCATGGCTCACTCGTCCTTTCCGTACACGAAGTTGCAGTCGCTGTCCGCCAGCAGGGGGGCGTTTTTGTCCTTGTCGGACAGAATGGGGTCCGTCACGCCCCAGTCCACGCCGATGGCGGGGTCGTCGAAGCGGATGGACCGGTCGCTGGGGTGGTCGTACAGGTTGTCCGCCTTATAGCAGAAGTCCACGTCGTCCGTCAGGGTCACGAACCCGTGGCCGAAGCCCCGGGGAATGTAGAACTGGCGCTTATTCTCGGCGCTGAGCTCCACGGATACCCACTGCAGATAGGTGGGGGACCCCTTCCGCAGGTCCACCGCCACGTCCATCACGGCGCCCCGCACCACCCGGACGATCTTGGCCTGGGCCATGGGATCCTGCTGGAAGTGGATGCCCCGCAGGGTCCCCCTCTTAGCGGTGAAGCTCTCGTTGTCCTGCATGCTGTTGAAGTGCAGGGCTTCATACTTGGGCAGGGACCAGGTTTCCATGAACCAGCCCCGGTGGTCGCCGAACACGTCGGGCTCGATGATCTTTACCTCGGGAATTTTTGTGTCCAGAATTTTCATGCAAATCACCTATCAATATCGAATTTTGCCCTCAGCCACATGCATCAGGTGCTGGCCGTAGGGGGACTTGCCATAGCGCTGGGCGGACTGGAGCAGGGTCTCCTTGTCGATCCAGCCCTCGTTGAAGGCGATCTCCTCCAGGGCCGCGATCTGGGAGCCCTGCCGGGTCTCGATGGTGCGCACAAAGTCCGCCGCATCCACCAGGGAGTCCATGGTGCCGGTGTCCAGCCAGGCATAGCCCCGGCTCAGCAGCTGCACGTTCAGGGTGCCGTCCTCCAGATAGAAACGGTTCAGGTCCGTGATCTCCAGCTCGCCCCGGGCGCTGGGCTTCACCCGCTTGGCCATGTCCACCACCCGGTTGTCATAGAAGTACAGGCCCGTGATGCAGTAGTTGCTCTTGGGGTGCTGGGGCTTCTCCTCCACGGAGATGACCTTGCCGGTTTCGTCGAACTCCACGATGCCGAAGCGCTCGGGGTCGTTGACGTAGTAGCCGAAAATACTGGCCCGGCCCTGCTGTGCGTCCGCCGCCTCCGCATTCCGACCGCGCAGGGCCCGGAAGCCGCTGCCGTAGAAAATGTTGTCTCCCAGCACCATAGCACAGCAGTCGTCGCCGATGAACTCCTCGCCCAGCAGGAACGCCTGGGCCAGCCCGTCGGGGGAGGGCTGCACCTTATAGCTCAGCCGGATGCCGAACTGGCTTCCGTCCCCCAGCAGACGCTCGAAATTGGGCAGATCCGTGGGGGTGGAGATGATGAGAATGTCCCGGATCCCCGCCATCATCAGGGTGGACAGGGGGTAATAGATCATGGGCTTGTCATACACCGGCAGCAGCTGCTTGCTGGTGACCATGGTCAGGGGGTACAGGCGCGTACCGGCTCCGCCGGCCAAAACGATACCTTTCATGAGATGGCTCCTTCCTTATGTTCCTCCGCGGCCCCTTGTTCCTTGGGCCATACGGTGTAAAAATGCTGCCCGATCCGCTGTTCCGGCGGCGGGGGCGTCATGTAATCGCCATAGGTATGGCGCAGCACCCGGTCATATCCGGCGGGAATGGGGAACTCCCCGTCCTCAAAGGGGACGTACAGCGTTTTTTCCAGGTCCTCCCGCGGGTACACGATGTTCCAGTTGGTATCCCACATGGTGCAGCCCACATACCGGCAGTTTTCATAGTCCTTCTGCCGGGCCCAGGCCTCGATGCGGTGGATGTAATGGGCGCTTCCGTGGAGCCGGGCCCAGGCAAAGCCCGCCAGCTTGGCGGGGGTGTGAAGCCAGCCCCGGCGGCTGGGGGTGAACTTTTCGGCGGCGCAGCAATTGATGAACTTCACATCCCGCATGGGCTGCTGCACCCAGGCCCTGGCCTCCTCCTCGGTGTTCCCGCAGCCGTCCAGCGGATAAACGTCCACAAACAGGCCCAGGCCGTAGTCCCGGATGCCCTGGTACTTCACCCGGTAGCGGGTGTCGCTGAACCGGGCAATGGGGTACACATACTGGGGGTTATCGTCCACAGTCATCAGGCGCATGGGCAGAAGCTCCTGCCGGTGCTGTCGGCAATAGGCCACCAGCCTGTCAAAGTCCGGCCGGGGCATGGCCACGTCCAGGTCGTCATCCCAGGGGATGAAGCCCTTGTGGCGGATGGCCCCGATCAGCGTGCCGTAAAACAGGAAATACCGCAGTCCCTGCTCCCGGCAGATGCCGTCCAATTTCTTGAGAATGTTCAGAGCTCCCTCCTGCATTTGCCGAAGCGTCAGTTCCTCCACTTATCTCACTCCTATCCGTTATTTCGTAACTTCTCTTATATTTCCGTCCCGGGACAGGGCGGGATGTCCCGCAAAACCCGGGGTTTTGTCCCAATTTCAGGCCGATTTCCGGCGGAACACCGCAAGGGTCCGGGCCACCTGGTCCCGGTGGCGGAGGGCCCACAGTGCGCACACGCCCAGAAGGGCCGCCAGCAGTCCCATCCGGATCCAGAACAGGTCCGTCAGGGCCACCGTCACCAGCGACACCACCGACACGATCCCCAGCCAGAGGAACTGCTGGAGGATATCATACACCATGCCCTTGTGGACCCACCAGGACAGGGCCACATGCAGCAGGTAATACAGCAGGTAGCAGGCCACGGTGGTGTAGGCCGCCGCCACATAGCCGAAGGCCGGAATGAACACGGCGTTGAGCAGAATGTTCATGCCCGCCGCCAGCATGGTGCCCAGGGCGATGAGCTTGGTTTTCTTATAGTAATACTCCACCGATGAGGGCAGGGTATACAAAAACGCGTAGTACATGGACAGCACGATGGGCATGGTCACGTAGCGGCTGTCGCTGTATTTGGAGCCGCCGGCAATGAGGATGACCTCCGGAGAGATCAGCGCCAGGGCCATGGCCCCGATGGACACAAACACCACATACGCCGAGGCCGCCCGGCGGATGGCCGGATACTCCTTGGCCTTCATCTTTTCAAAGAACCAGGGTGCCCAGGCGGTGTCCATGGAATTGGTGATCACCTGGAAGATCATGCCCACGTTATAGGCAAAGCTGTAAAGTCCGGCCTCGGTGCTGCCGATGATGGACTTGATCATGATGCGGTCAAACTGGTTCAGCAACAGCTGGCTCAGGCCGTGGGGCACCGTGGGCAGGCTGATGGCCATGCCGTAGCGCCAGTATTCCCGGCTGATGCGGGGGCGGTCCTTCCGCCACAGGCGGAACACCACATAGATGCCCACCAGCACCGCGGGGATCAGGGTGCCCAGGATGCGGGCCAGGTATCCCTGGCCCCGGCAGAGGGTCAGGATCAGCAGCACGGAGCCGCCGATGCCGGCCACGGCATACACCAGGCTCAGCACCAGGTACTCCTTATACTTATAGTCCACCGAAAGGACGGAGTTGTAGAAGGTCAGCATGGCCATGCCGAAGCTCTCCAGCACGATCAGCGCCGGAAGATACGGCTGCTCCAGGCTCAGGGACCGGGCCAGCGGCGCGGCAAACACCAGACTCAATGCCAGCAGCAGCAGGGAATTGCCGATGACCAGCAGGGTCACGGAGGAGCAGTAGGAACCGGTGAGGTCCACATAATCCAGCTTCGCGTTGCGGACGCTGGTGTGCAGGGTGAAGCCCGCCAGCACCGTCATGATCATGACATAGGAGCTGAAGGTGCTGTAAATGCCGAAGTCCTCCACGGTCATCAGCCGGGCAAACAAGGGGATGGCCAGGAAGGACAAGCCCTTGACCAGCATATTGCCCACCGTGTAGCCAAGTCCGGCCTTCAGGGCTTTTTTTCCGCTTGATTCATTCGCCATGGGAAAAACATCTCCTGTTGCGTGGGATTCAAACGCTGCGCTCCTCCAGAGCTGTGGGCACCGACAGGGTGACGGCGTACCAGGCGATGCCCAGCACAGCGTTCATCCAGGGGTTGAACCAGGTGACGATCCAGAAGGTGCACAGGCCGCAGACCACGGCCGCCCCCTCCGGGCACTCCCGCAGCAGCTCCCGCCGCCGCAGGCACCAGACCACCACATAGCCAAAGGGCAGCATGTACAGCAGCAGACCCACGACACCCGTCCGGGCCAGCATGTCCAGATAGAAATACTCGTCCACGCCCTTGTCGCGGTTGGCCGCCGACGCGCCCAGGCCGCAGCCGATGATGGGACTGCGCTGAATGTAGACATTCAGGCTGTCCTTGGTCTCCTGCCGCAGCTGGTCGGACTTCTCGGTGACCTCGATATAGGAGCGCTGGCTGTCCATCTCGCCGTCGTCGGGGGAATCGCCGGGGTCCTCGCCCCGAAGCTGGGACCGCAGCTGGGAGGCCCAGGAGGTGGGAACCTCCCTGCCGATGGTGCGGGACACGGCAAAGCTCAGATAGCTGCCCTCCAGGGCAAACTCCTGCACCGTGACCAGCACGCCGAAGCACACCACGGCAGCCAGCAGAAACGCCAGCGTCCGCTTGCGGCCCTCCGGGCACAGCACCAGCACCGCGATGATGCTGACCAGGGCCGTCAGCCCCAAAGCTCCGTACAGGGAGCGGGTATAGCTCAACAGCAGGGCGTTGAACAGCAGGGCCACCGCCAGCACATAGCGCCAGCGGAGCTTGGGGGCCCGGGCCTGACGGAACAGGGCCACCACACAGCCCACGATCATATAGGGGCTGCTTTTGAAGAACACACGGACCAGCCGCGCCGACACCACGTCCACGATGCCTACGGTGTGCTCGTTCAGCCACCGGCACAGAGGGGCAGGGTCGTCCATCAGCACCACGGCGGCGTTCACCGCCAGGATCAGGGCCGCCTGGATCACCGCGCCGGCCAGGACCCAGCTCAAAAGCACCCGCAGGCGCTGCCGCGACCGGACCGTGGCCACCAGCACAGGCACCAGGAACAGCCACATGAAGCCCTTGATGTCCGTCAGCAGCACGTCCATGCGGTTTTCCGCCCGGACGCCCCGCCAGGCACAGACGGCCAGCCAGGCCACGAAGGCCAGGGTCAGCCAGACGGCGGGCTTTTTCAGGTATGCGCCCAGATGCCGGAAAAGCTCCGGCAGGGCCAGCACAGCGGCCAGGCCACCCAGCAGAATGCGGACGCTGACAGGTCCAACCTCCCAATAGCGGCCGCCGCCGGTGATGCTGCACTCCAGCAGGAACAGGCACAAGATTCCGAAGGAGAGCTGGCTGCACCGCTGGGTAAAGGTACCCCGCCGGAACTCCTCCGTCACGTTACGGATTCGATTTTGCAAAAGATTCACCACCAAAGAATTTGTCCGATACGGCGGTTCAGGCCGTACTTCCACAGGCCCCGCCGCCGGTAAAGAGTCAGCCGGGCCAGTTTTCCCTTTTCGGGGGCGGCGGCATAGTCCGCCAGCAGGGCCTGCTGGTCCGGGGTCAGCTCCTGGCGATAGCAGGAGAGGAAGGCCCCGGCCTGTCGGGCCGTATCCACCAGGGAACGGCGCACCGCGCCGCCCTTGAGCTTCTGCAGCACATAGCCCGCCGAGCGGGGATCCTTGGCCCCCACCACGTTGCCGCCGTGCTGGCGGTAGTCAATGGTGGCGCGGTCCAGGAACACGGCACGGCCCATGGCGGCGGCGATCAGCGCCAGCCACCAGTCGTGCATCAGCATATCCCCCTCCCCCACCGGGCGGCAGGCAAGCCGGGCCAGGGAGCGGTTGATCATCATGGTGCAGCCGGTGACCACATTCTGCACCAGCAGCTGCTCCAGCGCCAGACGATGGCCGTCCAGGCCGGAATAGTGCTGGAAGGAGGGGTCCATCTCATGCAGCTGGCCGTCCACCACCCGCAGGTCCGTGTGGACCAGCACCGGCAGGGCCGGGTCCGTCTCCGCCTGCTCCATGAGCCGGAGGGTCAGGCGCACCTTGTCCGGGTGCCACACGTCGTCCTGGTCGCTGAACATGATGTAGTCGGCCTGGCCCCCGAACTGCTCCAGCAGGTGCATGAAGTGCTTCTGGGCGCTGCCGAACCGGCGGCCGGAACGATAATGCGTTATTTTATCCGGATATTTATCGGCGTATTCCTGCAAAATGGGGGCGGTATCCTCCCCATCGTCCGACAGGATCAGCCTCCAGCCCCCCACGTCCTGCGCCAGGATGGAGTCCACCATGGGCCGGATAAACCGGCCGCCCTTGTAGGCAGCCAGCAGGATCAATATCTGTTTTTCCACGGTCGTATCCTCACACAATGCCCTGCAGCAGGGCGTCATATCGGGCCTGCACCACCGGCAGGTCAAAATTCTCGTCAAAGACCCGGCGGACGTTCTTACGCATGCGCAGGCAGTCCTCCACCGTCATGGCGGCCACCCGGGCCGCCGTGTCCTCCCCCACGTTGAGGCCCACCTGTTCCCGGTCCACCAGCTCGGCGGTGTCGGCGGGAATGTTGTTGAGAATGGGCAGATCGTGGCGGAAATAGTCCACGGACTTCATGGTCAGGCCCACGCAGACGTCGGGCTTCATCAGGTTGAAGCCGAAGTGGCAGCGGCTCATGACCTCGTGCTTCCGGCTCTCGTCAAACACCACGCCCAGCCAGTCCACCTCCGCCCCGGCGTCACGCAGGGCCTGGAGCAGCTGAGGGCATTTCTCGCCGTCGCCGATGACATGGACGGTGACGGGCTTCAACCGGGCCAATTGGGCCGTCAGGCCGGCGATGGCGTCGACGTTCACCACGTTGTTGATGGCCCCCAGGTAGCACAGGTCCAGCCCGTCGGAGCGCAGATGGGCCTCCGGCGTCTGGTCCGGGTCGCGGCGGGAGGCCAGGTAGATGGCGTTTTCCTCCGGCAGACCCAGCTTGCGGCAGAACAGCCTGCACTCGGGGATCACCCGGTCCGCGGCGGAGAGGTTCTTATCCCGCAGACCGGCCCACATGGAAAAGGGCAGGGCCAGCAGGCGCTTCATGGAGCCGGAGGGGAAGGTCTCCGGCCACATGTCGAAAATCTCGAAGATCAGCCTGGTTTCCGGGTGCCGGGCCTTGAAGCGGGCGGCATAATGGGCCAGATAGTTGGGGGGCAGCTGGGCCACCACCACGTCCGGGGGGTCCTGCTCCAGCTCCCGGAACACCAGGCGGGCAAAGTCCCGATGGGACAAAATCCGGGACAGGGACAGGTTTTTCTGATAGGGCCGCACATGGATCTGGCGGCAGCCGGGGACCGTGCAGCGGAACACCTTTTTGGAGGTGTGGTCAAAGTCGCTGGTGTAGTACACCGTCTCGTAGCCCAGGGACCTGAGATAGCCGTCGATGACGTAGAGACGGTGGTTATAGTGGTCGGAGCAGCTGAGCAGCACGGCGCGCTTTGTGGTATGCATTACGGTTTTTCCTCCGTTTTCTTGTCCTCGAAGGCCTCGGTGCTCTCCTCCGGCGTCAGCAATACCAGAGCCGTCCGCAGGATCAGCTTCAGGTCCAGCCAGACGCTGTACTGCTGGATATAGGCCAGGTCCATGATGAGCTTGTCCCGGGGCGAGGTGTTGTATTTGCCGTAAATCTGGGCAAGGCCGGTGAGCCCCGCCTTCGCCCGCAGGCGATAGCGGAACTCCGGCAGGTCGTCGGTATATTTTTCCACGTTTTCCAGCATCTCGGGCCGGGGGCCCACAATGCTCATGTCGCTTTTAAGGACGTTGATCAGCTGGGGCAGCTCGTCGATGCGGAATTTGCGGATGATGCGGCCCACCTTGGTGATGCGGTCGTCATCCTTCTTGGCGGAGACGTGGATGCTGCCGTCCTGGGCCCGCATGGAGCGGAATTTGTACACCTCGAACACCCGGCCGCCGTAGGTGGCGCGCTTCTGGCGGTAGAACACCGGGCCGCCGTCCTCCAGGCGGATGGCCAGGGCCGTTGCCAGCAGGATGGGGGAGGTCAGCACCAGGCCCACCACGGACACCAGGATATCCCCCAGACGCTTGACGATGCGCTCCTCGAACCGCAGTTCACGGACCGGGCAGTACATCATGGTCTTGTCGTCGAACATGACCCGCTCCCCGGCCATGGCCACCACGTCGGACATCTCCAGGCTGTAGTACAGGTCCTTGCGGGTCTGGTAGCAGTATTCCACCAGGTCGGTGCGCTCTCGGACGGAGAGCTCATACAGGAACACGGCGTCGGCGTGGTCCACGCAGGTCAGCAGGTCCGGCTGGTCCAGCCAGGCCACCTGCTGGATGTTGTACTGCTTTTTATAGCGGCCCACTTTTTTGATCAGGTCCTCGATGCACTCGCCCCGGCGGGCCACCATCAGGCAGCGCTGGGGCTTGTTGACCTTGAAGTACAGGTCGTTGCCGCCGTAGGCCATGATGATCACCAGGGCCACCTGCAGCATATAGACCGCCAGCAGCAGCAGCGGGCACTCATACACAAAGCGTCCCCCGTGGATGACGGTGGTATTCATGATGCACAGCAGGAAGTGCGTCACCAGGTCCGTCAGCAGCAGCGTCAGGGCCATGGAGAACACGATGGGCTTGCTTTTACGCTTTCCGATGTCGAAGCCGCCGTAGACCTTGGTCATCAGGATGTAGACCACCACAAAGGCCACCGCCGTGACGCCCAGGGTGCGGCTGGGGCGCAGAAGGAAGAAATATTCCAGTCCGAACAGGCCGAAAAAGCAGGCGGCACACAGCAGAAAGGCCAGCAGCTTCATTAAAAAGGTAACAGACGATTTGAATCTTCTCAGCATAACAAAAATCCTTTTCCGGTTATCCTTTGACAAGTCCGTTCATTATAGCAGGTTCAGCACAAAAAATCAACCTTTTCCGCGCTATTTGAGCGGTCTGGTAATTTGTATTCGCTCATGATGCAGTATGCCCGGTTTTGATAGAGCTCTGATAGGCACACTTTTCATAGTTATCTATTATACAGATCCATCTCTGGGAATGGTGAAAAAACTTTGAACAAATTATGAAATCCGGCAAAAAAATTACATAAACGCGCGAAAAAAAGCGGACATCCGAAGATGTCCGCTTGTGTTGGCGCTACCTATTTTCCCGGGCCGTCTCCAGCCAAGTATCGTGGGCAGAAGCGAGCTTAACTTCCGTGTTC
>ERZ780167.2527-NODE-2527-length-14211-cov-5.367971_pt1 | contig 14211 bp, 12 predicted proteins | sample MGYA00510982_ERZ780167 | MGnify/ENA primary metagenome ERZ780167 (study PRJEB29588, sample SAMEA2146107) | human gut metagenome | biome: human gut; feature: human-associated habitat; material: faeces | place: Denmark | collected 2008/2010 ... | reverse complement strand
ATAATTATCAAAGGGCTTTGTTTTATTATCAAGAAGCCTACGAAAACTATCAGGCCGCAAATAAGACCAAACACCAAGTCAGCGCTAAAACTGCCATTGCCGCTGTTTACTACATGGAGAACGATGACGATAACGCGCTCCGGGATTATCGGGAAGCATTGAATCTATCCGAACAATTCGGGTATGAGGATTTTCAGGTGTACTGCCTGCGTTGTCTAATCGGGATTCTTTCGAACAAAGGCGTAACCAACGAAACCTACGATTATGTAGGTCGTTTTCTCCAGTTGTCGGATAATTTATCGCCGAATGATTGCTGTGTTTTGGGAGAATATTATTTGCGTATTAATAAACCGGATAGCGCCGAATATTATTTGAACGCAGCGATTTCAGCCAATATTGGGGGGCCGCGCGAAAACGATGCGGCAGCTAAAATTCTTCTTGCCGAAACCTATACGTTGAATGCAGATTACCGAGCGGCCTACTTGATGCAAAAGGAGTGTCTTGCTTTATGTGATTCGATACATTTAAGCTATATGAATAATTCTGCGGCTGAAACCGAACTGCGATATAAAGACGAACGCTTGGAATTTGAACGCTATCGCTCCAGTGTAAGACAAAATGTAATTTATATTATCGCTTTGGTTTCAGTCATAGCGATCTGCGGCATTATATATATCTTCTGCCGCAGAAATAAGATGCAGAAACAAAGAATCGAGGAATATCTGACGCTGATTGACGAACTGAATAAGACCAAATTGCAACCTTCCTGGGACGGATCGACGCATTCATCATCGGGGTCTGCACCCAGGGCGAAACGACCGTTTCGCTCAACATGCGCGAATATCGGATCACGCGCAATACGATGTTCATATTCGGACCGCGCTGCGTCATGCAGGCCCGGTCGGACAAACGCTTCAAAGCCCGTATTCTGGCCTTCTCCTCCGAATTCATGCGACGGCTCACCCTGGACACCAAACGCATCCTGCAACTGTTCCTGCAACTGGCCGACCACCCCTGCATCGAGTTGCGGAGCGCGGAGGGCGAATCGCTCGGCGATTACATCCGTCTGATCGACACCGAGCTTCAAGAGCCCGAACTGCAATTCTCCCGCGACATCGTCAGCGAACTGATCGCCGCGACGATCCACAAAGTCGGCAACCTGTTCCAGACCTATCTCGCGGAACACCCCGAACCGGAGGCCCGGATGCAAAACCGCAATGAAGCCTATTTCCGGCAATTCCTGGAGTTGCTGAGCGACCACTACAAAAAGGAGCGCAGCGTGAATTTCTACGCCCACAGCCTCTGCATCACGCCCAAATACCTCACAACGATCATCAAGTGCATCAGCGGCAAACCCGTATCGGACTGGATCGACCATTTTGTCCTGCTCGAAGCCCAATCGCTGTTGAAATATACGAACATGAGCGTGCAGGAGATCTCCTACCAACTCAATTTCCCGAACCAGTCGTTTTTCGGATGCTACTTCAAACGCCTGACCGGCATGTCGCCCTCGCAGTACAAGGCGCTGGCGTAGCGACAACGCTTCCGCGCATCTATTCCGTGCCCAACAGCCGGTCCCAAACCAACCGTTTGCGCGCCAGCATGCAGGCCCCGACGATTCCGGCATGCTGCCCCAGCCGCGAAGGCAGGATCGAAAGATGCTGGTTCATCAGCCGGAGCGAATATTTGTGAATGGCCAGCGTCACAGGCTGCAGGAAGTAATAAGGCGCCACCTCGGCGATCTTTCCGCCGATGACGATACAATCGGGATTCAGCAGATTGATGAGTCCGGCCAGCTGGTGACCCAGCTCGCTGCCGACCTGCGAGACGAGTTCGATGCACAGCGGATCCTCCTGCTCGGCGGCGGCGATGATGTCGGCGATCGTAATAACGTTGCCGCCCCAGACCTTGCGCGAAAGGACCGACGCCTCGTGGTTATGGATACGCTCGATGAGCTTGCGGCAGATGGCGCTGCCCGAAAGTTCGGTCTCGATGCACCCCTTCTTGCCGCAGTGGCACATGATATTGTTGTTGTACATGTGTACGTGGCCGAATTCGCCCGAATAGCCGTCCTTGCCGTAGTAGATCTCGCCGTTGACGATCAGGCACAGCCCGAGGCCCCACCCGACATTGACGTAGATCACGTTCTCGTATCCCGAACGCTCCTTGGAGGCATACTCGCCGTAGGCCATCGCCTTGGTGTCGTTCTCGATGAACACCGGGATTTTCAGCCGCTCGCTCAGCAGATCGGTCAGCGGCATGTCGCGCGTCTCCTCGAAATTGAAGACCGAAGCGCTCGTACCCGTCCGCGAGTTGACCCGTCCGCCGATATTGAAGTTGGCGCAGACGACCTTACCCGGCAATTCGGTCTCGGCCCGCACGATGAAACGCTGGATGTGGTTGCAGATTTCATCCAGCTTGTTGTGCGTATTCTCGAAATAGAAATCCGAGATCTGCTCCATCCGCACCATTTCGCCCGAAAGGTCCATCAGGCCGATGGCGAGTCCGTGCGACTTGATATCCACCCCCAGGAAGCTGCAGGCCTCGGACTTGACCCGATAGAGCGCCGGACGGCGTCCCCGTTTGTTGGTCTTGACGCGGTCGACCAGTTCGAGCAAATTTTTCTCCTGCAGTTCGGCGACATGTTTGGCCACGGTCGTGACGCTGAAATTCGTGGCCTGCGCGATGTCGGGAATCGTAAATTCCTTTTTAATGAATATGCTTTTTAAAATCGAGACCTTCACAGCCCGAGCGAACTCGGCCGAAGGGGGTTCAAAGGCGAAAGGATCGAACATAACTACGCAAAATAGACGGATTCTGTTGACAAATATACAAATTATCACACGGAATACAAACAATTTAGCGCTTATTATAAACACAAATTTACAAATACACACTTAATTTAACAAACGCGCTTTACAAATTACCGCACACACATACAACAAATAACACGATATTACACAATGAATTAAATCTCCGGATACAGCCACAACGGCGGTTCGACAATAAAAAAACTTCATTTTTTAATTCATTTTATATTCCGACAATAGGTACAAATTGAAAAAATCTCTATTAATTTGTTCTTCATAACGAAATAGTTGAGATTCGTCCCCACGAGAGCTCAATACCACCTAAATTCCTAATTATTAAATGTATGAAGAACTTATGACAAATCTTTGCTTCCGATTCTTGAGGGGGGGGGAGCGGCGCTTGTTCGCACTTCTCCTGGCCATTACGCTATCGGTTCCTTCGTTTGCGTTCGCCGCTGACGAAGCATCGGAGTCGAATGCGTACAGTGCAGCTCCGGCTCGTGCCGAGAGATTGATCGCCAAAGGAAAAGTCATCGATCCCAACGGTCAGCCGGTAGCGGGCGTCGCCGTTATCATCGATGAAACCAAGACGGGTACCGTTACCGACGGCAACGGTTACTACGTGATCGACGTTCCCAACGTAGGCGTTCACCTGACCTTCACCTGTCTGGGTTACAAACCCCAGACGGCTGTCGTGCCCAAGTCGCTCAGCCTCGATATCTACATGGAAGAGGATACGCTCGAAATGGATGCCGCAGTGGTCGTAGGTATGGGTCACCAGCGTAAGGCCAGCGTGATCGGCGCCATTTCGTCCGTTTCACGCGACGCCCTGAAAATCCCGCAGCGCAACCTCACGAACGCCCTGGCCGGTAAGATCGCCGGTGCGGTGGTCGTGCAGCGTACGGGCGAGCCGGGTCTGGACAACGCCGAATTCTGGATCCGCGGTATCTCGTCGCTCAATTCGAGCGCCCCGCTGGTACTGGTGGACGGTGTGGAGCGTTCGATGTCCGACCTGTCGATCGAGGAGATCGAGACCATCTCGGTGCTCAAGGACGCATCGGCGACGGCCGTTTACGGCGTACGTGCCGCCAACGGCGTCGTGCTCGTGACCACGCGCAAGGGTATCGCCCAGAAGGCGACCATCGACGTGAAGATCGAGAGCGGTATATCGAACCTGGTGAACATGCCCAAACTGCTCGACGGCGCCAACTACATGCGCCTCTACAACGAGGCCTACGGCAGCGAATTCTATTCGCCCGAGCAGATCCGCATGACCGAAACCCATGCCGATCCCTACCTCTATCCCAATGTCAACTGGTTCGACGAGCTCTTCACGAAATTCTCCACCAACTCGCAGGTTTCGGTCAACGTACGCGGCGGTGGCGAGCGCGCCCGCTACTACGTGACGGCAAGCTACCTGCGCGACAACGGTAACCTCTACAACAATCCCGACACGGATTACCTTGTTGGAATGTTGCATGGAAAGTTTTCAGGTAGCTCCATACACCGATGATGCCAGTAGAACAGGCAACGGCCAACAGCGTAGAATGACAAGCACTATTAATAAAAGCATTAGGTTGTTGAGTTATATTGTTACCCCAAATTGGACTCTCCAGAAATAATTTAATCGCATTAATTTGATACATGCTACGCGTTCCAGAAACATCAGTTACGTTGCCCGCGCCCCATAATGAATCATACATTCGAGATAAACGCATGCCTATGGTCGTATCTTGATATAAACCTATCAGAATCTGGACTATCACAGGTAACAAAAAAATGAGGCCAATTGTGATAATAATGACCTTTATCTTTTTTTCTTTTGTTCGTGCATTGAGCAAATATGTTGTAGCAGCACCGACAATTGTTATAATCAATAACGTCGTAAATTGAGCTTGAGTTACAAAATAGAACGAAAACACCAACATTGCTAATATGATCCATTTCCATATATTCCATTTCTTTACCTGTTTAAATAAAGCAAACAAACCTACGGCAAATGCCCCCATAGCATACGCAATACCAAATCCGCCAACTCCCATTTCACGTAGCTCCATAGCGTAAGTTTCATCTGTTGTACCAGCAGTTAGTTCTCGCATTACGTTTTCAGACTCATCCATCACGGTCAAAGTTGTTAAACATGTAATTGCGAGCATAACTATTGCAGTCCACGTGATAATAAACAATTCTCGTGGACGATTTCGCAAGAACAAACCAATGCAAATGATACTTGGGACCACTAAATTCCATAATCCCATGAAGTTATGCAGAAAGCCATACTTAAAATTTAATCCTTTCGCAACAAACATTAAAAGACAAAACGGTATGGCATACTTCATCAGATTTACTACCTGATTAAAACTTACATATTTTGCAACAAAGCATAAATAGTATAATGCAGTAAGGTAAGCTAATTGATCAAATCGAATTAAAATTCTCAATTGAGGGAAGCAATAGAATGCTCCCACAAGTATTGTACATGCGACGTATACTATTGATATGCTTTTATTCGTGTTTAAATTTATCATGCAATTGGGTTATTATTAATTTGCTTTGTTTTAAATGATTATTAATCCCCGTTTATGCCTGCCTTGGAGAAAAATACTAGCATTCGGTGATCAATGACTATGTTGTCTGTTCAATTGCACTGATGAGTTAAATATTCTTCATAGTAGAACCAAACTGTAACTTATTGTTGTTCATTTGGATTTAATACTGTTTCGGAGATTCTTGCCCCATTCCATAAAACGAGTTGTCAATGGCTTTACTGTCCATGCCATAAGGATAGTCAATGGGAAAACCGAAAAAAAGAAGGACCATCCTTCAAGGTTCCAATACTTGTTGCTCAATAGCAAGAAAGCAAGACCTTGGCAAATGTATATCTCCAAAAATAGTTTGCTTAAGAACGCAGTAAAAGGATTTGCCAAAGACTTCAGCCTCATAACAGGAATCCAGCATAGAACGAATAATGGTGAGGTTATCATTTTCAGTATCATTGCAGGCAACTCTGGCACAAAGGACGCACGTCTAAACAGAAAGCAAAAAGCAAATGCAAAAAGCAGTATTGTTAATATCCATATGGTGCGCCATTTCGTCGCAAGTATCATGTCCACTACAGGTTTGTTTGCTGCTATCAGCATCCCAGCAAGAAATGCCAAAACGGTTTCATACCAAGTATCAGATAGATTCATTATCAAGCATCCTCCCATATACAGGCTTAATGCAAAAGTCATAAGAATACATAACGCTGCTTCTGGATTGGTATGTGCGACCTTCGTTGAAATCCTTGCAGAAATATAAAACAGCAAATAGATAACTACAATTGCCTGTAGAAACCACCCAAACTTGATAACCGTATTCCCGAAAAAAAAGGATTGGATAAAGCAAGACAATGAAGGAGGCTCAAGAGCCAGCAAGTGCCCCATTCCATAATACACAACCGAAAGAAGTGCCATTAGCATGTAAATAGGCAATACTCTTTTACTTAAGAAGATTTGTAAATACCCCCCCCCATTATACTTGTTTAATATTGAGCGAGTTAGCCCATATCCGCTCATAAACATAAAGCCTGATACCGCCCAATAGCCAAAGGCTGTATAGATAGGCCCGAGCCCAATACTGGCACCAATGTTTGTTCGCGAGCAGACATGGCAGATAACTACCATTATTGCGCAGATACCCTTCAAGCAGTCTGTATTCTCACGGGAAAGATAATTCTGATTCATACACGTTTTTTTCGATACGAATCTAGCTATAGATTATTGTAAGTTTTAATCGCTTTTTCCAATATCATCAACGTCCTCTGCAAATCCTCTTTTTTTGAGTATGTATGCCAATCTCACCTGATTCTTACCAAGTGCTGGAGCTCCGTAAAATCCTGCTGCTGGAGTCATCATAATGGTCTCACCAGTCACAGGCAATTTCTTACTGCCCGAAGGCTGCATTTCAGCCTGCCGGCCAACGAAATAGCCTTGCTGTACAGGAATTGTTGGCAGATAAAGTTGTGTTTTTTAAGTGGATAAAGGGGCGCACCGAAAATGCCGGTAAAGGAGAAGCTCTATTGCGCAATAATTACGCCTGGTTGCCATTGCGACCAAGAAACTTAAGATAGAGCGTCCGATCTACACAATTTTACAAATTGTCGGGTTCTCTCTACAGGACAAAACACTTATAAATGGATTACTTATGAATGCTGATTACAAAAACACCAATGGGTCTAATCGTAACTTATTGTTATTCAGGTGTATTAGGTGCAATGCAAGCAGTTCGTTTCCACTAATGGTTTGAAATAATTAACCAAATTTGGAGTATTGTGATATCTTAGTATGAATTGACAAAGTAGAAAGGTTTGAGCAACAAGAGTGGTATGGTTGAGTAACGAGGTTGCTCATGTTTATGGGATATTTAAGTTCGTCTTTAGCAGGCACTGGTGGCATTGAACCACATCTTTCGACCTGTACAACGGCTTCATATTACAGATTAGATAATCTCCTCCTCACCACGGAAGTGTACGTTGAGTTCATGGAGAGACCTTGTAGGCGCCAAAGACATTGTGCATGTACTTCGTGAGTTCTGCCTCAAGTGGGGTCATGACGGAGAACTTCTTGCCGATGAAGATTTTGGTGAGGAGTTCCACGGCTCCGGTGAAGACCATGGTCTGCTTTTTGAAGTCTTCGATATGGGTGCGCTCGGTGAGAAATTCAGGCATGTAGTGTACGCGATGGCCGGTCTCCTTGGAGAGCAGTTCGCTGGTGCCAGAGAGAATGGGTGGTTCGTACGAAAACTGGTACGTCGGGGAGGTTCTTGATGAGTTCCTTCATGAGGCTGAGATTCTGTGTACCGTCGTCTTCGGTGCGTACATGAATCTGCAGGAACGCGATATCAATTTCTTTCATGTCATCGTTGTAACTTTTAGCAGGGTCGCTGATGAACAGTTTACACTCTGGACTATTGTGCTCCAACCAATCCTTCAGGGCTCCGCCTACGAAGCCACATCCGATGGTTCCAATGTTGATCATTGATTTATGTTTATATTGATAATTTTCTTATTAATTCCTCATATTCGTTTTCAATAGCTCAAGTATGTAATCATGTGTTACTTTGCAATATTCATGATTCCATTTAGTTCGTTCTGAATGTACTCAAGGCTTGCAATTTTGCTCTTGGTCTCTTCAAGATTCAGACGACGGGTGTTGTCGGAATTGAACTCGGAGAGTTTGCAACGCTTTGCATCGCCCTCGGTGAAGAACTGATCGTAGTTGAGGGAGCGATTATCAGCTGGCACGCGATAGAAGTCGCCCATGTCCTCGGCCTTGGCACATTCCTCGTTGGTGAGGAGGGTCTCGTACATTTTCTCGCCGTGGCGGATGCCGATGACCTTGATGTCTTCCTTCTTACCTCCGAAAAGTTCGCATACGGCTTCGGCTTGAGTCTGGATAGTACATGCAGGAGCTTTCTGAACAAGTATATCACCGTTCTGGCCATGTTCGAAGGCGAAGAGGACGAGATCGACGGCTTCTTCGAGCGACATGATGAAGCGGGTCATCTTGGGCTCGGTGAGGGTGATGGGGTTGCCGTGGTGGATCTGGTCGATCCAGAGAGGGATGACGGAACCGCGGGAGCACATCACATTGCCATAGCGGGTGCAGCAGATTTTGGTGTCGCCGGAATAGCGGCTTTTTGCTACTGCAATTTTCTCCTCGATGGCCTTGGTAATGCCCATTGCGTTGATTGGATACGCTGCTTTATCCGTTGAAAGGCAGATGACGGCCTTCACCCCCGCTTCGATGGCTGCTGTCAATACGTTGTCTGTGCCGATGACATTGGTCTGAACTGCCTCCATTGGGAAGAATTCACAAGAAGGAACCTGCTTGAGGGCGGCGGCATGGAAGATGTAATCTACACCAGGCATGGCGTTCTTGCACGACTGGAGATTGCGGACATCGCCGATGAAGAATTTAATTTTATGGGCTGCATCAGGCATCTTGGTCTGGTATTCGTGACGCATGTCGTCCTGCTTCTTCTCGTCGCGACTGAAGATACGAATCTCTGCAATGTCGGTCTGGAGGAAACGGTTGAGGACGGCATTCCCGAATGAACCTGTGCCGCCGGTAATCATAAGGGTTTTACCTGCAAAAATTGACATAATTGAATGTTATTTGTTTATTTGTTTGTTTGTTATTCTTTTACTACCCTGACGCTGTTGAGCTTGATCACACTCGGCAATGCTCTAAATATCTTTCAATCATTGCTCTCATTCAATCACAACCTTATCAAAAAACGTATCTGGCCTATCCGGATTAAAGATTTCGTTGCAATACATGACGGTGACGAGGTCTTGGGTGTCGGAGAGGTTGATGATGTTGTGGGTATAGCCCGGGAGCATGATGACGCTCTGAATCTTGTCTCCATTTACTTCATATTCAAGAATTTCAGCATTTGGATCATTCTCGTTACGAAGTTGAATAAGTCCGTGACCGCTGACTACTATGAACTGCTCCCACTTGGTGTGATGCCAATGCTCTCCTTTTGTGATTCCTGGTTTGGAGATGTTTATGCTGACCTGACCGCAATTCAAGGTATGAACGAGTTCTGTGAAACTGCCTCGGTCATCGATGTTCATCTTGAGGTCGAAGATGGCTTTCTCCTTTGGGAGATACGAGAGATAAGTACTGTAGAGTCGCTTTGCAAAACTGTCTGCTGGAATATCAGGAATCATAAGGGTCTTGGGCATATCGCGGAACTGATAGAGGAGCTCAACGATCTCTCCAAGCTTGACGTGATGAGTGATAGGCGCAGCACAATAGCGGCCTTCTGGTGTAAAAACTGTCTCAACACCGTCAAACTCACAATGGTGCTCCTCACCTTTGAGGGCGCAGATCATCTCATCGACAAGGTCGTCGATGTAGAGGAGCTCCATATCAACGGTCGGGTCGTTGACGGTGATGGGGAGGTCGTTGGCGATGTTGTTACAGAAAGTAGCAACAGCGCTGTTGTAGTTAGGTCTGCACCACTTTCCATAGAGATTAGGGAATCGATAGACAAGTACTTTGGCTCCTGTTTCTTCGCCGTACTGGAACATCAGTTCCTCGCCAGCCTTCTTACTTTTGCCATATTCGCTGGTGCCAAAGCGACCTGCAAGGGTCGCTTGGATCGAGCTTGAAATCATCACAGGGCAGTTGTTCTTGTGCTTCTTGAGGGTATTAAGCAGTATGGTGGCAAAGCCGAAGTTGCCTTCCATGAACTCTTTAGGGTCCTGCGGACGATTGACACCTGCGAGGTTGAAGACAAAGTCGCAATTCTTGCACCAGGCGTCGAGTTGTTCAGGGGTGGAGTCTATGTCGTATTCATAAACTTCGTCGATGACGAGATTGCTGTAGTACTTGGCTTTACCTGTCTTTATATTACCTAATTGAGCACAGAGATTCTTTCCAACGAATCCCCGTGCTCCTGTAACCAATACTTTCATTTTTGCTGAAAATTAGAACTTACGCCATACCATTTTATTGACAACACCAACATACGACTGGATGATCTTGACCACCTTGGTAGATACATTTTCATCCGTGTAGTTTGGAACCGGAATACCGTAGTCGCCATTCTTTACAAGTTCCACGGCGGTATCAACAGACTGAAGGAGACCATTGGTGTCAATACCGGAAAGGATGAAACCGGCCTTATCAAGAGACTCGGGACGTTCTGTAGAGGTGCGTATGCAGACAGCAGGGAAGGGATGGCCTACGCTGGTGAAGAAACTTGACTCTTCAGGCAGAGTGCCTGAATCTGAAACTACTGCGAATGCGTTCATCTGAAGGCAGTTGTAATCGTGGAAACCAAGAGGCTGCTGAACATGTACGCGAGGGTCAAGCTGAAACCCAGATGCTGCAAGGCGGTTGCGTGAACGTGGGTGGCAACTGTAGAGAATCGGCATGTCATACTTCTCTGCCATAGCGTTGATTGCATTGAAGAGACTGAAGAAGTTCTTCTCGGTGTCGATGTTCTCCTCGCGGTGAGCAGAGAGAAGAATATACTTGCCCTTTTCCAGACCCAGACGTTGGTGAATATCGCTTGCTTCAATTTCCGCCAGATTCTGATGAAGTACTTCGGCCATTGGCGAACCTGTCACATAAGTACGCTCTCTTGGAAGTCCGCACTCTGCAAGGTATCTTCTTGCGTGCTCTGAATAAGCAAGATTCACGTCGGAGATAATATCTACGATGCGTCGGTTGGTCTCCTCGGGAAGACATTCGTCTTTGCATCGGTTGCCGGCCTCCATGTGGAAGATCGGGATATGCAACCGTTTGGCCCCAATGACAGACAGGCACGAGTTCGTGTCGCCAAGCACCAGCACGGCATCCGGCTGTGTCTGAACCATGAGTTTGTAAGAGGCGTTGATGATATTTCCCATCGTCGCTCCCAAGTCGTCGCCCACGGCATCCATATACACTTCAGGATCTTTCAACTTCAGGTCTTTGAAGAAAACGCCATTGAGGTTGTAATCGTAGTTCTGACCAGTATGTGCGAGGATGACATCGAAATACTGACGCGTCTTGTTGATGACTGCTGCAAGACGTATGATCTCGGGCCGCGTGCCGACAATAATCAGTAACTTCAGTTTGCCGTTGTTCTGGAAACCGACGTTTGAATAGTCTGTTCTGAGCTCCATTTATTTCTGTATATGAGTTATTTTGCTATACCATAATATTTTGCATACCACTGAGCGAATGATTTCAGTCCATCTCTAAGTGGCGTTGAAGGACGAAATCCGAAGTCCTGTTCCAAGGGTGTTGTATCTGCAAAAGTAACTGGCACATCACCTGGTTGCATTGGCACGAGTTCCTTGTGTGCTTCAAAATCGTAATCCAGTGGGAGCACCTTGGCTGCGATGAGTTCCTCTTGAAGAATAGTAATGAAATCTAGGAGGTTCTCTGGTGAATTATTTCCAATATTATATACTTTATAAGGAGGTATTGGAAGACCATCCTCTCCATTCTGCTTTTCCGGTGCGTGCTGCATGAGGTGGACTGTGCCATCAGCTCATTACTCTTCTTCGTCGCCGCATAGAGGCTGACGGGATTATCGATCTTGTCACCGGTAGAGTACAACACCTCCCTATAGACCGAGGACGAAGATGCAAGGTTTACAACAACAGCAGCTTTACGAGGTTGGAGCCGATGAAGCTGGCAGACCTGTAACGAGGATTGTCTTTCTCTCTAAATTTATATTATATTGTACCATATCTTAATCACGCTTAAATATATCTCGTGTATAGACCTTATCATTAACATCTTCAAGGCATGAGTCGTAGCGGTTGGCTATGATTGCCTTGGACTTCTGCTTGAACTGGTCGAGGTTATTCACCACTTGACTTCCAAAGAAGCTAATGCCGTTTTCGAGAGTTGGTTCATAAATAATTACTTCTGCTCCCTTTGCTTTGATACGTTTCATAATGCCCAGGATAGCAGACTGACGGAAGTTGTCGGAGTTCGACTTCATGGTAAGGCGATACACGCCAATCACACACTCATGTTCCTTGGCTGCATCCCATACCGCATTCTCGTTGTAATAGCCTGCCTTGCGAAGGACAGCATTGGCAATATAGTCCTTGCGAGTACGATTGCTTTCAACGATAGCTGTCATCATGTTTTGAGGCACGTCTGCATAATTGGCGAGCAACTGCTTTGTGTCCTTTGGCAGACAGTAACCACCATAGCCGAACGATGGATTGTTATAGTGAGTACCGATCCGAGGATCGAGACCGATGCCCTGGATGATGGCAGCTGAATCAAGTCCCTTCACTTCTGCATAGGTATCGAGCTCGTTGAAATAGCTGACACGCAGAGCAAGATAGGTGTTGGCAAAGAGTTTTACAGCTTCGGCCTCCTTCAATCCCATGAAAAGAGTGTCGATATTCTCTTTGATGGCACTTTCCTGAAGAAGCTTTGCGAATATCTCGGCAGACTCTTCCATGTGATTGCCTTGAATCTTGCGGATTGCCTCATTCTCTTCCTCCCATTCCTCTGACATCATCTTTGGATAACCAACGATGATACGTGAAGGCCAGAGATTGTCTTCGAGTGCCTTACTCTCTCGAAGGAACTCAGGAGAGAACAGCAAACGGAACTCACGACGTTTGCCATCTGCAAGAGGTTCCATCTGTGCAAACTTTTGAGCATATTTCACATAGAGTGAACGGCAATAGCCAACAGGAATCGTTGATTTGATTACCATTGTCGCCTTTGGATTAACAGAAAGAACGAGGTCAATCACATTCTCAATATGGTGTGTATCGAAGAAGTTCTTTACAGGGTCATAGTTGGTAGGTGCAGCAATAACTACAAAATCTGCATCTTTATAAGCGGATGCTCCATCAAGGGTTGCAGTAAGGTTGAGTTCCTTTTCTGCGAAGTATTTTTCAATATACTCGTCCTGTATCGGCGAGATACGATTGTTAATCTTCTCCACCTTTTCAGGGATAATATCAACAGCAGTCACTTTGTGGTGTTGTGCCAAAAGAGTTGCAATACTCAAACCGACATAACCGGTACCGGCTACAGCAATTTGGAGGTCTTCAAAATTTCTCATATTCTCGCGGATTAATTTGGTTCTGATGGCCGTATTGAACGACACCACGAAAAGCTCTTTACAAGCGATTTAATCAGATTACCTGTACAGTAGAAATAACAATAGAGGTATATGGTTAAATTTTCTTAAATATTTGGAATTGAAAATGGTGCTATTGCAGAAAAGGGCATCGGGGAGCGTAATTCATACAAACAGTGGATAATAAACATAATGCCTCAATACTGTTGCGTAGAAAATATGGTCAATACCAGGAAGAATATCTTTGATGCCTGATTAAGATAGTAGCAGCACGCCGTTAGAAGTGTGCAACTAATCAAGAAACTAAATAATCAAAAGAATAACAATCTAAAAACAAACGTTGCTTAAATACAAACCGGGTTGTTACATATAATCCAGCGCAATACTTACTTCTGGCTGATCAATGGCCATATCGTGGCACTTGAAGATTATTTGTCATATACCTCGAACCTCGAGTTTTTCGACTTGAACTCGGGAACCGTCCGCTTCATAAGCCGTATCATGTCGGGAATCTCCACCTTTCGGGACAGCGTCTCCAGCTCTTCGGCAACGCCGCAGGCCTCCCCGTAGTCATACTCCCGAACCTTGGCGATACGGATCCGGTCGTGCGTCGTCGGAAGCGTGTTCTCCTTGTTCGACAGAACCTCTTCGTACAACTTCTCGCCAGGACGCAGACCCGTGTATTCGATCTTGATGTCCTTCTCCGGTTCGAAGCCCGCCAGGGAGATCATCCGCCGCGCCAGATGCGCGATCTTAACCGATTCGCCCATGTCGAAGACGAAGATCTGATTGCCCGTCG
>ERZ780167.2520-NODE-2520-length-14239-cov-6.929428_pt1 | contig 14239 bp, 11 predicted proteins | sample MGYA00510982_ERZ780167 | MGnify/ENA primary metagenome ERZ780167 (study PRJEB29588, sample SAMEA2146107) | human gut metagenome | biome: human gut; feature: human-associated habitat; material: faeces | place: Denmark | collected 2008/2010 ... | reverse complement strand
AACACCCGTTAACCAATTCGTTTAAACTTGTTTCCAGGTGCAAAGGTAAAAGAAGTGCGCCGCGAGGCACGGCAGGTGCAATAGAAGGCATAGTCGGGATAGCCCATGTCGAAAGCCTGGAACGCCGCCCGCAGGCACCCTTCGTCGAAGGGACTGTTGTGGGCCACCAGCGGCAGTCCTTCCAGCCGCGGGGCCACTTCCTGCCAAACCGTCGGAAACTCCGGTGCAGCGTCCGTGTCGCGGCGGGTCAGTCCGTGTACCTGCGTGTTCCAGTAGCTGTAGTAGTTGGGGTAGGGGCGTATCAGGCGGTAGATCTTTTCTTTGATTACCCCGTCGCGCACGATGACGATACCCACGCTGCACACGCTGCTCCGTTCGCCGTTGGCCGTCTCAAAATCGATGGCTGCAAAGTCTTTCATCCTTGTTCTTCTTTAACTTCGGGCGAAAATAGTGAAAGTAGGGCGGATAGTCAAACGAAATACGGAGTTTTTTCTTTGGGCTGTCCCGGGCCGCCTTCCGCCGCTGTAACACAAGCGAAACACGTATGACACATTCCCATAACACATATTTCCGAGCTTTGCGGCCGAAAAACGAGTGAACAACCCATTTCAAGACAAGATCAAGATATGATGAAGAAGAGCATTCTCCTGCTGACGGCTGCCCTGCTGGCCGCAACCACTCTCTCCGCGCAAAGTGTGGGAAACGATGAAGACGGAAAGAAAATCGACAAGGAACGTCTGGAAGGCAAGGACTACCTGCCGAAAGTGAACGGAACCATCCGTGCCAAGTACGAATATCAGACGGGGATGGGGGCCGGACGCTTCGAGGTGCGTAATGCACGCGTCAGTCTGACGGGCAATATCCTGCCCATCGTGGCCTACAAGGCGGAAATAGACCTCTCGGACGAAGGGCAGATCAAGATGCTCGACGCCTACGCCCGCGTGTTTCCCGCCAAGGGCCTGACGGTGACGGCCGGACAGATGCGTGTGCCCTTTACCATCGATGCCCACCGTTCGCCCCACGAGCAGTACTTCGCCAACCGTTCGTTCATCGCCAAGCAGGTGGGTAACGTGCGCGATGTCGGTGTCACGCTGGGCTATCAGCTACCTGTCAGCCTGCCGGTCACGCTGGAGGGCGGACTCTACAACGGTACGGGCCTGACCAACCAGAAGGTGTGGCACAAGGAGGTGAACTACTCCGCCAAGGCGGTGGTATTGCCTGCCGACGGATGGAACCTCACCCTCAGCGTCCAGGGCATCAAGCCCGAAGAGGTGTGGATGCGCTCCTACGACTTCGGTGCCTACTACGAGGCGGGCCGTTTCCACATCGAGGGTGAATACCTCTACAAGCAATATTCCGACAACGCTTTCCAGAATGTCCATTCGGTCGACGCCTTCATCAACTACGACCTGCCCTTGAAGAAAGTTTTCCAGAAGATGTCCTTCCTGGCCCGCTACGACATGATGACCGACCAGAGCGACGCCCAGACCTGCGACGAGGCCACCGGTGCCCTGACCGTCACCGACTACAAGCGCCACCGTCTGACGGGAGGCATCACCTTCAGTCTCAGCAAGGCTTTCCGTACGGACCTCCGTCTGAATTATGAGAAGTATTTCTATCCCGCAGGCAGCATCGCCAAGGAGTCCGAGCAGGACAAGGTGGTGCTCGAACTGATGGTCCGTTTCTGATTCAGCATAGTCTTTCTATTTGCCGGCCGCTTCCCTCATAGCCTTGTATCGTTGGTAGGCTTCGATCACGTGCCGGCGGCTGCGGATAATCTGCCAGCGGTACACCAGGCAGGTGGTCAGGAAGTAGATGCCGGTCTGCAGCCACAGGGCCTGATACTCCCACTGCACTTCGTTCAGCGTGGCGCCCATGCTGTTAATGCGCACATATCCGTTGATGCCGAAGGTCGACGGGAACAGGTACGAGAAGTAGCGCCAGAAGGGCGGGATGGCCGAAGCCGGCCACGAGATGCCCGAGAGGAACAGCAGCGGCACTGAGGTGAATACAAACAGCAGCATGCACGTCTCGCGGTTGCGGATGGCGATGGAGGCCGTCATGGCAAAGAAGATGCAGGCGCTCAGGTAGGGCAGGATGAACAGAATCAGTTCGCCCGGCAGGGCTATCTGGTTGAGGCTGAATAGCCAGGGCACCACACACAGCACGTAGGCCGACACCAGTGTGTACACCAGGAAGTAGCTCAGTCCCTTGCCCATGACGATGCGCAGCGTGCCGTTGTAGTGGCGGTTGATGGGCACCAGGTCGCGGAACTGGTTTTTCTCGCGGGCCGTTCCTGCCGACAGGCCGATGCCCAGCAGCAGCGTCTGCTGGATGATCAGTATCAGTACGGCCGGTATCAGGAAGGCGGCAAATCCGTTGGTGGGGTTGTATAGCGCCACGTCCTTGTATTCGATGGGGTAGGCCGTGATCTCGTCCTGCCGGTCGGTGGTGTTTCCGGCCCGGGCTATCTTGATTTCCGCGTTCATCTCCAGCGACACTTCCGTGTTGGCGCTCAGCATGGCCTTGTAGTACATCAGTCCGCTCATGTCGCAGAAGATGCTCACCTGCGTCTGCCGTCCGGCGGCGATGTCGTCGCTGAAGGTCTCGGGCAGGTAGACGATGCCGTAGGCGTCACGTTCGCGCAGGGCCAGCTTGGCTTCCTCCATGTCGGCACACTGGGACACCACGCGGATGTCGGGGCTGGCGTCGAGCATGCGCACGTACTGGCGGCTCAGCGAGCTGCGTGAGTGGTCTACGACCACGGCGGGCACGTCGCGCAGCGTCTCGTTGGTGTAGATGAACGAGTAGATTAGCGGGTAGACCAGCGGCACCAGGATGAAGAAGATCAGTACCCCCTGGTCGCGCAGGGTGGTGCGGAACTCCTGTCTCCATATATAGAACAAGTCGTAGATGCCTTGTACGACTCTTTGTCTGAAGGTCATTCTTTTCATCACGGTACGTATTTATAGTAAATGAGGGCCGCCTTCAGCCGGTGGGCGATGAGGAACGGCAGCATCATGAACAGCAGCAGGGCCACGTAGTTGGTCCACGAGTAGATCATCGGATACCCGTTCAGTGCCTGGTCCACGTAGATCAGGAAGTAGTGGCGCAGCGGGAAGAGGTTGGCCAGTGCCTGCAGCGTGGGGTGCATGCCCATGGCCGGGAACGACAGACCGCACATCGAGAACGACAGCACGCCCCACAGCGAGGCGAAACTCAGCCCCAGGCGCAAGGTAGGCAGGACGCCGATCATCAGGATGCCCATCCCCTGCGAGGCCAGTACGAGGCACAGGGTGGCAAAGAGCATCGGCCCGATGCCGCTGTTGCAGGGGAAGTGCAGGAACCCGTACAGATAGACATTGTACAGGATGCCCATCAGGAAGAACACGGCGGTGTGGGGCAGCAGCTTGCCGGCCAGCGAAATCCAGATGGAATTGTTGCCCGTGCGCAGCCACTGGCGGGCGGTGCGGTCCTTGATTTCCACGCCGATGGAGAACACCGTCACCATGAAGATCATCAGCATCAGCACGCCCGGCGTGAAGGTGTTGTTCAGGTAGACGGAGTAGTTGATCCACGGATTGTTCAGCGGATGCGTGTCGATGACGATGGGCTGCAGGAAACCCATGGCCTGGTCCTCCGTAGCCCCCTTGGCGTAGAGCACCGAGCGGGCGGCGGCTCCCGAGGCCAGTTCGCTCATCATTTTCATGTCCTTGTAGAGCAGCGAGCCGGCAATGAGCAGCGTGTTGTTGGTGTAGAACGACACCTTGGGCTGCCGCTGTGCCTGCACCTTGGCCGTAGTCCCTTCGGGGATGTAGTAGAAGCCGTAGATGTCGCCCCGCTGCATGGCCTGCCGGGCCTCGCTCACGTTGGGGTAGTGGGCCACGACGGCCGTCTGCTCAAAGGCGTCCAGGTTGCGTGCCAGCTGCCGCGAGGTGGTGGTCAGGTCCTCGTCCACTACGCCCACCGGCATGTCCTGCGGCAGTCCCGAGTCCATCAGGGTGGTGAAGAACACGTAGCAGAACAGCGGTGCCACCACCATGCAGAACAGGTAGAGCGGTCGCGACACGAGGCGCTTTCCCTCTCGCTTCATCACGTTCCACAAGGCTTTGTATTTCGTTGTGTTCATTTATTTAATTGAAAATTGATAATTGAAAACTGAGAATTGAAAATGAAAGCATGGAGGGTGTGTCAAAATGAAGTGAGGCTATTCAACTCCCCTCCTTCTGGAAGGAGGGGTGCCCAAAGGACGGGGTGGTAGGTTTCCTCGAAAGGTTATCAATCAACGCGTTATGTTTTCACCTACCACCTCCCCCTGGCGGGTACTCCTCCTTCCCGAAGGAGGAGAGCCACAGATACCTCTATTTTGACACACCCTCATCACAATTCCTCATCTTCATTATTTTTCCAGCACCACGCTCATTCCCGGCCGCAGTCCTTCCACTTTCTCCAGCGGACTGGCCTTCACTTCGAATGTCTTCAGGTCAAACTGGCCGGTGGTCTTCGTGGCTTTCCAGGCGGCATAGGTGCCCAGATCCTTCATATAATATACCTTCAGCCGGATGTTGCGGTCCAGGGCCGGCACATAGGCTTCGAATTCCGTACCCACGGTCAGTCCCTTCAGCAGATCCTCGCGCACGTTGAAGCTCACCCACATGTCCTCCATCACGGCGATGTTCATGATGGGAGCTCCCGTTCCCACCAGTTCGCCCACCTTGGGGAAGATTTCCGACACCTCTCCCGCCGTCTGGGCGATGAGGTACGTTTCCTGGATGTACGACTGTACTTCGGCCACGGCTCCGCGCGCACGCTGCACCAGGGCTGCGGCGGCTTCCTTGTCCTCGCGTTCGGCACCGTTCCGGGCCATGTCATACTGCGACTTGGCCGCCTTCTCCGTCGCGATGGCCGCATCGCGCTGTGCCGTTACTTCGTCCAGCTTCTGTGCCGACATCACGCCCTGGTCGTACAGGTTCTTCACCCTTTTGTACGACTTTTCGGCGATGGTCACCCCCGCGCGGGCCTTCTGCCACATCTCGTAGGCGCCCTGTATCTGCTCCTGGCGTGCTCCCTTGATGGCCTTCTCGTTCTGTGCCTGTGCGGCGGCTTCGGCGGCCCGTGCCTGTTCCAGCTTGGCCTGTACGTCCGGTGCCTCCAGCAGGGCCAGGGTGTCGCCCGCCTTCACCTGTTGTCCCTCCTTCACGCGGAACTCCAGGATGCGTCCCGGCACCTTGCTCGATACGCGGTATTCGTTGACGTCTGCTTGTCCTTGAACCATTTCCGGCCCTTTGTGCAGCATGAAGAAGCCTACCAGGGCCACTACTGCGATGACGCCCACCAGTGTCAGGAAGGCCAGCAGCATGTTACTGTTTTGCGATTTTGTATCCATTTCTATAATTGAAAATTAATTCTTCATTCTTCATTCTTCATTTATAAGTTCTCCCGTCGCCCTCTTCAGGTAGAGGTCTGTCAGCTTCACGTCTATCTGGGCGTCGATTTTTTCCGACTGGGCCGACAGCCAGGCCGTGTGGGCTTCCAGCACGTTGCTGGCCGGTATCACCCCTTCCTCGAAGCCCAGGGTGGCGTAGCGCAGGTTCTCGTCCGCCTTCTCCAGGTTCTTCTCGGCCATCACCAGTTTCTTGGCCGCCTCGTTCACCTTGAAGGCCGACTGGTTCACCTGCAGCTGTATCTTTTCCTTGGCTTCAGCCAGCTGGAAGCGGGCGATGTTGGCTTCCGCCTTGGCCGCTTTCACCTTGTTGATGCCTTCGCCCCAGTGCCACAGGGGTACCGATACCATCACGCCCACGTTCCACATGCCTTTGAACTTCTTCTCAAAGCTGTTCAGCACCGACGGACTGGTGGCGATATAGCTTCCCATCAGGGCGATGGAGGGCAGCATTTCCGAGCGGGTCACGTTCACCTTCTGGTCGTAGATCTTGGAGGCCAGCTCCAGGCTGCGCACTTCGGGGCGCGTGGCATATACACTTTCCATGTTGAACTCCTTGCCGGCCGCTCCGGCTTCTGCCAGGCTTTCTTCCCGCTCGTCCTCCAGTACGATGTCCGTTGTCAGGTCCAGTCCGCACAGCTGGCACAGCAGCATGCGCGACAGGCTCAGCCCGTCGTCCACCTTGGTCAGCGTCATTTCGGCCTCGTTTACCTTCACTTTTACCGACAGACCGTCGGCTTTGGTGGCCACCCCTTCGTTGATCATCTTGTCCACGTCGCTCTCCAGCTTCTTCAGCAGTTCCAGATAGCCTTCGGCCAGCTTCTTCTTGTGTACCAGCGACACCACCTGCCAGTAGGCCTGGTCGGTGTTCAGTATCACCTCCTGCATACCGGTGCTGTGTTGCTGGCGTGCCAGCTCTTCCGCATATTTCGTGATTTTGTTATAGGCCCTGATTTTTCCGCCCATGTACAGCGGTTGTGTCAGGGTGACGGCTCCGGCAAAGATGTTGCGCGTGTCGGTGCGCAGGGCGTCCACCAGCGAGTTGCCCACCTGGTTCAGCGGTCCGGCCAGGTCTATGCTCCCGAAGGCCTGTACCAGTTGCACGAACTGCGGGTTCTGCAGCAGGCCCGGGTTCTGGGCTATCAGGTTCTGCACGCCGCTCTGCAGGGCGCCGCTCAGGTTGGTGCCCAGGTTGGACAGCGTCTCTTTCTGCGAGTCGCTCAGCAGCGACAGTTCTTTCTGGTTGCGGATGTAGGTGCCCGTTGCGTCCAGCTTGGGCAGGTAGTTGGCAAAGGCCGCCTTCTTCTGGTAGTGTGCGGCGTTGATTTTCTCCTGGCTTATCAGCAGCTCCTTGTTGTTGGCCATGGCCAATGCACGACAACTATCCAGGCTCAGTACCTGTTGGGCGCCTGCCGCATAGGCCGTCAGGGCTAATAAGGTGGAACATAAGAACTTTTTCATTGCATTCATTGTAATTTACGTTTCTGTTGATTGCCTCCAAGCGTCGGCAATGATTGCATAAACAACAATGCAAAGGTAGAAAAGTTCTCGATACTCCAAGCAAATTTTTATGGAAAATTTGATTAGCGGTGAGTGGTTAGTGGTGAGCGGTTAGTGGTGAATGGTTAGTATCCGCCCGCATGGCTGCTCACCGCTCACCACTAACCACTCACCGCTGTTGTCATTTCAACTGGAACGTCCCTGACCCGATCAGGGCTCCGTCGGCAAAGATGTCCACGCGGTATTGGCCGGCGTAGAGGTATTCCTCCACGTTCCAGTACATGGTGACGGCCTGTTCTTCGCCCGTGTATTCAATGTATTTCCGGATGGAGTAGGTCAGCTGGCGGTTTTCGTAGTCGAAGGTGCCGCTGTCGCTCTTGCTCAGGATGCTGTTGTCCGGCTTGGCGATGCGCACGTAGATGGTCTTTTCGCCCGTCTGTGCAGTGATGTTCTTCACGATGCTGAAGTCAATCTTGAATTTCACCACGTTCTTCACCTTGTCCGTCTGCTTTCCGCGTTTGTTCTGGGTGGTGATGCGGATGTTCGTCACGTCCAGCTGGGCGGCCAGGGCCACTTTCTCGTTGAGGCTCTTCTTCTCTTCGGACAGGCTGCTGATCTGGCGTGAGGCTGCGTTGTATTTCCGCGTGACGTCCTTGATCACTTCCTGTTGGTGGGCTGTCAGCTGGTTCAGCGAGTCTATCTGGTTGATGTAGCTGATCATCACCTTGCGCAGGCTGGCCAGCTCCTTCTTCAGTCGTCTGATTTCCGAGGCGTTGCTGCTCTTCACCGTCCGCAGTTCTTCCAGCAGGCGTTGCGTCTTCAGCTGCTCCTGTTCCAGCAGTACCGAGAGCGAGTCGTTCGATACGGTCAGCTTCAGTTCGTCATACTGCTGGGCGAAGCGGGTATATTCGTTTTCCAGGTCTTCCTTTTCCAGTTCGAACTCCTGTACCAGTTCCTTGTTCGTTGTTTTTTCCATCACCAGCAGCACGGTCACGCCCACCAGCAGTACCACCAGCACGGCTCCTATGATTATTAGTGATTTGCTTTTGTTCATTTTCTTCCGTCGTTTGTTTTTTAGTGACACTTTCAAGTATCCTGCTTTCGGTGCAGGCTGTCTATTCTGGCGGCAAAAATAACGATTAATTGTCAATCTGTCAGCACTTATGGTTGGTAAAATGTTTATTTAACTAAAATTATTGACTGCTGGAAAGCCTGGGCAAAGTCTGCGATGCTGACATTTTTCTCGGTTTTCTTGAAGATTTAACGTCAACTGTTTTGCTGGTTCTGAAAAGATGCCTATCTTTGCCGTTCGAAACTATACTGAGTGTTGTTCAGTCACAAGTCACATAACTGTTTCAAAGGGCTCCTTCTGCGATAGTGGAGAATTCTGAAATAATATGGATGCAATATGATTGACATAAAAATATCCGCATTTCATGACTTGACCGGGAGGTACTCCGCTACTCCGGTGTCCCCCGAGAATGGACTGTCGCCAAGTGACGGTCGGTTATTTGTTTTACTTTTTTTCTGATATTTCCATGGATGCTCTTCAGACAACCGTTGTTCCCCGTCACTGGTACGCCCTGCGCGTCACCTACAGCCGTGAGTTGGCTCTGAAGAAGTGGCTCGACGGAAGCACATCGACACTTTTATCCCCATGCGTTACGAGTACCGCATGCTGGGCGAACGCAAGGTTCGCAAGCTGATGCCTGCTGTTCACAATCTGGTGTTCGTCTGTGTCACCCGTCGTCAGCTGACCGACATCCACGATCATCCCGAGCTTCCTGTTCCGGTCCGTTACATCCTGGACCGTGAGACCCGTCGCCCGGTCGTCATCCCCGACAACCAGATGCGCAATTTCATTGCTGTGGCGGGCAACTACGAAGAAACCCTGCTCTATTTCGACCCTTCGGAACTGAATCTTCCCAAGGGCACCCGTGTCCGCATCACCGGTGGGGTGTTCGAGGGCGTCGAGGGCGAGTTCGTCCGTGTTCGTCACGACCGTCGTGTGGTAGTGGCGATCGAGGGCATCATGGCGGTAGCCACCACCTTCATCCCTCCCTCCATGATAGAGCCGGTTGAGGAGGAACATTGAATATTAGTGTAATATTGAATATTGTGAGGAGCAACTGACGCCCCCCCCTCATTAACTATTTACCATTTGCCATTAACCATTTATCATTAACCATTAACCATTGATCATTTCCCATTGATCATTGTCTGTCATTCGGACGGCGTATAGGAGTTTTTCTTCTGTCGCTGTCCTTTTTTGTATCCTTTCATTTGATTGTCTGTCGTTGCGGTCGGTTCCCTGGCTGCCGCTGTCGGTCATACGTTACCGTTCTTCATGAATTTTTGAGGGCAAAATAACATTCTGTCATTCCGAGCGAATCCGGGAATCTCAAGCAAACATGTATGAGAGGCCGTACCTTTACTTTGTTCCGCTTGACCTGACAGAATGAAACTTTTCTTTTTTCTTGAAACACCCTCAAGGCCCGTATTGCCTTTTGTGAGCGGTATCAATGATGGAAGGAAGAAGTGGTTCATTTGTTAAACTAAACTATACTTGTATGGATTTTGAGAACATTGAAATGGATGACCATTTCATTCCCGACGGAATGAACGCTTTCGAACGCAACACCAAGCGCATAGGTGACTTCCTGATAGCTTTGGTTGCTTTAATCGTTTTTTCACCCTTGTTCCTGATTTGTTACATTGCCGTGAAGCGTGAAGACGGTGGCCCTGCTATTTTCAAGCAGGAGCGCATCGGTCGTTTCGGTCGTCCTTTCTACATTTACAAGTTTCGCAGTATGAAGCTCGATGCAGAAAAGGCCGGTCCGGCCCTCTATGCAGGCAGTAAGGACGATCGCATGACGAAGGTCGGCAAGTTCCTGCGGGAGCACCATTTGGATGAACTACCCCAGCTGTGGAACGTGTTCTGTGGTCAGATGGCCTTTATCGGCCCCCGTCCCGAGCGCGAGTTCTACATCAAGCAGATCATGGAACGTGATTCCCGCTACCGTTATCTGTTTCAGATTCGTCCGGGCGTCACGTCTTACGCCACGCTCTACAACGGCTATACCGATACCATCGAGAAGATGCTCCGCCGCTTGCGTTACGACCTCTTCTATCTGGAACATCGTTCCTGGGCTTTTGACTTCAAAATTCTGTGGATGACGTTTTTCCGTATTGTTTTTGGCAAGAAATTCTGATTGTCTGCAACCGGTTTTCAGGTAGTGTACGGTCTGTCGGCAGGATGTTTGTGTTTTGCAGTCAGGATGTGTACGTTTTGAAAGGAGATTTTGAATGGCAATCTACCCATTAATCATTAACCATTTACCATTAACCATTATTTTTTCATGAACAAATTATTTCGCATGATTTGCCTGTTCGTCCTGCTCGTGGGCCTTTCGTCCCCGCTGCGTGCGCAGCAGCTGAGCGACGACCAGGTGATAGCGCTGGTGAAGGAACAGAAGACGGCCGGCAAGAGCGACCAGGAGATAGGGCGCCTGCTGGTGTCGCGCGGAGTGACGCGCGAACAGCTGCAGCGCATCAAGGAGAACTACGAGAAGGGGCAGCAGTCCCGGGAGGACGACCCCACGCCGCGGACGGAGAGCCGCCTGCGGGAACGCCGGCTGGTGCAGAACTTCATGACCACGGCGGCCACGGACAGCACCGGTGCCTGGCAGGAGATCTTCGCCGACTCCACGGAGGAGGCTCGCAGGCAGCTTCCGCCCGAGCGGCGCATCTACGGTCATGACCTCTTCGGCAACCGCCGGGTGTCCTTCGAGCCCAACGAGAACATGGCCACCCCGCAGAACTACCGGCTGGGCCCGGGCGACGAGGTGATCGTCGACATCTGGGGGGCCAACGAGACGAGCCTGCGGGAGGAGATCACCCCGGAGGGCAACATCATGGTGAGCCAGATCGGTCCGGTGTACCTCAGCGGTCTGACCATCGGGGAGGCCGACCGGAAGATCCGGGAGGTGCTGTCGCGCAAGTACGCGGGCGTTTCGGGCGACAACCCGTCGTCGCAGGTGCGCGTGACGCTGGGGCAGATCCGCACCATCCAGGTGAACGTGATGGGCGAGGTGGCCGTCCCGGGCACCTACCGTCTGTCGTCGTTCGCCACGGTGTTCCACGCCCTGTACCGGGCGGGGGGCGTGTCAGAGATCGGCTCTCTGCGCGACATCCGCGTGGTGCGCGGGGGCCGTGAGGCGGCCCGTGTGGACGTGTACTCCTACCTGATGAAGGGCGCCGCCGGCGACGACGTCCGCCTGGAGGACGGCGACGTCGTCCTGGTTCCCCCCTACGGGGAGCTGGTGCAGGTGCAGGGCCGCGTGAAGCGTCCGATGTTCTACGAGATGAAGTCCGGCGAGCCGCTGTCGGCGCTGATCGGCTATGCGGGCGGCTTCGCGGGCGACGCCTATACGAAGGAGGTGACGGTGGTGCGGCGCAGCGGTCGCGAGAACAGCCTGTACAGCGTGCAGGAGCCGTCGTACGCGTCGTGGCGCCTGGCCGACGGCGACTCGGTGTCGGTGGGCGCGGTGCTGGACCGCTTCGCCAACCGCGTGGAGATCGAGGGTGCGGTGTACCGCCCGGGCATGTACGAGCTGGGCGGTTCGCTCACGACGGTGAAGGAGCTGGTGACCCGCGCCGAAGGGCTGACAGGCGATGCCTTCACGGCGCGCGCCATCCTGACGCGCGAGAAGGAGGACCTGACGCACGAAGTGATTGCCGTGGACCTGGAAGGTGTGCTGAGCGGCCGCCTGCCGGACATCCCGCTGCGTCGTGAGGACGTGCTGAGCATCCCCAGCGTCCGCGAACTGCAGGCGCAGGGCGCCTTCACGGTGGACGGCGAGGTGAACCGTCCGGGCATCTACCCCTATGCGGAGAACACGACGCTGGAGGACCTGCTGGTTCAGGCCGGCGGCCTGCTGGACGGCGCGTCCACGGTGCGTGTGGACATCTCCCGCCGCATCAAGGACGCGAAGAGCCTGGAGCCGGGCCGCGAGACGGCCGAGGTGTTCACTTTCGCGGTGAAGGACGGCTTCGTGATCGACGGCACGCCGGGCTTCGTGCTGGAACCGTACGACGTGGTGGAGGTGCGGCGGAGCCCCGCCTACCAGGTGCAGCGGCGGGTGACCATTGCCGGCGAGGCGGTCTTCGCGGGCGGCTACACGCTGACGAAGAAGAACGAGCGCCTGTCCGACCTGGTGAGCCGTGCGGGCGGCCTGACGCCCGAGGCCTACGTGCGTGGCGGACGCCTGATCCGGAAGATGAACGAGGAGGAGCGTGCGCAGCGGCAGGCGGCGCTGGACATGGCGATGATGAACGCGGGCAGCGACTCGGTGTCCGTGGCGAAGCTCCGCCTGAGTGACAACTACACGGTGGGCATCGAGCTGGACAAGGCCCTGGCCAATCCGGGCTCGGACTACGACGTGGTGCTGCGCGAGGGCGACTACCTGTTCATCCCCGAATACGTGAGCACGGTGAAGATTACGGGCGAGGTGCAGTTCCCCAACACGGTGACCTACATTGCGGGGAAGTCCAAATCCTATTACATCGACCAGGCGGGCGGCTACGGCAAGATGGCCAAGAAACGGAGCGCGTACGTGGTCCGGATGAACGGCACGGTGACACGCATCAAGCGCCTGAAGGGCGGCCAGATAGAGCCGGGATGCCAGATTATCGTGCCGAGCAAGAAGGAGCGCAAGGGCATGAGCATCGCCGAGATTGTCTCGCTGACCACATCGGCGGCCTCCATCGGCACGATGGCGGCGACGATCGCCAACCTGGCGAAATAACCTGAAAACAACCCGAAAACAAGAACAGACAAGATGGAAGACAACAAGGAAGACAACAAGATACGGACCTCCGGCACCCCGCAGCCGGAGGAGCAGGAGATCGACCTGCTGGAACTGGCCGCCCGGGTGTGGGCGGAGCGGAAGCTGGTGCTGAAATGGTGCGGCGTGGCCGTCGTGGTGGGCCTGGTGGTGGCCTTCAGCATCCCGAAGGAATACACCACGACCGTGACGCTGGCGCCGGAAACGTCGCAGGGCGGGGGAGCGCTGGGCGGCCTCAGTGCCCTGGCGGGCATGGCGGGCATCAACCTGCGCAGCGGGCAGGAGGGCGGCGACGCCCTGAACCCGGAGCTTTATCCGGACATCGTCTCGTCGGTGGCCTTCAGCACGGAACTGTTCGACGTGCCGGTGCAGGCGGAGGAGGACAGCCTGAAATGCACGCTCTATGAATATCTGGACGAGCACCAGCGCGCGCCCTGGTGGAGTGCAGTGACGGGCTTCCCCTTCAAGTGCCTGGGCTGGGTGATGTCGCTCTTCCGGGACGAGGAGAAGGAAGGAGAAAACGGTAAAGTGGACCCCTTCCGGCTGACGAAGGAGGAAACGGACATCGTGAAGGCGCTGAACAGCCGCATCGCGGTGTCTGTGGACAAGAAGACCTCGGTCATCACGCTGGGTGTGACGATGCAGGACCCGCTGATAGCGGCCACGCTGACGGACACGGTGATGTCCAAGCTGCAGGCGTACATCACGGACTACCGCACGAACAAGGCGCGCCACGACCTGGCCTTCACGCAGAAGCTGTACGACGAGGCACGGGCGAAATACTACGAGGCCCAGCAGGCGTATGCGGACTACGTGGACATGAACCAGAACGTGACACTTCGCAGCGTGCAGACGCGTCAGGAGCGGCTGCAGAACGAGATGACGCTGGCCTACAACCTGTACAACCAGACGGCGCAGCAGCTTCAGCTGGCCAAGGCGAAGGTGCAGGAGAGCACGCCGGTGTTCACGGTGGTGCAGGCCCCGACGGTTCCGCTGCAGGCCTCGAAGCCCTCGAAGGCGATGATCCTCATCGGCTTTGTCTTCCTGGCAGGGGTAGGGGCCGTAGGGTGGATACTCTTCGGACGTGACCTGTTGGCAAATATGAGACATAAAATATGAAATATCAAATATAAAATATAAGATAGTGGGGGTGCTAACTATGGACTTTAGCGCCGTAACTACCTACTTTAGCGCGCTAACTATTTACTTTAGGAATTGAAAATAGATAATGGAAAATTGAAAATGAAGTACCTGTCATCCTGAACATCGTGAAGGATCCCGTTTTTAGAATTCTCCACTCTCAACTCTCCACTCTCCACTCTCAACTAAGCAAACCTCCCCATCGCCTGCTGGTTCCGGTAGATTTCGTCGCCCGTCAGCTCGACGACGCGCAGTCCCTCCCCGCTGATGGTGGTATAGGCCAGCAGCGTATGCGGGTCCTCGCGCACCC
>ERZ780167.2516-NODE-2516-length-14263-cov-4.810177_pt1 | contig 14263 bp, 12 predicted proteins | sample MGYA00510982_ERZ780167 | MGnify/ENA primary metagenome ERZ780167 (study PRJEB29588, sample SAMEA2146107) | human gut metagenome | biome: human gut; feature: human-associated habitat; material: faeces | place: Denmark | collected 2008/2010 ... | reverse complement strand
GACCTCTCCGTCTCGGCTTCGCCGAGCCACCTCCCCTGAGAGGGGAGGCTTTGGACTTTCGCACATCCATGGCTTCCCCTCATAGGGGAAGCCTTTTTTGCTGCGGCGGAAAAAGCCAGTGTGAAGCTTTTGACATTTCCCCCGCTGCATGGTACACTGAAAGAAAAAACAGGAGGACAATTATGTCTCTCATTCCGTATTATCTGCAGTATCTCTCCGAGATCTGCGAGGGGACGCGGCAGGCGCCGGAGGGGCTTGCGCTGAGCGAGCAGGACGATCTGAAAAAGGCGCTGCAGCTGCAGGCCGGGATCGCTGAGATGGGCATCCCCGCCTTCGTCCGCGCCTGCGCCGCGCAGGACGGCACCGAGATCCCCCAGTCCGACTACGACAGCTTCGACCCCGCCGAGCTGAACGCCGCCATCGCCCAGCTGGCCGCGGCCGCGCAGCCGCAGGAGACGCAGGAGGCCCCCGCCGCCCCCGCCGCGCCGCAGGAGCCGGTCAGGACCGAGACGCGCGATATTTTCGAGATCTTCCTCGACAGCGTCTGCCTCGACGATGACCTGCTGACCTACCTCATCGACATTCTCAAGCGGCACGCGGAGCCGGAGTTCACCAAGCTCTCCCACGCCGCGGCGCGGACCGAGCTGAAGCTCGACGATTTCCTCGCCTGGCTCGGCAACATGGAGCTGCTGGCGGACGAAGAAGAGCAGGCCTGCGCCGCCATCATGGACAAAGCCCTCCACCGCCTCGAACAGGAGGGCGAGATGGAGCTGGCCGCCGCCCTGCTCTCCGGCGACGAGACCACCTTCAAGCTTTTCCGCACGCAGGCGCCCGAGCTCGTCCACCTGCCTGACGCGACCTACGAATGGTACTGCAAAAACTATCTTGACCGCTATTATCCCGTGCGCTTCATCCTGCATCATCAGGGCATCGAATTTCCGCAAGCATAAGGAGGCTTCTCATGGAACCCATCTATGTCACCGGCCACCGCAACCCGGATACCGACTCGATCGTCTCTGCCATGGCCTATGCGGCGCTGCGCAACGCGCTGGGCGACCGGGAATTCGTCCCGGCCCGGCTCGGGCACATCTCCGATGAGACGCGGCTGGTGCTCGGCCGCTTCGGCTTTGAGCCGCCCATCCGCATCCAGACCATGCGCACGCAGGTCCGCGATCTCGACTACGACACGCCGCCCGCCCTGTCCGGGGCCGTGACGGTCAGCCGCGCCTGGACCGCGCTGCAGAACAACAGATCCATCCCCGCCATCCCCGTCACGAATGACAACGGCGAGCTCTACGGCATGCTCTCGCCGAGCGAGATCGCGAGCTACGACATGCGCACGCTCTCCGACTCCCGGGTCGACCGGATCCCGGTGTTCAACCTCCTGAGCGTGCTTGACGGCAAGATCATCAACGAAGACGGATATCTCGCCGACACCATCAGCGGCGAGGTCAGCATCGCGCTGCCGCAGGACAATGAAAATCTCCTGTTCCGCGGCCCGGACGCCATCGTCATCATCGGCGAGCAGCCGGAGATGGCGCGCCGCGCGCTCGAGCAGCAGGTCAGCTGCCTGATCGTCTGCCAGGCGGAGCTGCCGGAGGAGCTGCGCCAGCAGCAGACGAACACCTGCATCATCGCCACGCCGTTCGACGCCTACAAGGCAGCCCGGATGGTCTACTACGCCATCGAGGTCGCCCGCGTCTGCCGGACGGAGGATCTTGAGGCCTTCCACCTGACCGATTATCTTGACGACGTGCGCGAGATCGTACTCAAAAGCCGCCACCGCAGCTACCCGATCCTCGACGAAAACGACAAGGTCGTCGGCACGCTCTCGCGGTATCATCTCATCAAGCCGCGGCGCAAGCGTGTCGTCCTCGTCGACCACAATGAGGCGGCGCAGTCCGTCCCCGGCCTCGAGCAGGCGGAGATCCTCGAGATCATCGACCACCACCGCCTCGCCGACATCCAGACCGGCGGCCCCATCTACTTCCGCAACGAGCCCGTCGGCTCGACCGCGACGATCATCTCCGAGATGTATCAGGAGCGCGGGCTCATGCCCCCGGCGAAGCTCGCGGGGCTGATCGCCGCCGCCATCGTCGCGGATACCGTCATGTTCAAATCCCCGACCTCCACCGCCGTCGACCGCCGCATGGCCGACCGCATGGCCCGTATCGCCAATATTTCGCTCGAGGAGCTCGGGCAGACCATCTTCTCCGCCTCCATCTCCGACGACAAGCCGGCCGACGTGCTGCTGTTCACGGATTTCAAGGATTTCCACATCGCCGACCACGATTTCGGTGTCAGCCAGATCACCTGCGTCGACTCCAACCGCATGATGCAGCGCAAGGACGAGTTCCTGTCCGTCATGCGCAAGACGATGGAAGAGCGCGGCTACACGCTCATGATCCTCATGCTGACCGACGTGCTGCTCGAGGGCACGCACCTGCTGTACCTCGGCGACGAGGATATCATCACGCAGGCCTTCGGCGTGCAGCTCAAGGACCACACCTGCTTCCTGCCGGGCGTCGTATCCCGGAAAAAGCAGGTCATCCCATCGCTGACCGCCCTGTGGGGCTGAGAAAAATTCGCCCGAAAACCGAAAAAGCTCCCCCGGCCGCTCTGGCCGGGGGAGCTCTCTTTCTCGTTTACAGGCGCTGGTTTTTGGCCAGCTGGCGGTTTTTGTAGGCGGGATCGTCGGTGACCTCGCGCAGGACGGTGATCTCCGGCGGGGCCTGAAGCGCGGGCGCGTCCTGCGGCAGGGCGGCGCGCATGATGGCGCGGTCGTTGGAGAACGGGTAGACGTCGATCTCAAACCGGCAGCCCTGATAGACGAAGCGGTACTTCGTCTTGTGGACGGTGTGCAGGCTCGTGTCGCCCTCCATCAGATAGCGGATGTACTCCTTCTCGGAGATCGGCTTCTCCGTCTCCCACTGGCCGGAGTCGGTCGTGCGCTTCTCGGTGTAGAAGTAGAGGTAATCCCCGCCGTTTTTCTGCTGGCGGACGCGGCGCACGACGTTGGGGTTGGCGCGGGTCAGGTAGGTCTGCATCATGTCGATGCTGGCGGCGTGGTAAGTCTGCTCCAGGGTCTGGAGGGTGGGCAGGGCGATGAGATACTTGTGCCAGACCTCCTGCTGCGCCGGCCGGCCGATCGCGGCGTAGACCGCGCGCAGACCTCTAGCGATCTTGTCTTCAAAATCGACGGAATTGTCGATCACGTGGACGTTGGGATGCGCGCTCCAGGCGCGGAGCGTCAGCTCGTCCTTCTCCCGCGCGACCTCCAGCGGCTCGTAGCGGGCCTCGTTGCCGAAATTGTAGGCAAATTCCGCGCCCTTGGCGCAGGAAACGAGGTGGAGCACGGTATCGTAGTGCGTCAGCGCCTGCTGCTCCGTCAGGCCGAAGTGGGAAAGCACCTGCCGGAACTCGTCGTCGGAGACATAGGCCTTGTTGTCGAACAGCGCGCGGTCATACAGCACGATCACGCGCTCCTCAGGCACCATCTGGGCAGCCTTGAGCGCCAGCTGCTCCTTGTGCAGCTGGTCGGCGACGACAAAATCCTGAAAATCCAGCATGGACACGCAGCCGCCGAAGGGCTTGATGCCAAAGCCGGAGATGAGCTCCGTCGACGTTTCGGGGATGGTGATGACCTTCCAGCCCTCGTCCTGCTTGAATTCCTTGAGTACCCGGCTGATGAGCGTCGTCTTGCCGGCGGCCGGCCCGCCGGTCAGTACGATCCGCGTGATCTGTTTTGCCAAAGGGACCGCTCCTTTGCTTTTTTATAGTATCATATTAACATCATCCGGCAGCAAATGCAAGAAAAAGGCGCAGCCGCTTCCGTGGGGTTTTCGATACGCCCCAGGGAAGCGGCTGCGTGTGTTATCCTTCGAACTGGCTGTGGTACAGCTTGGCGTAGAAGCCGTTTCTCGCGAGCAGCTCATCGTGTTTGCCCTGCTCGACGATTTGGCCGTCCCGCATGACGAGGATGACGTCCGCTTCGCGGATGGTCGAGAGGCGGTGGGCCACGACGAAGCTCGTCCGGCCCTGCATCATCTCGTCGAAGGCCTGCTGGATCTTCACTTCCGTGCGGGTATCGATGGAGCTCGTGGCCTCGTCGAGGATCAGCATCGGCGGCAGGCAGAGCATCACGCGCGCGATGCACAGCAGCTGCCGCTGCCCCGCGGACAGCGCCCCACCCGTGTCGGAGAGCATCGTATCGTAGCCGTTCGGCAGGCGGCGGATAAACGAATCGGCGTGCGCCTTTTTCGCGGCCACCTCGACCTCTTCGTCGGCCGCATCGGGCTTGGCCAGGCGGATATTTTCCCGCACGGTGCCGGATTTGAGCCAGGTGTCCTGCAGGACCATGCCGTACTGATGGCGCAGGCTCTGCCGCGTCACGGTACGGATGTCGCTGCCATCCACGGCGATGGAGCCGTCCTTCACGTCGTAGAAGCGCATGAGGAGGTTGATGAGCGTCGTCTTGCCGCAGCCCGTCGGGCCGACGATGGCCACGCGCTCGCCGGGCCGGACCGTGAGGTCCAGATCCTCGATGAGCCGCTGCTCCGGCGTGTAGGAGAAGGCGACATTCGTCAGCTGCACGCTGCCGGAGGCGTCGGTCAGCACCCTGGCATCGGGCGCGTCGGGGATCTCCGCCGGCTCGTCGATGAGCTCGAAGACCCGCGCGGCGCAGGCCAGCGCGTTCTGCAGCTCGGTGACGACGCCGGTGATCTCATTGAAGGGCTTGGCGTACTGGTTGGCATAGCTGAGGAAGCACGACAGCCCGCCGACCGTAATGGCCCCCGCCACCGCGCTCAGCGCCCCGGTAAAGCCCACGCAGGCGTAGATGATATTGTAGATGATGCGGGTCGAGGGGTTCGTCATCGACGAGAAGAAGGTCGCGCGCATGGTCGCGGCGGTCAGGCGGTCATTGATCTCGTCAAACTGCGCAAGGCTCTCGGCCTCATGCGAGAACGCCTGCACGACGCGCTGGCCGCCGAGCTGCTCATTGATGAGCGCGGTCTGCTCGCTGCGGGCCTTGGACTGCGTCTGGAACATGGAGTAGGTGTGCCCCGCGATGAACTTCGCCACCAACAGGGACAGCGGCGTCAGGACGACGACCACCAGCGTGATCTTCACGCTGATCGAGAGCATGAAGCCGAGCGTCCCCACGATGGTCAAAACGCCCGTAAACAGCTGTGTGAAGCCCATGAGCAGACCGTCGGCAAACTGGTCGACGTCCGCGATCATGCGGCTGAGCGTATCGCCCGCCGGATGGCTGTCGAGATAGGCCAGCGGCAGACGCTGCAGGTGGGAAAACGCCTGCCGGCGCACGTCGCGCGTCACGGCGAAGCAGACCCGGTTGTGGATGGCCGCCATGACCCACTGCAGAAGCGCCGTCCCCGCGGCCAGCACGGCGATCTTCGCAGCCAGCATGCCGACCGCGGCAAAATCGACCTGCCCCGGGCCGACGACGGCGTCGATGGCGTCGCCGACCAGAATGGGGATATAGAGCGTCCCCGCCACGCTGGCCGCCGCTAGCACCAGAGACACGATCAGAAGCGGCAGATACCGCCCGAGGCTTTTGAGCACGCGCCGAAGCGCCCAGGATGAATCATGCTTCATTGCGCATCCTCCTTCTTATACTGCGAGCGGCAGATCTCCTGATAGACTGGGCAGCTCTGCAGCAGCTCGTCATGCGTGCCGGTCCCAGCCAGACGGCCGTCGTCGAGCACGAGGATCTGATCCGCGTGGCGGATGGAGGACACGCGCTGCGAGATCAGCACGACCGTGGGCTTCCACGGCAGATGCGCCAGCGCCTTGCGAAGCGCGGCGTCGGTGGCAAAGTCCAGCGCGGAGGCGCTGTCGTCGAGGATGAGGATCGCAGGTCTCCGCACCAGTGCGCGGGCGATCGTCAGCCGCTGGCGCTGGCCGCCGGAGAAATTGCGCCCGCCGGGCTCGACTTCCGCGTCCAGTCCGCCCTGCTTGCCGCGGACGACCTGATCGGCCTGCGCGTCCTGCAGCGCCTGCCAGAGGTCTTCGTCGCTGGCCTGGGCATTGCCCCAGCGGAGATTGTCGCGGATGGTGCCGGAGAAGAGCAGCGCCTTCTGCGGCACGACACCGATCGAGGGCCGCAGCGCCTGCAGCCGCAGCTGCCGCACGTCTTCGCCGCACACAAGGACCTGTCCCTGCGTCGCGTCGTAAAACCGCGGGATGAGGTTCGCCAGCGTGGATTTGCCCGCGCCGGTGCCGCCGATGACGCCGATGGTCTGCCCGGGCGCGGCGGAGAAGCTGATATCGCTGAGCGCGTCCGCGCCCGCGCCGGGATAGCGGAACGAGACGCCGCAGAACTGCAGCGCCGGGCTGCCGCTGCCATCCGGCAGGGCGTCCTGCCCGTCGGCCATGCTGGACTTCGTCTCCAGCACCTGCGAGATCCGGCCCGCGCAGGCGACGGATTTTGTGATGTTCAGGATCAGGTTGGCGAACTTGATGAGCTCGACCAGGATCTGCGACATGTAGTTATACAGCGCGATCAGCTGGCCCTGCGTGATGACGCCCGCGTCCACGCGGACGCTGCCGGTCTTTAAGATCGCCACGATCGCCAGATTGATGACCACATACGTCAGCGGGTTCAAAAGCGCCGACAGCTTGCCCACGAACCGCTGCGCGGCAAACAGTCCGTCCAGACGGCCGTCAAAGCTCTCCGTCTCGGTCTGCTCGCGGGTAAAGGCGCGGATGACGCGCACGCCGGACAGGTTCTCCTGCGCCGCGCCCGTCACGCCGTCGAGCTTCGCCTGCACCCGGCGGTAGAGCGGGATGCAGCTGAGCATGATGGCAAAGACGATGGCAAAGAGCACCGGGATCGTCACGACGAAGATGAGCGCCGAGCGCACGTCGATCGTAAACGCCATGATCATCGAGCCGAACACGACGATCGGCGAGCGCAGCAGCAGCCGCAGCGTGAGGTTGAGGCCGGTCTGCACCTGATTCATGTCGCTCGTCATCCGCGTGACGAGCGTGGCCGGGCCGATGGTATCGAGCTCCGCATACGACAGCGACTGGATATGCGCAAAGAGCGCGTGGCGCAGACTGGCCGTCGCGCCGGTCGCGGCCTTGGCGGAAAAATACTGCGCGCAGGTCGCGCTGGCAAAGCCGCACAGGCCGAGGCCCACGAGCAGCAGGCATTTTTTCAGGATATAGCCCGTGTCGCCCGCCGCGATGCCGACGTCGATGATATCTGCCATGATGAGCGGCACCAGCAGCTCAAACGCCGCCTCCAGCAGCTTGAACACGGGCGCGAGGATGGCCTGCAGCCGGTAGGGCCGCAGATAGACAAGCAGTTTCTTCATTCGTTTCTCTTCTCTCTTCGGATGCTATTCGATGGATTTGAGCGCCTGGGCCATGTCGATGGTGCGGATCTTCCGGCGCAGCGCCAGATTGACCAGCAGCCCGAACGCGAGCGTCAGCGCCGCAGAGAGCAGATAGCTGCCCGGCGCCACCCGCACGTCGAAGCACATGAGGTCGATGCGGATCTGCGACATGACGTAGGCGTGCAGCGCCTTGCCCATCGGCAGACCCACAAGCGCGCCGAGCACCGTCAGGATGATGTTCTCGCGGAACACATAGCGGTTCGTCTCGCTGTCGTAGAAGCCGAGGACCTTGATGGTGGCGATCTCTCGCTCGCGCTCGGTGATGTTGATGTTTGTGAGGTTATACAGCACGATGAACGCCAGCGCCGCCGCGCAGACCACCACGACCACCACGATGTACCGCAGGCTTTCCATCATCGTCGCCACGCGCGCGCGGAAATCGCTGCTGAGGCTCACGGAGGCGACGTTCTTCGCCCCCGCCAGCGCGGCCGAGGCCGCGTGGGCATCGGCGTCAGGCGGGAAGTTGACCCAGGCCTGCTCGTATGCCGGCGCTTCGCCGAAGCACTGCGCCCAGCTTTCCGCCGTCAGGTAGACGTAGTTGTAGACATAGTTTTCAAAGACCGCCGCGACCTGCAGCTGCGCTTCGCGCGTGCCGCTCTGCAGCGTGATGGTGTCGCCCGCCGACAGCTGCAGCGCCTCGGCCAGCCCGCGGCTGATGACGCACGCGCCGTTTTCGGGATAGGCGACCGGCGTTTTGTCCTTCTCATGCAGGTCGACAAAGCCGTCTACGCTGCCGGAGGCCGGGCAGACGACGTTCGTCGTCTTGACCGTGCTGCCCGCGCTGGCGTCGGCGCTCTTTTCGGCCACGAAGAGATATTCTTCGGCTTCTTCCTCGCAGAGCGCGGCGAAGGCCGTGCGCTCCGTCTCGTTCAGCGCGTGCTGGAACGTGACCGACGCGTCGTAGCGGGTGATCTCGCTGTACTGATAGTCGACGACGTTGCTGATGGAATCCTGGATGCCATAGCCGGTGATGAGCAGGGCCGTGCAGCCGCCGATGCCGATGATCATCATGATCATCCGCTTTTTATACCGCAGGATGTTGCGGATGGAGACCTTATGCAAAAACGGGATCCGGTTCCAGAGGCCCGGCAGCCGCTCCAGCAAGATCCGCTTGCCCGCCTTCGGGGCCTTGGGGCGGATGAGCTCCGCCGCGGGCCGCTGCAGCTCCGCATGCGCGACGTACCACGTCGTGCCGAGCGCGCAGAGCAGATACGCCCCCGCGGACAACAGCGCCAGCGGCCAGTCGAACGCATACAGGATGTCCGTGAAGCCGTACATGATATTATACCCCTGCCAGATCATCTTCGGCAGGAAATACGAGCCCGCCGCGACGCCCACCACGCAGCCGAGCACCGAAGCGCTCCCGGCGTAGAGGAAGTAGACCAGGAAGATCGCGCCGTTGGAGTAGCCCATGGCCTTCAAAACGCCCGCCTGCGTGCGCTGCTCGTCGACCATGCGCGTCATCGTCGTGATGCACACGAGCGCCGCCACAGCGAAGAAAAACAGTGGGAACACACGCGAGACGCCCCGCACGATATCCGAATCGCTCTCAAAGCAGGCGTAGCCGATGTTGCTGCTGCGGTCCAGCACGAACACATCCGGGTTTTCGAGCTTTTCGAGCGCGTCCTGCCCGTCCTGATACTCCTGCTCCGCGTCGGCCAGCTTCTGTTCGCCGTCCGAGAGCTCCACTTCGGCGTCGGCGATGTCCTGCTTGCCATCCGTGAGCTGCTGCTTCGCGTCGGCAAGCTCGGCTTCCGCGTCGGCGATCTTCTGCTCGGCCTCGGCCTTGCCGCTGTAGTAATCGGCCCAGCCGTCCGCCAGCTCCTGCTTCGCGTCGGCAAGCTGCTGCTCGCCATCGGCGAGCTCCTGCTTTGCGTCGGCCAGCTCCTGATTTTTTTCATCGAGCGTGGCCTTGGCCTCGTCGAGCTTTTTCTGGTTTTCGCTGATCTCAGTGTTGGCCTCCTCCAGCCCGTCGCCGAATTCCTCGCTGCCTGCGTTGAGCTCCGCCTGCGCCGCGTCGATCTGCTGCTGCGCCGCGTCAAGCTCCGGTCCAGCAGCTTCGATCTTCTGCAGCCCGGCCTCGACCTGCGCGAGCTGCGCTTTCTGGTCCTCTGACAGCTGACCGCTGCCCAGCGCCGCCTCCAGCTGCGCCTTGGTCGCTTCGAGCTCGGCCTTCTGCGCGGCGAGCTCCGCGCGCTTCTGGTCGAGCTGCGCCTGATTCTTGTCGATCTCCGCCTGCCCGGATTGCAGCTCGCCGACAGTCTCGTTAAACTGTTTGCGAAGCTCCTCTCTGGCCTCGGCCAGCTTGGCCGCGCCGTCGTCATATTCGGCCTGCGCGTCGGCGAGCTTCTGTTCGCCGTCCGCGAGCTCCTTGCGGGCGTCTGCAAGCTTCTGCTCGTTCTCCTCGATCTCCTTCTGGCCGTCGACGAGCTTCTGGTAGGCGTCGGCCAGCTCACGGTCGGCCTCCTCCTTCGCATCCGCCAGCTTCTGTTCGCCGTCCAGGACGTCCTGTTCGGCGTCCGCCAGCGTCTGCTTGGCGTCTTCGAGCTTCTGCTTCGCGTCCGCCAGCTCCTGCTGCTTTTCGTCGAGCGTTTCGCGGGCGTCAGCCAACGTCTCGGCCGCGTCGTCATGCAGCCGCGTGCCGCGGTCGTCCGCGCACTGCTCCGCAAGCGCGGTGACCCAGGGCTCGGCGTCGTCGATGTGCGCCTTGTATTCGTCCGAGTAGATCTCGCCCGCCCGGTCCGTCAGGCGCAGATACAGCTCCGTATCATAGTCAAAGTCAAATGCCTCCGGCAGCACGTACACGAAGGCGGACAGCGACCCGCTGCCGACCGACGTGCTGCCGCGCTCATAGTTGATGTACAGAACGCTCTTGGCGATGCCGACGATGGTGAATTCCCGCCGGGTGAACTGCCCCAGCGTATCGTCGTCATTCTCCTCCGAGAGCACGATCTTCTGCCCGAGATCCTGTTCCGAGTACAGCATCCCGTCGGCCAGACACTCGTCCGCCGTCTGCGGCAGCCGTCCGGCCTTCAGGCTCGGCAGGTCGAGCGTCTCGGGCAGCGACAGAAATTTGCACGCCCGCGACGCGCCGCCCGCCGTGCTGGTCAGCGCGTCGGCGCTCTTTGTGCCCTCGCACGCGGCGACGCGGCTGTCGGCGGCGATTTTGGCCGCGTCGGTCTCGTCAAAGCCAATGGTGCTCACGAGGCGGAAATCGTACATCTGCTGCGCCTCGGCGTAGGCGTCCAGCGTGCGCACCATGGCTGTCTTCGTCAGCCGCAGGCCGCAGAAAAAGCCCACGCCCAGCGCCACGATGGCCGCGATGGCCAGAAACCGGCCCAAACTTCTGCGGATCTCCCGCAGCGTCAGCTTCCCCATGCCGCTCACCACTCGATCTGCTCGACGGGCGTCGGATGTTCATTGATCCGGGCGCCGGCGATCTGCCCGCTTTTCACGCGGATGACCCGGTCAGCCATGGCGGTCAGCGCCGAGTTGTGCGTGATGATGACGACGGTCATGCCGCCCGCGCGGCTCTGCGCCTGCAGCAGGGACAAGATCTGCTTGCCGGTCTGGTCGTCGAGCGCGCCGGTCGGCTCGTCGCACAGCAGCAGCTTCGGCCGCTTTGCCAACGCGCGGGCAATGGCCACGCGCTGCTGCTCGCCGCCGGAGAGCTGCGCGGGGAAATTCTGCATCCGCTCGCCGAGGCCGACCTGCCGCAGGACCTCGTCGGCCGGCAGCGGATCCTTGCACAGCTGGCTTGCGATCTGCACGTTTTCCAGCGCCGTCATATTGGGCAGCAGATTGTAAAACTGGAACACGAACCCGACCTCGTGGCGGCGGTAGGTCGTCAGGCGCTTGCGGCTATAGTCCGCCACGTCCTCGCCCGCGAGCAGCACATGGCCGGAGGTGAGCCGGTCCATGCCGCCGAGGATGTTCAGGAGCGTGGTCTTGCCCGCGCCGGACTGGCCGACGATGACGCAGATCTCCCCCTCGTCGATCGTAAACGACGCGTCCTTCAGCGCCTCAATGCGCACGTCTCCCATCTGATAGGTCTTACAGACATGGTCAAATACAACAAAATCCTGCATGCGTCCGCCCCTCACTTTTTTTGCTTTCTGAATAGTTATTATGCCATACCGGCACACATTTTGCTTGAATAAATCGTGAACACGCAGAGAAAAAGCCTGCCCGGAAGGGCAGACTTTTTGAGGCAACGCCGCAGGAGTGGCGGAAAAGATCCGCCGAAGCGCGCAGACGCAATTGTGCGGTGCTGCCTTACCCGATGGCTGTCCACTGCTCGCCCTGCGGCAAAAGCCTGCAGGTGTGGTCGGCGGAGGCTTCGATGAGGTCCGCGTAGTACCAGGCGGTCTGGTCCTGGTTGTCGCGGTACCAGGCGGCAGCCTGCAGCTGCGCGTCCTGCCCGTCCGGGCAGCGGCCGAGCAGGCTGTTGAGCGCCCGGGCCAGCTCCGCGCGGGTAAGGACAGCCTCTGCCGCGGTCTCGTCCGCCTCGGCGGCGGCCAGCGTCTTCTCGCTCCAGGCCGCGGCCAGCACCGGGAAGGCCGCACGCCCGGCCTCCGCCTGCGCGAGCTTGTCCAGCACGCCGGAAAAGTCCCGCCACGTGAGCCCCGCGTCCGGCCGGAACCAGCCGTCCGACCCGAACGGCAGCAGCCCCAGCCCCCCCAGCCGCGTAACGGCCGCGTAGGCCCAGCTCGTCCCCGGTACATCCCAGAAGCGCACGCGCGCGCCCTCCGGCAGCTCGTCCTCCGCCAGCCGCAGCAGAATGCAGGCGAAGGCCGCGCGGCTCACCTCCGCCTCCGGTCGGATGGTCCCGTCCGGGTAGCCGTACAGGTACGCCCGGTGCGTCTGCTCCGCCCTGGCCTGCGCCGCCAGCGCCAGCAGCCCCACGAGCACCGCCGCCATGCACAGGATCTCCGGCAGCCGTTTTTTCATGCGCATCCCCTCTTCTCACAGGATGCTCCCAGTTTGCCACCTTTCCCCCGCAGAACCCGTCGCCTTGTGCCGCTTGGGAAAATAATCCCACAGCGAAAAAAGCTCCCCTGGGAGGGGAGCCTTTTTCACAGCTCGTAGTCGATCGCGCCGCGGGATTCGCGGATGGATTTGCAGAGGGTGGAGACGGCGACGTGGCGGGGGTCGTTTTTGTAGCGGCTGAGGGCCTCCAGATCGTCAAAGTCGGCGATCAGGCAGGCGTCGTAGGGGTTGCCGGGCTTGCAGCTGCGGTGGATCTCCATATGGCGGATCTCGGGGATCACACCATCCAGCGCCTGCAGGCCGGAGAGAAATTTCTCCCGGTTTTCTTCTTCTCCTTCGCGGAATTTCCACATCACGATATGACGGATCATAGCCCTTCTCCTTTATTCTTTGATTCGGTATTCGAAGTTTTCAAAAATGAGCACCATGCCCTCGCGGATGCCGTCCGGCAGCAGGGCCAGCGCGACCTCAGTCGTGCCGCCGGATTCGTTTTCCAGCACGGCGTAGTCGCCCGCGATCTCGCGGACCGTTCGTTCCATACGCATATGCATGCCTCCTTTTTCCGCATTGTATCATATTTTTTCCGCTTTTGGAACACAATAATTGCAGAGTCTGAAAGGAGGAGATGCAAGATGAACGAAGACACGCTGCATCTGTTGTCCGAGTGCGCGGCGGGGACTGATATGGCCATCCGCTCGCTGGACGACGTGCTGAAAAACAGCCCGGACGGGCCGCTGCAGCGGCGGCTCGCGAGCAGCAAGCGCCAGCATGAGTCGCTCGCCGCCGAGACAAAGGCGCTGCTGCGCACGCAGGGCAAGGAGGCAAAGTCCGCCGATCCGGCCGCCCGCGCCATGTCCTGGATGAAGACGGAGGCGATGCTCGCCATGAAGCCCGGCGACGCGACGACGGCCGACCTCATCTCGACCGGCTGCTCGATGGGCATCAAGTCGCTCGCCCGCTACTGCAACCAGTATCCGACGGCCAGCCGCGAGGCGAAGGACATCGCCCAGTCGCTCATCCGGCTGGAGGATCAGCTGGTCAAGGACATGAGGCCGTATCTTTGATGCCGTCCTGACGGAAATTTTTCATTGTCATCCCGAGCATTTTGGTGTATAATAGGGGCATCAAAAATAAGGGGGAGTTTTTATGACAAACAAGGTCATCACCATCAGCCGCCAGTTTGGCAGCGGCGGAAGAAGCATCGGCAAGGCGGTGGCCGAGAAACTCGGCATCCCCTATTACGATAAGGAGCTGGTCGACAAGGTCGCAAAGGAGAGCGGCTTCTCGCACGAGTTCATCGAGGAGATCGGCGAATACGCCTCCGTCACCAGCAGCTTCCTGTTCAACATCGCCGTGTCGTCCCACCCGATGGGGCTGATCGACACCATGTCCGTGTCGGATAAGCTCTACGTCTGCCAGACAAACGTCATCCGCGATCTGGCCAGCAAGGGCCCGTGCGTCATCGTCGGCCGCTGCGCGGATTTCATCCTGAAGGCCCAGCCGGACTGCCTGCACATCTTCGTCCATTCCGACATGCAGCACCGCGCCGCCCGCGTGCGCGAGCGCTACGGCGAGACCAGCAAGCCCATGGAAAAGCGCCTGCAGGAGAAGGACAGCAAGCGGAAGGTCTACTACAAGCACTACACCAACCGCAACTGGGGCGAGGCCGAGAACTACGACATCTGCCTCGACAGCGGCAAGCTCGGCGTCGACAAGTGCGTCGAGATCGTCTGCGATATCGCGCAGATGAAATGACCGGAGATAAAGCCATAGACGCGCAAAAGGCTCCCCTTTATGCAAAGGGGAGCCTTTTGCGTTCCCGCGCCAGTGCTGCACTGAAAAGAATGGAACAG
>ERZ780167.2497-NODE-2497-length-14346-cov-3.815338_pt1 | contig 14346 bp, 9 predicted proteins | sample MGYA00510982_ERZ780167 | MGnify/ENA primary metagenome ERZ780167 (study PRJEB29588, sample SAMEA2146107) | human gut metagenome | biome: human gut; feature: human-associated habitat; material: faeces | place: Denmark | collected 2008/2010 ... | reverse complement strand
AACTCCGTCGGCTTCAACACCCACCACGACCGAGGCGGCATGATGGGGCACCACGGCGGCAGCGGTTTCAGCTTTGGCCAGAACCGCGAAGTGGTCACCAAGCCCGTGCTCTCGCAGGATGACCTCACCGGGCTCCGGAACAACTCGGAGTTTCTGGTCTATAACCAAGACCTTATGCGGCTCTGGGTTGGAAAAATCGGCTGAAAATCGGCCGAAAACTTTTCCGCTTTTTTTCGTACAACCTGCGCATTGCAGGAACGATTACCGGTGCGCTATACTGGGTGCAACACAGCCATGCTGCCAACCGTATATCGTGCACAAACGAAAGGAGAAACGCTATGAAACGTATCTACGTGACCACCATCCCTCTGCAAAGTCGCCTTGACCTCGCCAAGAACATCTACCGTTCCAGCGCCAATTCCGGCGACATCGAGACTCGCTTCCCGATCCTGCAGGTCCTGCACAACACGCTGCAGGACGGCGACGATGTGAGCATCATCGCCATCCGCAGTGTGAACGGCGATACCCAACGCAACTTCGGCTACCTCAAAGAGGAGCTGCAGGCGATGGGCATCACCGAGGACCACATCCGGGAGCTGCCTATGCCGGACGAGCAGGACAGCAGCACCCTGATCCGCCTGTGCCGCGACCTGTGCGATGCTCTGCCGGAAAAGGGACGTGCCTACGTCGACATCACCTACGGCACCAAGACCATCCCTCTGGTGCAGCTGGCTGCCCTCACCTGTGCCGAGGCTACCCACGAGGAGCTGGAGGTGGGCGGCATCTGCTACGGCGAGATGAAGCGCGTCGACGGCCAGAGCGTGAACCGGTGCATTCTCCACGATGCTACGCCGCTTTACCACCTGCAGGGACTTGTGGGCGGCATCCACGGCAACAAGGAGACCGCCGAGATGATCTACAACCAGCTGGTGTGGATGAGCCAGAACAAGGCCGAGCAGTAAGGGAGGGGGGAATTTTGATGTACGAGGAACGTGCAAACCTCCGGGCAGCGATCGACGCATCGCCGCTCTGGGATGTGGATGTGGCCACCCGCAAGGCTCTCTTTCAGCCGATGCTGAAAAAGCTGAATGGCCGGGAAGAGCCTGCCGGGGACGACCCGGCTGAGGCCGCTGCGGTAGACCCGAAGCTGGAAGAAACCTACAAGAGGGTCTGGGCCGAGTGCTTTGAGCTGTTCCCGACAGAAGATGCCACCATCCTCTCGATGGCGTTTTTCCAGGCTGCGGCGGCATACCAGCCGGACCCGACACGGGAGAAGGACAGCTTCTGTGCTTACATGCAGATGGCCATGCGGCACCTGAAGGCCGAAGATGCCCGGAAAGAGGCGCAGAGCCTGGGCATTATGGACGTTAGCAAGGAGACCGCCCGTAAGGTCCGTCAGGCGTTGGACTACATGGACCGGATGGGTTACACCAGTGCCATGGTGACCGGCGACCCGCATCTGGAAAAGACGGTCGCACAGGCTGCCAGGATCGGCCAGCGGAGCCTGCACGAGGCTCTGCTGAACAAAGATACGCTGGTGTCCATCAACACCGAGCGGGACGACGGCACCACGATCGAGATCGTGGACACGGGACTGTCTCCTGAAGATGGGCTGGAACTGAAAGAGGACATCTTCCCTATCCTGCACAAGGCTGTGCTGCTCATGAGCCTGGAAGAAAAAGAAAAGACCCGTGCCAATATGGTGCTGTTCTGGTCCCCGCGCATTCTGGGCTATCTGCGGAAAAATGAGGCCCCCGACATGCCGGAACGCCTTGGCCGTAGCGACGACCTGCGCCCCCTGGAGAGGGACGGCATTCTGTGGGACCAGCTGATTCTGCGGGACTATGTGCACTTCTGCGTGCAAGAACCGCTTTATAGCGGCGAAGGCCCGGAAAATCCGAAGGAGCTTGAAAGCGCCGCAGTGAACCCCCTGCTGCTGCCGACTCGCCGCCCGGAGCAGGACAAGACCGTGGCAGAATATCTGGGCAAGGACAAGGGAACAGTTTCCTACCATAACCAGAAGTTCGCCAAAATGTTCCGAGAGATGCTGAGCTTCAAGGACACAAAGCCTGAGAAGGAGTTGTAAACACTATGGGGGAGAACATTGCGCTCCTGTATATGAGCGCCTATTTTGCACAGCCTGCCCCGGAGGGCAGCAAAAACCGCTTCCTGCGTACACAGACCAACGAGGCTGCGGTCAGCGCCCTGTGGAAGGACCCTGCATCCCGGCCGGACAAGATCGTGGCCCTGTGCAGCGACACGGTCCGGACAAAGCCGACCGTCCCGGCGGCAGATGGCTCCGGCAATAAGGTGCCCACGCTGGAGTATTTCAGGGATGAGTTCCTGAAACAGCTTGGCGTGCAGCCGGAACAGCTGGTGGCGGTCTCTGTGCCCGACAGCATGGAGGAAGCCGACCAGACCCGTGCGATCTCTGCCGTGCTGGAACAGGTGGCCGAGAATGACAACCTCTACATCGACCTGTCCGGCGGAATGCGCGATACGGCGACGCTGCTGCTCATTGTAGCCCGCTACCTCAAGGACATCCGCATGGTTCAGACCAAAAAAGTGCTTTACTCGGAGCTCAAGGGCAACAGTTCCGTTGTGCGGGACAGCACGGGCCTGTACAACCTGATGGACCTGATCACGGCAGTGGATGCGTTCTTCTCCACCGGTACGACCGAGAAACTGAAAGCATATATGAAACAGACCGGTGAGACGGACCCTGACATCCTGAACCTGCTTGACCGGATCGACCATTTCGCGGATGATCTGGCCCTCTGCCGCGTGCAGATGCTCAAGGCCGACCTCAAGGCCATTGCCCGTCAGATCAAACAGCGCCCTGCCTCGAGGGAAACGCTGAGCAGCCTGCTCTATGAGCTGATGAACGACCGCTTTGAGGCAGAGTTCCAAAACCTCATGGGCAGCCGTTCAGACAGCCTGCCGGCACTCGTGCAGTGGTGTGCCCACCACCGGATGTACCAGCAGGGACTGACCCTCCTGAGCGAGGAAATGCCCACCTATTTGTGTGGTCACCTGTTTCTGCAGCCAACCGGCAAAGCACTGGATTACATGGCACTACAGCCCCAGAACAAAGGCAAGAGCTGGGTGTTCCCAATGTTCCACTACCACTTCTGCCGCGCTGCTTTGTTCCATGAGGCACGGCCCTTTACCGTAAACCTCTGCCTGACCAAGGACAAGACTGAGGCGAACGGAAACGCTCTGTTCCGTGTGGCGACTCTGACCGAAGCACAGGAGTATCTGACAGCCGCAGTGGAGCAGGGGGAACTGCTGTTGGATCTGACCCGGAAAGACACTGTGGCGCAGGGAATCGTATACTACCAGAGCGTGCAGCAGTACCGCAACCAGATCAACCACGCCACGGACAGCGCGGTTAAATTTCAAAAGGACACAGGGCTTCTGCCGCTCAGCACAAGCGCCATTGAGCAGACGTTGGGGGACGTTGCGTTCTACCTCTTCAAACTGAAAGAGTGTAAAGCCACTGCCCCGGTGGGCATAGAACTACTGGACAGCAACAAAGCATTTTAAGGCTCAAAAAGTCATAACAAAAACAGCCATCACTTTCCAACTGAAGTGATGGCTGTTTTTTGTTATCCCCTCGCGGGGAGGACCGTTCCAGGACAGTCAAAGATGGGAAAGGTAGGCGGGATCACCAGAGCACTTTCGTCCCCTTGCGGGAAGAACATGGAAAAGGTGTGAGCGCCTGCGCTCACAGAGACCTCTGCGGCAGAACCAGCGGCTCCACCGATACGCCGCCCATGCCAAGGGTGGTTTTGATCCCGATGCCGCCGTAGGGCGCAAAGGAGAGCAGGGCGTTCCAGAGCTCCAACAGCGGCAGGGGCCCAGCCGGGCCTCCACAACAGCGCTGCCCACAAAGCCCGGGATGCGGGTGTTCTTGATGGGATAGGAGACGGTGTGCAGGTTGTAATCCAGGATGCGCAGCCCGCGCAGGATAGCGTCCAGCGCGTCCGGGTCGCTCAGCTGGCAATCCGGAAAGGCGGTGTTCCAGTGCAGCACGAGGCTCTGCAGCAGCAGGAATTCCTGCGGGTAGATGGCGTAGCGTCCCGCCTGCTTGAAGGCGCAGGGCGTGCGGAACCACAGCCTTGTCCGGCTGGCAGGCTCCTCCCGCGCAGCCAGCAGAAGCTGCAGGCCGTTTTCCACCGAGTGGCTGCCCAGCGGCTCCATCTGCAGGGGCGCGCCGTGCAGTTCCGGCGTGGTGCAGCCCGCAAGCAGCGGCCGCATCTGTGCGGCAAGGGCTTCGTCCAGAAGATTCAGCGTCCACACCGAGGTCTGCGCAGCAGCGTCAAAGCACAGGGACTGCGACAGCGGGTGCTCGCCCTGCTCATGGAGCCGAGCGGCGGTATCGGCGGGAAGCTGTGCCATCAGCCAGCCATAAATGCGGTAGGCCCATGCAGAGGGCAGACGTGGGGTCTCTGCTGTGCGCAGAGAGAACTGCAGCTGCTCGATCATAGAATGTTCACCTCGCAGAACCCGGCCGGGTAGCGTTTGCCTGCATAGGTGACGTACCGCGCACGGTGCGGCGAAACGCCAAGGCTGATGTCTGCCTCATGACGACCGTGCTGGGTCTGCAGAATGCGCTGGGTCCATTTCAGGGCGGCGGCATAATCGTCCTTCAGGTAAGGGTAACCGACCGTTTTAGAGAGGAAGCCGGTGCCGCCGCCAAGGATGAGGTGCGGGGTGTCCGGGATGTTTGCAACGGGATGGCCCTGCGGGAAGTGCGACAGGAAGGCATCCTGATAAAAGCGGCTGAACTCGGCGATGGCTTCCAGCAGGGCATCCTTTGTAATGGGGTGGATATGCCGGTTGAGGATGCTCTGGTCCAGCGTCAGCCGGAAGCGGATGGTCTCGCCCGGGCGCACGCACTCCTGATAGAGGGGCAGATCTTTGGCGTCACCGTCAAAGTCCTCGACCCGGGCAGCGGAAAGGGGCGAGATCAGGGTGCGCCCGGTCAGGATCAGCTTGTCGTTGTCGATGGGGGCGCTGTCGGAGACCTGAACACCACGGAAAATGCTGTCCAGGATGTCGTCGGCGGCAGCACCGGATCGCAGCTTGTTGGCATAGCTGCCCTCCGGGAATACGTAATCGTGGTTGACCTCAAACGCTTCCAGAGTACGTTTTTTGCCGGGGGCCGGCGTCTCGTGCAGCAGCAGATGCACCAGCCACGCCGTGCGCAGCGCGCCTTTCAGGCTGCTGCCGGGAATATAGGCGCGGCCGTAGGCGTCGCGCTGAAATTGATGGATCTCTTTGGTGCCGTTGTAACCGGCAACATCCTCGGTCACGGCCAGGCGATACTGCACCAGCGGCTTGTCGCCCATCAGCTTCGGGTGTTCCAGCCAATCTTCTGCAAGATGACAGTCTCTGGTCCAGAAGTCCAGCAGACTACTGTTGGAGCTGAGCATGAACTTCTCGAATTGCCGCACCAGATCGTGCCGGAGCATGTAGTCAAAAAACAGTTCCATGTTGAGGATTTTGACGCAGCCCTGGTTCTGGGAATAGATGTATTCCCGTTTGCCGATCTTACGGCCGCTGCCAACGAACAAAGGAGACTGCGTTTTCAGCGTCAGATCAAAGACCTGCAGGTGATCTTGCTGGATCATAGTGTCACCCCCATAAACAGCGGTTTGGAATAGCGGTAGACCGGATGCGGGACCCCGATGCCAACATCGTAGAGCTTACCCTGATAGGTGTGCTGCAGCACGGAACCGGCCGTGAGAAAATACTGGGTCTGCTTCTTGACGGGGGTCTCCACCCATTCGGTGGAGGCAAAGCCGCCGCGCCGGGCCAGCTGGAACGCCGCACCTTCCAATGCGGCGTCCATCTCCTCCCCGGTGGGCAGACTGCTGGTCAGCAGCAGGTAGGGCGCGGTGCCGCGCTCCAGCGCCTGCAGCATCCAGCGCAAGGATGCGTCCTCGGCGGTGTTCAGGCAGATGGGCTCGCCGTCCAGATGGAACCGGCCGTAACCGGCGCTGGTGCGGCCGCCGATCCCGCTCAGGCCCAGAAGGGTAAAGAGCTCCTTCAGCATCTTGAGCTGGTCGTTGCCCTCACAGGCACACAGAACATACAGGCCGCAGCCTGCGTGCAGGCGGTACAGGCCGACAAAGTACGGCTTGGCGTCGGCACCGTCGGTCACGCTGGCCTTGGTCTGCTCGTAGGCCTGGCCAAAGCTCTGGTCCAGCTCGTCCAGCGGGTAGGTGCCGCTGTGCAGGCTGGCGGTGTAGCGGTCGAATTTGGAGGCCGGGATCCAGGCAAGCTTTTTGACCGCCTTGCGCTCAACGGTGGAAAGCTCGGCAGGAGATGTGGATGCGGCGATCGGCTTGGGCAGGTAAAAGGTATCTCCCCGCCAAGGCATGGCATCACTGATGCGCAGGGCGTCCGCATCGGCAGAGACGAGAAGCTCCTCCAGTGCGGGCTCGCCGTACACTTCCAGCGCCGTGTGGCACAGGGCCGAAAAAATCGTGTCGGCGCGCAGGGTCAGGGCAGAGGACTGGGAGCCGACCGCCGAGTCGGAACCGCCGAAGTGGACGGCCGTATCAAACGCCAGCTTTAGCAGAAAATAGTTCATACTCTTCGACCTCGGTTTTGAAGGTTTGGCGGATGCCGTCCAGATCAACGTTCAGCGTCTCCGGGTAAGGGATCACCTGGAAGTTCTGGAAGCTCACACGGCCGTTTCCGCGGGAGCCGTGCCCGCCAAGGTAGTCCAGCTGGAGCAGCTTCATGGCCTTGGACAGAAGCGAAAGGTCCTCTTCCATCTCTTTGGGGTCGGACAGGTTGTAAACGATGTTGACCCCGAACCGGGAACCGGCAACAACGCGCTCGATCTGGCGAGGGTTGGCCTTGGAGGTAAGGCGGTTGATCGTGTTCTCCGACTTGACCTCGGTCACACCCACGCCTTTCAGCTGGTCGTAGTTGAGCAGAAAGGCATCCGCAAACTGCAGCCGTGCAAAGCGAACTGGTTCAGAGCCGCCGAACATTCGCAGGAGGACCTCGCCATCTGCGGAAAAATCCGGAAGTGTTTCGCCGTTGACACAGCTGCGGCGGGCAAGCAGCGTGCGGAGCTTGCCCTTCAGGCTGCTGCCCGGCACGATGGGCAGCCCGGTGAACGGGTCACGGATGACAGGACTATCCACGGTGCCGATGGCAGAAAAAGACGAAGAACCGCCGATGTGAAGCCCTGTGCGGACAACAAGGTCACACTTGATCAGAATTTTGCCGGTCATGATGCATTCTCCTCTCCGGTTTTGGATTCAGAGTAGTAACGATGGAAGGCGACGAGGGCTTCCATGTAGTGGTAATAATCGATCAGATCCTGACGTGTGCAGGTGCCGACAGAGGACAGCTTGGCGAGATACTCAAACAGGTTGGCACTTTCCACAAACTGGCGCACCTGCGGGTCACGGCCGCATTCGTAAGCCAGGCGGATGCGCAGCAGCTTGATCTGATTGACGCTCTCCTTCAAAAGCCGCTCCTCGGTGCGGCGGTTCTCGTTGTTGTAAACGTCACAGGCCAGGCGGAGCAGGTTCTGGATCTTGGTCTTGGTGATCAGGGCGCAATTCTCCTTCATCAACTGTTCCGCAAAATCAACGTAGTTTTCCGGAATGACCGGCTCTGCGGCAGCGGCCTTTGGCTTGGCCGGGCCTTTGCTGGAAGGATGATTCGGTTTTGGCATATCACTCTCTCCCTCGTTTCTGATAGACATAAATGTAGATCGCGGTGATCAGCTGTCGGCGCTGTTCCGGGTCCCGCGCCCAGTCCAGAACATTGTGCGAGAAGGTCCGGTAGGCGTCCTTCAGGGCCTCACTTGCCTTCTTCTCGTCCGGGCGCAGCCGGGCAAGCAGGTAGATGCACCGTGCAAAATTGACCTGGTCCTCCCGGGTATTGCGCAGCAGGTCGGTCAGGTTGTACAGCATGGAATTGCCGCGGTGATCGTCATCGTTTTTCTGGACCTGCGCAAAGAACTGCTCCAGACAGGCAAGTTTTTCGCCCAGCACCTTGTCCCGTAAAACATCCCAGGAGTAGGTGTGGTCGGGCACGGCGTCGAACAGTGCGGCACCGTTCTTGCCGGGCAGCTTTTTGGCTTCGTCCTCCAGCGCGGCGGTCTGTTCAGCTGCGGCGCGGATGGGATAATGTTCGTTGAACAGTGCGATGCCCGCGCTGATGGTCAGTGCCCCGCAGGTGTAGCTGCGCAGGTGCTTCTGGATGCGCAGGGCGGCCTGCAGGGTGTGGTTCCAGGCACCGACCAGAAAGACGTCGTCGCCGCCGGCGTAGACGATGCTGACGCAAAGCCCCTGCAGCAGGCCGTTGATGTGGTACTTGAAGAACAGCGACATCTGCCGCGAGAACGCTGCGGCGCGGAACAGGTTGACGTACTTCATCCGCTGCACGGGGTCGGTCTGGTCCGGCTGCTCAAAGCCGGCAATAAAGGCCTGCCCCAGATTGTCCACGTCCATGCGGCAGATGGCGCTGCGGCGGATGCCCTCCGACTGGTCGGCAAGATCCTCAATGCGGTTGCTGGCGGCATAGTCGCCGACGAACAGGTTGACGGACGGGCTGAGCGTCCGGACCAGCCGGTTCTTGGTGTAGGAGCGCACGGCGTCGGCGCAGAGGGCGGAGTCGTTCGAGAACGAAAGGAACCGTTTGCTGCCCCGGATGCCCGGCAGCGCAAAGGCACCGGGGCGGGGCGTGCTGTGGACCAGATAAATCGACTGGTTCTGGATCTGTGCCGACAGGTTGGCAAACCGATTGCACCACGGGCAGAGACCCTCGGCGTTGACCTGTGCGGAATTGCCGCACACCTTGCACTCCCGGGTACCGTCGGGGATGGCCTGCACACGGTTCAGGGCGCGGAGCGCAGCGGCATCGTAGGGGTGCTGCTTGTGCTGCTCGGCAATGGCGTTGACCCGGCGGAACAGGGCCTTGTAGGGGCTTGCCTCTGCGGGGACATTGCACAGGTCGTTGGCGCTGCAGGGGGTCCAACCGTTGGCCAGGAACAGCTGCACGCCAAACTGTTCGTTCAGCCAGCCGTTGAAGGCCCGGTTCCAGTCGGCAAGGGTCTGCTGCACGGTGGCGGTGTTGGGCAGCAGGAGATAGCAGTGCCCGCCGCCGCTGTAAATGATGTTGGTCCGGGTCAGGCCGCAGCCGTCCAGCAGCTCGTCCATGTAGTGCTCCATGAGCAGTTCCAGAAAGAACGAACGGCTGCGGAGGGACCGCAAAGCACCCTCGGTATGGACGGTGTAGATGAACCGCTGGATGCGGGAAAAGTCGGCGGTGTAGAGCAGGAACGCCGGTTCCCGGCGCAGCTCTGCGGGAGTGTCCAGCAGGGAAAAGGCCATTGTTGAGTACATCGACTATTACAACAATCGCCGAATCAAATTAAAACTAAACGGCCTGAGCCCTGTGCAGTACAGGATTCAGACCGTTGGGGCCGCTTAATTTGATTTTTGTCTAACTTTTAGGGTTCATTTCACCATTACACTGCTGCCAAAAGTGGACCTAGAGGGATTCGAACCCTTGACTTCTCGGATGCGAAAGATGACCTTCGCATTTTCTTTTGGATGTGATATACTTGGCTCACCAGGTTGGAAAGTGTGCCTTTGATAATAAACACAAGAAGATGCAGAATGCTGAGGGTACAGCAAAATGCAACGAGTGTGAACGATACTTTTGTGACGGTACAATGCCACGGGTATGAAAAACAAAGAAAGGCGGAGCTAAGAGTTATGACGATTCAGGAATGTTATAAGAAAATGGGTGCTGCGTGCGGGCACACTGGAAGGCTCAAAGGAATGGTTTGACCGTGTGACAGAACAGTACAACATCACGATAGAAGCCATCCGCGCGGTTCAGTAACGCAGGCTGCCCCCACAGTTTTCCGCCCACCATGTGCGTTGATACAAAAAGCCGCATCGACTGACGCAAAGGAATCGAACATGCGTTGCTTTTGTGAATCAATATATGAAATTTTATTGAAAATCCCTCATGGCGGTGGTAATATAATCCTATATCTCTGTCGTGCTGTACCTATGCCTTTTTGCGGTATTCGGGAGTGCAGAACGATAGCTGCCCAAGAGTTGTGAGGAGAACGATTTGATGAACAAAAGAACATTGCACCGCATGTTTTCCGTGCTTATGGCACTGGTGATGGCGGTCTCCCTGCTAACCGGATGCGGAACAAAAAGCGCAGAACAGGTACAGGAGCAGGAGGATGCCCAGACCATTCAAGTGTATCTGTGGACCACCAGCCTGTACGAAAACTATGCACCCTATATCCAGGCGCAGCTGCCGGATGTGAATATCGAGTTCATCGTCGGCAACAACGATCTGGATTTTTACAAGTTTTTGCAGCAGAACGGCGGTCTGCCGGATATCATCACCTGCTGCCGGTTCTCGCTGCACGATGCTGCTCCCCTGAAGGACAGCCTGATGAACCTTGCCTTAACCAATGAGGCAGGTGCTGTGTACAACACCTACCTCAACAGCTTCAAAAACGAGGATGGCAGCGTGAACTGGCTGCCGGTATGTGCCGACGCACACGGCTTTGTGGTCAATCGCAGCCTTTTTGAGCAGTACGATATTCCTCTGCCCACCGATTACGAGAGCTTCGTTTCGGCCTGTCAGGCGTTTGAGAAGGTAGGCATCCGGGGCTTTACCGCCGATTATGCCTACGACTACACCTGCATGGAAACGCTGCAGGGACTTTCCGCTGCCGAGCTTACCACTACGGAAGGGCGCAAGTGGCGCACCGCTTACAGCGACCCCGCCAGCACCGCACGGGTCGGTCTGGACAATGCCGTGTGGCCGGGGGCGTTTGAGCGGATGGAGCAGTTCATTCAGGATACCCACCTTACGGCAGACGACCTTGCGCAGACTTACGATGACGTGATGGATCTGTACCGAAACGGAGAAGTTGCCATGTACTTTGGCACCTCTGCCGGGGTCAAGATGTTTCAGGACGAGGGCATCGACACGACCTTTTTGCCCTTCTTCAGCCAGAACGGCGAAAAGTGGATCATGACCACCCCGTATTTCCAAGTTGCGCTGAACCGTGAATTGGAGCAGGACACCGCGCGTCGCAGTAATGCCATGAAGGTGCTGAACGTCATGCTCTCCGAGGAGGCGCAGAACCGCATCGTTGCGGACGGGCAGGATGTGCTGAGCTACAGCCAGAACGTCCCCCTGCGCCTGACCGAGTATCTGAAGGATGTGCGCAGCGTGGTGGAAGAAAACCACATGTATATCCGCATTGCCTCCAACGATTTCTTTGCCATTTCCAAGGATGTGGTCTCTAAAATGATCGCGGGCGAGTACACGGCAAAACAGGCGTATCGGGCATTCAACACCCAGCTTCTTGCCGAAGATACGCCTGCCGATGACGAGATCGTGCTGACCTCCGGGAAGGGCTATTCCAACGTGTTCCACGCAGACGGCGGCAATGCCGCCTTCTCTGTTATGGCGAACACGCTGCGCGGCGTTTATGGTACCGATGTGCTGCTTGCCACCGCAAACAGCTTTACCGGCAGTGTGCTGCAGGCAGATTATAACAAGAAAATGGCCGCTTCCATGATCATGCCCAACGGTCTGATGTCCCGCCGGCGCACCATGACCGGCGCAGAGCTGAAGGAAACCGTCCGCGCCTTTGTGGAAGGCTGGGAGGGCGGCTTTGTGCCCTTCAACCGTGGTTCTCTGCCGGTGGTCAGCGGCATTGCCTTGGAGGTAAAAGAAGAAAACGGCAGCTATACCCTGACCGGCATCACCCGCAACGGGCAGCCGCTGCGGGATGACGACACCGTTACCGTGACCTGTCTGGCAACGGAAAAGCAGATGGCAGCGCTGCCTGCGAGCGAAAGCGGAACGTCTGCGGGCGAAGATACATGGGTGAAAAACACATGGCGCGATCATGTTTCCGGCGGCGGCGCAGCGCTTGCAGAGCCGGAAAACTACATGACACTGAGGTGAGCGGAATGGCAGACGAAAAGCGTAAACCCAAACGGAGCTGCCATTTCCGGCAGAAATGGCTCCCTGCCGTTTGTGCCATCCTTCTGCTGGTTTTACTGGCAGTCGGGCTCAGCGTGCGGTACATCTCGTTTGTGTCGCAGACCATCTATCAGGAAAGCACCTCGCATCTGGAGGAAGTGCTGCATAAATCCAACAATATGCTGAAGGAGATGGTGCGCAAAAACCTGACCTATCTGCATCTGTACAACGGCTTTCTGGCAAGCACCTCGGATGAGGCAGAGATCCAGGCGTATATCGAGGCGGCGCAGCAGGATACCGGCTTTGTTGGCTTTTACTTCCTTTCCTACGACGGCAACTATATGACGGTGACCGGGGAAACGGGCTACCTTGGCTTGCAGGCGAATCTGGACGAAAAGCTCTCTAAGGGCGAGGATATCGTTATGAATGCGGCGCTGCCCGGCAAGCCGCAGATGCTGGTGTTTGCCAGCCCCAAAACGCAGGGCAGCTACCGGGGCTTTGCCTATGATGCCATTGCCATTGCCTACTACAATGATGCGGTGCTGAAATTGCTGGACAACTCTGCTTTTCAAGGCAATGCCAGCAACTATGTGATCTACCCGGATGGGCGAGTGGTGATCGACAATTCCGTAAACCGCAAGGAAACGGTCTATAACTTCATTGCGATGCTGCGCGACTATTCTGATCTATCCGAGGAACAGATCCTTGCTCTTTCGGATGCCTTTGCGCAGGGCAGCAGCGGAAACATGAGGGTGACGCTGGGCGACACCAGTTATTATCTGGTCTACGAGGGCACGGCGGTCCAGAGCTGGACGATGCTGGGGCTTGTGCCGGTCAGGGTCGTCAATGCCAGTCTGGATAAGCTGTGGTCCCGCACGGCGCAGATCGTAGCGGGCATCACCGTAGGCATGGCCGTGCTGGTCATTCTGCTCATTGTGCGCAGAAGCCATACGACCCTGCGCCGGAAGAATACCGAGATCTCGTACCGGGACGAGCTGTTCAAAAAGCTCTCGCTGAACGTGGACGACGTTTTCCTGATGCTGGATGCAGAGACCGCCAAGGTGGATTATGTCAGCCCGAATATCGAGCGGCTGCTGGGCATCCCGTGGAAAGAAGTCCGGCAGGATGCCCGTGCTCTGGCAGCGTTGCACCCGAAGGACTCCCCGGATCGCGATAAAAACTATCTGGAAGGGCTTCTCAGCGGGCAGCAGCGCGAATGGGATGATGAGTATGTGCATCTGGAAACCGGGGAGCGGCGCTGGTTCCACATCGTTGCCATAGGCAGCGAGGTGGAGGGCAGAACCAAACACATCCTTGTCATGTCCGACCGCACCGCCGACAAACAGGTAAATCAGGCACTTTCGGATGCCGTTGCAGCGGCCGAGACCGCCAACCGCGCCAAGAGCACTTTCCTTTCCAATATGTCCCACGATATCCGCACCCCCATGAACGCCATCATCGGCTTTACCACGCTGGCACTCAGCAACATTGACGATAAAGACCGGGTGAAGGATTATCTTACCAAGACCCTTGCATCCAGCAACCATCTGCTCTCCCTCATCAACGATGTGCTGGATATGAGCCGCATTGAAAGCGGAAAGCTCCATCTGGAGGAGGTGGAGGTCAACCTTTCGGATGTGCTGCACGATCTGAAAACCATCGTCAGCGGGCAAATTTATGCAAAGCAGCTGGAGCTTTACATGGACGCCATGGATGTGACCGACGAGGACGTCTACTGTGACAAGACCCGGCTGAACCAGATCCTGCTGAACCTGCTGTCCAACGCCATCAAGTTTACCCCGGCGGGCGGCACGGTCTCGGTGCGGGTGCGGCAGCTTGCCGGTAAGGTGCGCGGCTGCGGGCAGTATGAGTTCCGCATCAAGGACAACGGCATTGGTATGAGCCAGGAGTTCGCGCAAAAGATCTTTGAACCCTTCGAGCGGGAGCGCACCTCCACGGTAAGCCGGATACAGGGTACCGGCCTTGGCATGGCCATTACCAAAAATATCGTGGATATGATGGGCGGCACCATCAAGGTGCAGACAGCGCAGGGCAAGGGCAGCGAGTTTATCATCTGCCTGCCCATGCGCACACAGGCAGAGCACCGTCCGGTGGAAAAGATCACCGAGCTGGAGGGTCTGAAGGCGCTGGTGGTGGATGATGACTTCAACACCTGCGACAGCGTGACAAAGATGCTGGTCAAGGTGGGGATGCGCGCCGAGTGGACCCTTTCCGGCAAGGAGGCGGTGCTGCGCGCGCGGCAGTCCATTGAGATGAGCGATGTCTACCACGCCTATATCATCGACTGGCGTCTGCCGGATATGAACGGCATTGAGG
>ERZ780167.2496-NODE-2496-length-14367-cov-4.217300_pt1 | contig 14367 bp, 11 predicted proteins | sample MGYA00510982_ERZ780167 | MGnify/ENA primary metagenome ERZ780167 (study PRJEB29588, sample SAMEA2146107) | human gut metagenome | biome: human gut; feature: human-associated habitat; material: faeces | place: Denmark | collected 2008/2010 ... | reverse complement strand
ACGGCGTAGCTGCCGGCAGCCGTGGCCGAAAAGAAGTACGGCAGCAAAAAACCGGAGGCAAACACCAGAATGCCCTCGGCCCATTTCAGGCGCGGCAGCGCGGCGGCAGCGGCCAGGCAGGCCAGCGCCAGCGTGTCGATGGCGGCCAGGCAGGCCCACTCGGCCCAGTGGCCGAAAGGCTGGAACAAGAACGTAATCAGGCTCGTGGCCGGGTAGGTGAAACTGGCTTTCAGGTTGACCGGGTCAGCCACGTAGAACGCGCCGCGCTCCACGACCATCTTGGGGGCCAGGCCCCAGGCTGTGAATTCGTCCCATTGGGTAAACATGGGCTTCTGTACGCAGAACAGCACCCAGATAAACGCAGCACCGCCTAAAAAAAGCGCAAAGCCCGGTGCGCACAGGACGCTCTGCCATGCCTTGAACACCCCGGCGGGGCGCAGCTGCACAAGGCCCAGCACCCACACGGCGGCCAGTGCCAACAACACCAGCACCGCCCCGGCCCGCAGGACGCCCGCGATACCGCAGAGGTACAGCACGACCACCGCGCCGCTCAACACCGGCAGCGGCAGCAGGGCGGGGGAAAGATTGGATTTTTCGCCCAGTATCGCACAAGCGCCGGACAGCAAAAGCAAAAGCGCAAGGGCGTAGAGAAGATGCAGCATGGGAGCCTCCTTTCGTGGAATGCCTTCCCCCTTGGGGGAAGGTGGCCGAAGGCCGGATGAGGGGCAAAGTCCCCGTGATAACCCTTACATGGGCTATAGAGGCACCGCCGCCCCTCATCAGTCACCTTCGGTGACAGCTTCTCCCCCGAGGGGAGAAGCCTTTTCTTTACTTATAAATCGTATACACCGGCCCCACAAAGTAGTGCTGGAACAAGAGCACTGCCCCTGCAAACGCATACCACCCGCACAGGCGGACGCTGATGGCGGCGGCCTTTTCTGCGGTCAAGCGCGGGGCAAGCGCACGGCGGGCCAGCGCGGCAGCAGCCAGCACCGCCAGCAGCCACACCGGCAGGAAATACCGCGTCTGCAGGCCGACGATGCGCACCATGCCCACGGGGGTGTAGGTAATATACATGGCCGTCATCGCGCCCACGGCGTAGACGAGACCGAACGCCGACAGCCAGCCGGTGCGGCGGCGGCCCAGGGCATCAGCAGACGGCGAGCAGAGCAGCGCCGCCGCCAGCAGCACCAGCGGCGCGGTCAGGCTGATAAATGCCACCGGCATATCCTTCCAGCCGAACAAGCCCAGTTGGCCGATAAAACCGTCGTTCTCATACAGTGTACCCAGCAAAACCGCGATATAACGCAAGGGATTCTTCAGCACAAACAAAAGCTGCGCACCGCCGTTCACGGTGGTGCCGCCCTGCCGGGCAATCGCGCCGTAATTGTGGCGCAAAAGTGTGCCGTACTGCTCAACGCCAAAGGTCAGTGCCAGCGCACCCGCCGCTGTCAGCACGGCGTACAAGGCGCGGCTGAACCGCACCTTCCACTCGGATCTGCGCACCACAAAGGGCAGCACGACCCACAGCAGGTTGATGTAGGGCTTGGTGCCGTTGGCAAATACGCAGGCCAGCGCATACCACAGCGCCGTGCGGTCGTCCCACTCGGCGCGGGTCAGCAGCGCCAGCATGACGTAGTAGCAGCCCAGCAGCGTGGCGTCATAACTTAACGATGCGCCCATGTAGAGCGACATTGGCAGCAGCATTATACACAAAAAAGCAGGCTTGCACTTGTGCGCAGTGCGCAGCGCCGCATAGCACAGCGCCGCGTAGGCCAGCAGGTTGGCCAGTCGCCCGCCGTACAGGCAGCCCAGCGCACCAAATCCCAGCAGCCGCGCCAGCGCCATGCCCAGTGCCCCGGGCAAAAACGGCAAAATCAAAAAGCTGATGGGCTCAGTTACGGAATCTGCCGCAGAATCGCGGCTTTCCCAGTTGTGATACTGCGTAAAGCTGTCCCAGATGCTCTCGACCCGGCCGTCCTTGCCGTATTGCTTCAGCGCATAGCCTGCCGTGTTGTAGGCCTGCTCGGCGTGGGTATCGGGGTCCGTGCCGACGCCGGCCGAGGTATGGGCGTTGACCCATGCGCCGGGAAACGCCGCGACCAGCTCGTTCACGTCCTCGGGGTAGCCGCGCTCGGCGTCAAAGTCAAAGTGCCCCATGGAAATCGCATAGGTGCGCAGATAATGGTCTGTCTCATCGGGGGTCTGCATCGGCGGATTTGCAAAGGCAAACAGTATGCCGCACAGCAAAATGCAGGCGGCGCCCCGTTTGGCAAAGTCCTTGACCCGGCGCAGAAGCAGCGCCGCTGTGCCCGCCAGGATGCTGAGCCCCACACAAAAGCCGGTGACGGCCAGCGGCGCAAGGCCCCGGGCGTCCAGCCCGTAGAATACGCGCCAGTAGTAGCTGGCAACGATGCCCAGCGCGGCGCACAGCACCAACACGAAAGCCCACCGGGCGGCGGGGTGCTGCACGGTGGGTGAAAGTAACTTTTTCTTGGAAACTTTTGACATAAACTTAGATTTTGGTAGGGGCGAGGCATACCTCGCCCGGCTGTTTGCCGCGCCGCAAAGTGCCCGGTGCGGCAAGGTCGAAGGCCGGGCATACCCGGCCCCTGCATTACAGGATGTACTGGCCGACCTTGTACTGATCCAGGTTGCCGCGCAGGAACTCGATGGTGGCGGCCAGGCCCTGCTCAAAGGTGTACTGCGGTGCCCAGCCGGTCAACTCGCGCAGCTTGGTGGAATCGCCCAGCAGGCGGTTGACTTCGCTCTTTTCGGGGCGCAGGCGCTCGGCCTCGCAGACGATCTTTGCATTCGGGTTGATCTGGGCAATCAGCTCGTTGGCCAGATCACCGATGGAATGCTCAATGCCGGTGGCAATGTTCAGCTCCTGGCCGATGGCGGCGTCGCAGTCGGCAATCGTCATAAAGCCGTTGGCCGTGTCCTTGACATAGTTGAAGTCGCGGGTGGGGGTCAGGCTGCCGAGCTTGATTTCAGTCTGGCCTGCCAGCAGCTGTGTAATAATCGTCGGGATGATGGCGCGGCCGCTCTGGCGCGGGCCATAGGTGTTGAAGGGGCGCACGATGGTGACAGGCAGGTCAAAGCTGCGGTAGAAGCTCTCAGCCAGGCGGTCCGCACCAATTTTGGTGGCGGAGTAGGGGCTTTGGCCCTGGAAGGGGTGCTTCTCGTCGATGGGCACATACTGCGCCGTGCCGTAGACCTCGCTGGTGGAGGTGACAAGCACGCGCTGGGTGCCCAGCTCACGGGCGGCGTTCAGCACGTTCAGCGTGCCCTTGATGTTGGTGTCCACATAGCTGTCCGGGCTGTGGTAGGAGAAGGGGATAGCGATAAGCGCTGCCAGGTGGAACACCCGCTCCTGCCCGCGCATGGCGGTACGCACGCCGTTGGGGTCGCGCACGTCGCCCATAAAGACATCAATTTCATTGCGGATCTCCGGCGGCAGCGTGTCGATCCAGCCCAGCGAGCCGAAGGAATTGTACAGGCAGAATGCGCGGACCTTTTCGCCGCGCTTGACGAGTTCTTCAGTCAGATGGCTGCCAATAAAGCCGTCTGCACCGGTGACCATAACGGTATGTGCCATTTTGTGCTCCTTTATCAAAGGGGACAATGCCCCATATTTCAACTTTATTACAAAATAGTATAACCGATTTTTGGGAAGATTTCAACTATTATTCTAAAGGCGCGCGATTGCCCAAACAAAACACCCGGATGCGCGAACATCCGGGTGCTACCGCGTGGCAAATTAGACGATCTCGACCTTTTCCATCACGACCGGGGTGCGGGGCTTGTCGTTCCAGTCGGTGGCGACGGCGGCAATCTCATCGACGACCTCAATGCCCTTCACCACATGGCCGAAAGCAGCGTAGCTGCCGTCCAGGTGCGGGGCGTCCTGGTGCATGATGAAGAACTGGCTGCCGGCGGAGTTTGGATCCATGGAGCGGGCCATGCTGATGACGCCGCGGGTGTGCTTGATGGGGTTGGCAACGCCGTTCTGCAAAAACTCACCCTTGATGTGCCAGCCCGGGCCGCCCATGCCGGTGCCCTGGGGGTCGCCGCCCTGGATCATAAAGCCGGAAATAACGCGGTGGAACGTCAGGCCGTTGTAAAAACCGTCCTTGACGAGCTTTTCAAAGTTCTCGCAGGTGATGGGGGCGGCGCTATGGTCCAGCTCAATGTCAATGGTCTTGCCGTTCTGCATGGTGATACGGATCATACGGAAATCTCCTTTTCAGTTGTGGTATTTTGTGCGTCAGGGTCGCTCACCGGGGTGGGGATGCCCTGCAAATAGCTCATGCTGCCGATCTTTTCGGCAAATTCGGCGGGGGTCAGCTTCTTCATCCAGTAGAGCAAAGCCGCGCCCATAAACTGTTCGCTGCGCAAAACCGCGCGGGGTAGCAGCGCAAACAGGCCGTCGTCGTGGTGCTCGCCGGTGAAGGGGTCAGTCCACTCGTCGGGCAGGTGTTTGTCCAGCTGCCGGGGCGATACATGGCCGGTGATGAATCCACGCCCGCCGAACAGCGGCTCCACGAGCCAGAAGAACGCCCGGCGCACGCCGTGCTTACTGGGAAAGATGCCTCGCAGCTTGTAGGTGTGCCAGAACGCATCGGCCAGGTACTCCACCGGGATATCTTCACCGTAGGTTTCCAGCAGGCAGGTGTGCAGCAGCGCCGTAATGTCGGCCAGCTCCTCGCCGGTGGGCAGGGGACTGACGTCCTCGACGGGCACAAGGCTTGAGCCGGTATCCTCAGCGTGCAGGGTGGAGTCCAGTGCAATCTCCAGGTAGCCGTGGCCGCCCTTTTTGCCGTATGGCTGGCCTTTTTTGCACATGGCGCAGACGAAGGGATGCACGACGGTGTCGGTGGCGTAGTGGCTCAAAAAGCCCAGCGCATACTCCACCTGGGGGCGGGTCTTGACGTTGGCGCACAGGCTGCGCAGGAACGCGCCGGTCTTTTCCTCGTGCATACGGTTGCCGAGGCCCGGCAGGTCGTAGTGGCGTTTTGTGCGTTTTTTCCAGACCTCATAGCAGAAAAAGCTGTCCGGGCCGTTGGCACCGGCCGCGAACGCCGCCGGGCACTGGATTTTGTAATGGATCGCCACCGCCGCTTTTGCGGCGGTGCGCACATGGGTATAGCCTTCCGGCATCGGGATTCCCCTTTCGTTGGTGAGCGTAGAAAATATTGTAACGCGGGGCGGGGAAAATGTCAAATTTGCGGAGCATCAGCGACGCATCCCACCAATTTTATGATCTTTTATCTCTTATTTTTTATCTTTTTTAGATTTTCCTCTCATCATTCGTCATCGTCTTGGGCAGCACGCCGAAATACAGCACAGCACCGACAATAATAATCAGGATGATGGACAAAATACCATATGGGCCGGCAGCCTTGTTGATGGCGTCGATCTGCTCGGCGGTGGCTGTGGCGGCGGTCAGGCTCTGGTCAGCCAGCATTTTGTTGGCGGCAAAGGCGCTGACAAACCCCACCAGCGCAGGCCCCATGATGGACGAGAACTTACCGAAAATATCAAAGAAGCCGAAAAACTCACCGCTGCGGTCCTTGTCGGGGATCAGCTTGCCAAACATCGAGCGGGACAGCGCCTGGATGCCGCCCTGGCTGGTGGCGCACAGCACGGCCAGCATCCAGAACTGCCACAGGCTGTTCATAAAGAACGCAAACACGCAGATAAACATATACACGCAGATGCCCACGCCCACCATCGTGCGCGCGCCGAATTTCTCCGCCAGCTTCATGTACAAAAGGCAGAACGGCAGGCCCCGCACCTGCACCAGCAGCAGCGCCAGCAGCATACCGGCGGAATCCAGCCCCAGGTTGGTGCCGTAGCTTGTGGACATACTGATGATGGTGTGAACGCCGTCGATGTAGAAAAAGTACGCTACAATGTAGACAAGCATCGGCTTATCCGCGCCGATCTCCTTCAGGGTCGTAAACACGCTCTTGATGCCTGCGCCGACCGCGCCCTTCTTGTAGGGCTTGCCGGTGGTCTGCTCGCAGTTTTTCAAAAGCGGGAGGCTGAACACGAGCCACCACACGGCGGTCAGGCCGAAGATGAAGCCAAGGCAGGTCAGCATCGGCACGCCGACGGCGTTCATGATGAGGAAAATCAGCAGCGGAATCGTCGAGCCGCCGATGTAGCCGAAACCGTAACCCAGGGTGGAAACGGAGTCCATACGCTCCTCGGTCGTGACGTCGGTCAAAAACGCATCGTAGTAGATGCAGGACGCATCAAAGCCGATGGTACTTGTGATGTAGAGCACCAGGACCATCGCCGCGACCCGGCCCGCAGCTTCGGGCGAGGCGGTGAAGTCCATAAATGGGGTGAAGGCCAATCCCCCTACCGAAGCGACGCCAAGCAGCAGGAACACAAGGAACAGCTTTTTGCGCATTCCGCGGATATCGCCGAACACGCCCAAAAACGGTGCGCTGAGGGCGACGATGGCCATGGCAAGGCTCGTGGCAAAGCCCCAGGTGGACATACTGGAAACACTGTCCGCCGTGTAGCCCGCGACTGTGTCAAAGAAGATGGGCAGGATGGTCACGACGATGACCGAGTGGGCGCTGTTGGCCCAGTCGTACATCATCCAGCTGATCTCCTGCTTGGTAAATTTTTTCAGGAAGCCCATGGGAGAAACCCCTCCGTTTCGTTATTGCACGCATTGCGCACGCGTGTATAAATATTGTAACATTTTGGAAACATAAAAACAACACGCCCCCTTGACGTTTCGGTCAACAGGGCGTAAAACTTTCGTCATATTTTTGAGGCAGTTTGACGATGAGAAGCCTTCCCCCAAGGGGGAAGGTTTAGGGAATTATCTTTTCCTAAGCTCCCAAAACGCCACGGCTCCGGCGGCCGCCACATTCAGCGAATCTACTCCGTGCTGCATCGGGATCATGACGGTGTAGTCGCAGTGGGCAATCGTGTTGTGGGCCAGGCCGTCGCCCTCGGTGCCCAATACAATGGCGAGTTTGTCCTCGGTATGCAGCGCCGGGTCGTCGATGCTGACAGCGCGGTTGTCCAGCGCCATAGCGGCGGTCTTAAAGCCCATGGCGTGCAGCCGGGCCATGCCGCCCTCAGGCCAGTCCGCAGGGCTGTCGCCTAAAACGGCCCACGGCACCTGGAACACCGTGCCCATGCTCACACGCACGGCGCGGCGGCACAGCGGGTCGCAGCAGGACGGCGACAACAGCACAGCGTCCATGCCCAGAGCCGCCGCGCCCCGGAAAATCGCGCCGATGTTGGTAGAGTCCACAATACCTTCCAAAACGGCGACGCGGTGGGCGTTCCTGCACAGCTCCTCGGCCGTGTGGGGCGCAGGGCGGCGCATGGCGCACAGCACGCCCCGGGTCAGCACATAGCCGGTCAGCACCTGTAACACGCTGCGGTCGGCGGTGTAGACGGTCGCATCCGGGCAGCGGGCCAGCACCCCGGCAGCCGGGCCGTCAATCTGGCGGCGCTCCATCAAAAACGAGAGCGGCTCGCACCCGGCATCAAACGCCGTACCGATGACCTTGGGGCTTTCGGCGATGAAAATACCCTTTTCGGGTTCCAGCTTGTTGCGCAGCTGGGATTCGGTCAGCTTGGTGTAAGGGGCAAGCTCGGGGATGGACAAATCTGTAATTTCAATAATCTGCATGATGGCTTTTTCCTTCGTTGAGGTGTAGGGGCCGGGTATACCCGGCCCTGCCGTGTAAGGCAGGTGCGCAGTAAAGGCAAGGTCACGGGCCGCACATGCGCGGCCCTTACAACTCTGCCTCGCGGTTTTTATAACAAGCATACAATATTTCAAAGCAAATTGCAAACAAAACCGCCGCCCGCAGGGCTTGCATCCCATGGGCGGCGGTCGTATTCAAATCCCTATATACCCTCTAAAAATGCTTTGCCGGATTACTCCACGGCGGCAAAGGCCTGATCAAGATCAGCGATGATATCGTCGACGTGCTCGGTGCCGATGGACAGGCGGATCGTGTTCTCCTGGATGCCGACGTCAGCCAGCTCCTCGGGGGAAAGCTGGGCGTGGGTGGTGGTGGCCGGGTGGATGACCAGGCTCTTCACGTCGGCAACGTTGGCCAGCAGAGAGAAGATCTGCAGATGGTCGATGAATTCAAAGGCTTCCTTCTGGCCGCCCTTGATATTGAAGGTGAAGATGGACGCACCGCCATTGGGGAAGTACTTCTCATACAGGGCGTGGTCGGGGTGGTCAGGCAGGCTGGGGTGGTTGACCTTCTCCACCTTGGGGTGATGGGTCAGGTACTCCACGACCTTCTTGGTGTTCTCGACGTGGCGGTCCAGGCGCAGGGAGAGCGTCTCGGTGCCCTGCAGCAGCAGGAACGCGTTGAACGGGCTGATGCAGGCGCCGGTGTCACGCAGGATGATAGCGCGGATATAGGTCACGAACGCGGCGGGACCGGCAGCATCCACGAAGCTGACGCCGTGGTAGCTGGGGTTGGGGTCAGCAAACGCGGGGAACTTGCCGCTGGCCTTCCAGTCGAACTTGCCGGAATCGACGATGACACCGCCCAGCGTGGTGCCGTGGCCGCCGATGAACTTGGTGGCAGAGTGGACAACGATGTCCGCGCCGTGCTCGATCGGACGGATCAGGTACGGAGTGCCGAAGGTGTTGTCGATGACCAGCGGGATGTTGTGCTTGTGGGCAATCTCGGCGATGGCGTCGATGTCGGGAATGTCAGAGTTGGGGTTACCCAGCGTCTCCAGATAGATGGCGCGGGTGTTCTCCTTGACAGCGCCTTCGACCTCGGCCAGGTCATGGGCGTTGACGAAGGTCGTTTCAACGCCGAAGGCAGGCAGGGTGTGCTCCAACAGATTGGAGGTGCCGCCGTAGATGGTCTTTTGGGCGACGATATGGCCGCCGTTCTGGGCCAGCGCCTGGATGGTGTAGTTGATGGCAGCTGCACCGGAGGCAACGGCCAGGGCGGCAACGCCGCCCTCGAGAGCGGCAATGCGCTTTTCAAAGACATCTTCGGTGGTGTTGGTCAGGCGGCCGTAGATGTTGCCGGCATCGCGCAGGCCGAAACGGTCAGCGGCGTGCTGGGCGTTGTGGAAAACGTAGGAAGTGGTCTGGTAGATAGGCACGGCGCGGGAATCGGTGACAGGGTCAGCCTGCTCCTGGCCGACGTGCAGCTGAAGGGTCTCAAAATGCAGTTTACGCTCGCTCATGATAAAATCCTCATTTCTGTTTTTATTCTTTAAGTTGTTGACGCAAAAGAAAAGCCGGGGGTCGTACAGTTACAACTCCCGGGAAGAAAATACAGTGCGGCGCGAAATTTTACAGGCAATGCAAAGCAAGCCCACGCGCCCGGACGTTTTCCACCCGGGAGTTAGGCATTCGGCCACAGCGGAAATTCTGACGCAGCAGACTGCCGAATACATGGGCCATATGCTTTGCACCTCCTTTGAATTTACTAAATAACCTATAATTTCCGTAGGTTTGTCTGTATTATAATACGGATAAACCGATATGTCAATAGGGAAAAGGGAAATTTATAAATTCCTAAGCCTTCCCCCCTTTGGGGGAAGGTGGCCACGCAAGGCCGGATGAGGGGCGCGTGTGCGGCGTCAACCCATAAACGGGTCATGGCGGCGAGGAGGCCCCTCATCAGTCAGCGGTCGGGGCCGCTGACAGCTTCCCCCAAGGGAGAAGCCTCGCTCTTTACAAAATCGTCCCCCCGCCGACGACCACATCCCCATCATACAGTACCACTGACTGGCCGCGGGTAATGGCGCGCTGGGGTTCGTCAAAGACGACCTTGACCAGGCCGTTGTCCAGCGGGTAGACCGTGGCAGGCTGCTCGACCTGGCGGTAGCGGGCCTTGGCCTTTACCCGCATCGGCGCGGTCAGTTCGGGAATCGAGATCCAGTTGAAATCGTCGGCGATCAGCGTTGTGGTGAACAGCGCGCTCTCGGGGCCGACGGTGACAGTGTTCTTCTCCATGTCCTTGCCGCAGACGTAGACCGGTGCACCCAGCGCCAGCCCCAGACCCTTGCGCTGGCCGTTGGTGTAGCGCACCGCGCCGTGGTGGCGGCCCACGACCTTGCCGTTCCTGTCAATAAAATCGCCGTCCGGGTAATATTTGCCGGTGTAGCGCTCCATAAAGCCGACGTAATCGCCATCGGGTACAAAGCAGATATCCTGGCTGTCATGCTTGCGGGCGTTGCAAAAGCCCTGCTCCTCGGCAATTTTGCGGATGGAGGGCTTGTCCATGCCGCCCAGCGGGAACTTGGTGTGGGCCAGCTGATCCTGCGTCAGCACGTACAGAACGTAGCTCTGGTCCTTGTCGGCGTACAGGGCCTTTTTCAGCAGCCAGCGGCCGGTGTCAGGGTCTTGCTCTATGCGGGCATAGTGGCCGGTCACGACGTAATCCAGGCCGTTCTCCCGCGCAAAGTCCAGCATCTTGTCAAACTTCATCGTGCGGTTGCAGTCGATGCAGGGGTTCGGCGTGCCGCCTGCCTCGTAGGTGGCAATGAACTTGCCGATGACTTTCTCGCGAAATTCCTCAGTATAGTTCACGACCTGGAAGGGAATGTCCAGCTGGAATGCCACATCGGCGGCATCCTCCACATCCTGGGCTGAGCAGCAGGTGTGGAAGCCGCTCTGGCCCAAATCTTCATTCTGGTACAGCCGCATGGTCGCGCCCATGCAGCGGTAACCCGCCTTTTTCATCAGGTAAGCGGCAACCGTGCTGTCCACGCCGCCGCTCATCGCAATCAGCGCACCGGGGGTAGTAGTCATGGAAAACCTCCTTGTATAAAAAATGTGCAGCACAAAACCGTGCTGCACATTGAAAATTGTTGAGTTGTAGGGGCGGGGCATACTCCGCCCGCGGCCTTGCTCTGACAGAGCATTGCCGGGAAAGCTGAGGGCCGAACCTGTCCGGCCCCTACGGCCTCCACTTTGTATGCAACAGTACCCCTATTATAGCAAAGGTTTCCTGTTATTGCAATCAGTCCGCAAACAGCGGGGTGGACAGATAGCGGTCGCCGGTGTCGGGCAGCAGGGCCACAATGGTCTTGCCCTTGTTCTCGGGGCGCTTGGCCAGCTGGATGGCAGCCCACAGCGCAGCGCCGGAGGAAATACCTACCAGCACGCCCTCCTTGTGGCCGACCAGCTTGCCGGTGGCAAAGGCGTCCTCGTTGGCAACGGGGATGACCTCGTCATAGACCTTGGTGTTCAGCACGTCAGGTACAAAGCCGGCGCCGATGCCCTGAATCTTGTGCGCACCGGCGGTACCCTTGCTCAGCACAGGGGAGGTGGCAGGCTCGACGGCCACGATCTTGACGGCGGGGTTCTGGCTCTTCAAGTACTCGCCAACGCCGGTCACGGTGCCGCCGGTGCCGACACCTGCAACAAAGATATCGACCTTGCCGTCGGTGTCCTCCCAGATCTCGGGGCCGGTGGTGCGCTTGTGGGCGTCGGGGTTGGCCGGGTTTACAAACTGGCCGGGCACAAAGCTGTTGGGAATCTCCTTCGCCAGCTCGTCAGCCTTGGCGATAGCGCCCTTCATGCCCTTGGAACCGTCGGTCAGCACCAGCTCGGCACCGTAGGCCTTCATCAGCTGGCGGCGCTCCACGCTCATCGTCTCAGGCATGACGATAGCCGCGGGCGGCGGCGACGGATGCTAGGCCGATGCCGGTGTTGCCGGAGGTCGGCTCAATAATGACGGAACCGGGCTTCAGTTTGCCGGTGGCCTCGGCGTCATCGATCATCGCCTTGGCAATGCGGTCCTTGACGGAACCGGCGGGGTTGAAATATTCCAGCTTGGCCAGGATCTTGGCGTCCAGTCCTTCGGCGGCTTCAATGTGGGTGAGTTCCAGCAGGGGGGTGCGGCCGATCAGCTGGTCAGCGGAAGTATAAATCTTGCTCATGGTAGTTTCCTCCATCGTCATTTCTGTTTATTTACAATGTTACGGTTTTTACAGCATGTGACGGCGACATCGCGCGTATGGTGCAAATCCCTTTCGCATATCAATTCATACCTTTCTTATAGGTTGATAGGATTGTACAACATATTTTCCCATTTGTCAATAGGAAAATAGGGAATTTTGGCAACTTTTTTTGCGGCAAAGGGGTTGCTATCCTATTTACCAACTTGTATAATAGGAAATAAGAAAACGAAGGAGCAAAAACCAAATGATGATTTCAACGAAAGGCCGTTATGCGTTGCGGGTCATGATCGACATTGCCGAGAACCAGCACGACGGCTACATCCCCCTAAAAGAAATTGCCGCTCGGCAGGAAATTTCGGAAAAATACCTGGAGGCCATCGTTAAAAGTCTGGTCAAAGCGCGTTATCTGACCGGCCTGCGGGGCAAGTCCGGCGGCTACCGCCTGACCAAAACGCCCGGGGAATACACGGTGGGGAATATTTTACGCCTGACCGAAGGGAGCCTGGCCCCGGTGGCGTGTTTAGGACAGAACCCGGTGGAGTGCCCCCGCATGGTGGAATGCCGCACCCTGCCCATGTGGCGCAAGCTGAACACGATGATCAACGACTACTTCGACGGCATCACCCTAGCCGACCTGGTCAACACCGCCCAGCCGGGAAATGATTATGTGATTTAAAAAAAGGAGTTATACCCGGTGCATGGGTATAACTCCTCTTTTTTATTGCATCGCCGGGGCAAGGGGAAACTACTGTTCATTTACAGCTTTCCCAGCGCGTCCTTCACGCGGTTGAGGGTTTCCTCTTTGCCCATCATGGCGGCCAAATCGGTGCCGCCGCCCGGGGTGCGGGCCTTGCCGGACAGGGCAATGCCCAATGGGAACAGCAGCCAGCCGTTCTTCTTTTCCATCTGCTCAGCCAGCGTCTTGCAGGCCTCAAAGATCGCATCGCGGGTCCAGTCGGTCTGGGCTTCCAGCACCGGCAGCAGGGCGGTCAGAGCCTCTTTGGCGGACTCGGGCGTCGTTTTCTGCTTCTTGTTGCGGTACATCTCGGCATCGATCGGCAGCACGGCGTCAAAGAAGTCCAGCTGCGGCGGGATATCCTCCAGCACCTCGCAGCGGGGCTGCAAATTGGCGCAGAGCAGGTCGCGGTCAATATCGCAGTGGACGGCGCTGTCAATGAACGGGTCGGCCAGACGGCGGAACTCCTCGGCAGGCAGGGCGCGGATGTAGGCGGCGTTGATGGCGCGCAGCTTCAGCGGGTCAAAGATGGCGGGAGACTTCGAGATGCGGGACGGATCCCAGATCTTGATCATTTCATCCAGGCTGAAGATCTCCTGCTCACCCTCGGGTGCCCAGCCCAGCAACAGCAGATAATTCAGCACGGCGGCGGGCAGGTAGCCCTTGGCCACCAGGTCCTGATAGCTGGCGTCGCCGTTGCGCTTGCTCAGCTTGTTCTGTGCATCCTTCATAACGGGCGGGCAGTGGATGTAAACCGGTTTCTCCCAGTCGAAAGCGTCATACAAAAGGTTATACTTCGGCGTCGAGGACAGATACTCGCTGCCGCGGATGACGTGGGTGATGCCCATCAGATGGTCGTCCACGACATTGGCAAAGTTGTAGGTGGGCATACCGTCGGTCTTGATCAGAATCTGGTCGTCCAGCTCCTTGACATCGACCTCGATGTGGCCATAGACAACATCGTCAAAGCCCGCCATGCCGCTCTCGGGAATTTTCTGGCGGATGACATACGGCTCCCCGGCGGCCAGCTTGGCGGCGACCTCCTCGGCGCTCAGGCTGCGGCAATGCCCGTCATAGTGGGTCATCTCGCCGGCCGCGCGCTGGGCCTCGTGCATCTCATTCAGGCGCTCCTCGGTGCAGAAGCAGTAGTACGCCTTGCCGGCCTTGACCAGCTGCTCGGCATACTGCTTGAACATGCCCATGCGCTCGCTCTGGACATAGGGGCCGACAGGGCCGCCGATGTCGGGGCCCTCGTCCCAGGTCAGACCGGTGGCCTTCAGCGTGTTGTAGATAATGTCGGTGGCGCCCTCGACCAGACGGCCCTGATCGGTGTCCTCAATGCGCAGGATAAAGGTGCCGCCGTTGTGGCGCGCCTGCAGATAGGTGTACAGTGCGGTGCGCAGGTTGCCTACATGCATATAGCCTGTGGGGGACGGCGCAAAACGAGTACGAACATTTGCCATAGTGATTTCCCCTTTTTCTAAGTTGCGTAAGTAGTTTTATTATAAGCGCATCGGCATTAGGTGTCAATGCGGAAGGCGAAGCTGGAGAGTAGAGTTTAAAATTAAGAGTTTAGATTTGGTGTCCCCGCCGCGCGGGCACATTTTTAGTATAAGGCGTAGGGCGGGGTGCCCCACCCCGCCGGGAAAGCCGAGCCGCTGCGGCAGCCTCCGTGTCGGCTCGGCAAACTG
>ERZ780167.2494-NODE-2494-length-14374-cov-4.997276_pt1 | contig 14374 bp, 9 predicted proteins | sample MGYA00510982_ERZ780167 | MGnify/ENA primary metagenome ERZ780167 (study PRJEB29588, sample SAMEA2146107) | human gut metagenome | biome: human gut; feature: human-associated habitat; material: faeces | place: Denmark | collected 2008/2010 ... | reverse complement strand
GGCCCTGCTATTCCTGTCGAGGCGATGGCGAAATCGAGCAGGTGGTTGTTACTGCTCTTGGTATTAAGCGTCAGGAAAAAGCCTTGAGCTACAATGTGCAGCAGGTGAAATCGAGCGCCATTACCGATGTGAAGGATGCCAATTTCATCAACGCCCTGTCCGGTAAGGTCGCCGGTATCACGATCAACACCTCGTCGTCGGGTGTCGGCGGCGCCTCCAAGGTTGTCATGCGCGGTAACAAGTCGATCACGCAGTCGTCCAACGCCCTTTATGTGATCGACGGTATTCCGATGTATAACGTGAGCAACGGCGGCGATACGGAATTCGGTTCTCGCGGCGCTACGGAAGCTATTGCCGACCTGAACCCCGAGGATATCGAATCGATGTCGGTCCTGACCGGAGCTTCCGCAGCGGCCCTCTATGGTTCGAGTGCCGCGAACGGAGCCATTATGATTACGACGAAGAAGGGTCAGGCTGGAACATTCAGTGCCTCGTATTCGAATCACACGGATTTTCTCAAACCTTTCGTGATGCCGAAATTCCAGAATCGCTACGGTACGGGCAGCTACGGGAAATCTTCGGGTTCGCCGATCTACAGCTGGGGCGAGAAGTTGACCGATGCGGCGCGTACTGGATACACGCCGGATGATTTTTTCGAGACGGGTTATGTCACGACCAACTCCGTAACACTTTCTGGGGGTACCGAGAAGAACCAGATGTTCTTTTCCGCGGCATCGGTTAATTCCGAAGGTATCATACCCAATAACCTCTATGATCGCTACAATTTCACGTTCCGAAATACGTCGCATTTTCTGAAAGACCGCCTGCGTGTGGACGTAGGTGCGAACTACATCGTGCAGAAAGATCAGAACATGACCAATCAGGGGGTCTATTCGAACCCGCTGGTTTCGGCTTATCTGTTCCCACGAGGCGACAGCTTCGAAGCTGCGAAAATTTTCGAACGCTGGGATCCTGCCCGCAAGATAGCCGTGCAATATTGGCCACAGGGCGAAGGCGGTGATCTGCGCATGCAGAACCCGTACTGGATTGCGTATCGCAATCCCCGCAATACGGACAAAAAACGCTATATGGCCAACGTGTCGATTGCTTTCGACATCCTGCCGTGGCTGAATGTTTCGGGACGAGCCAAGATCGACAATACCAATTCGATCTTCACGCAGAAACTCTACGCTTCATCGAATACCACGATCACGGAAGGTAGCACACAGGGGCATTATACGGAAATTCGCAATACCGATGAGCAGATCTATGCCGATGTAATGGTCAATATCAACAAGACCTTCGCTGACAACAAATTTTCATTGGTTGCCAATGTCGGTGCGTCCGTCAACGACACGAAGAGTAAAGAGCTGAGCTATCGCGGTCCGATTCGGGAGGTCGGTATCCCGAATATGTTTACCGTTTTCGATTTGGACAAGGAGAAATCCCGCGCCCAGAAATACGGCTGGCAGGAGCAGACACAATCGATATTCGCCTCGGTCGAGATGGGCTATAAATCGATGCTCTATCTGACCGTGACGGGTCGCAACGACTGGGCCTCACAACTGGCCGGATCACCGCAGCGTTCGTTCTTCTATCCCTCGGTGGGCCTCTCCTGGCTGCCGACAGCGACTTTCGACATGCCCGAAGCATTTACCTACCTCAAGTTGCGTGCATCGTTCTCATCGGTAGGTATTCCTTTCCCGCGATTCCTGACCACTCCAACCTATCCTTACGACGAGACGAACCAGCAATGGCTGCCTACGACATTCCGTCCGATCGAACAGCTTTACCCGGAGCGTACCAAAACCTGGGAGGTCGGTATCGACGCCCGGCTGTGGAACGACTTGCGACTGGCCGCCTCGTGGTATCGGGCCGATACGAATAATCAGACGTTCCAGCCTACGGTATCCGCCTCGTCGGGCTATTCGAGCATGTACGTCCAGACGGGGAACGTCCGCAACACGGGTGTCGAGGCGAGCCTGGGTTACGGCCATAGGTGGAACAGCTTTTCCTGGGATACGAACTTCACCTTCTCTTGGAATAAGAACGAAGTCACTGAACTGATGGACGGCCTGACTGATCCGCTGACCGGCGAACCGCTGAAAGACCGTCTGGAGATCAAGGGTCTCGGTAAGGCAAAGTACATTATCAAGAAGGGCGGCACACTGGGCGACCTGTATACGACATCCAATCTCAAGTACGATGAGAACGGGTACGTGCAGGTGGATCGCAACGGTAACCTGATAACGACAGACGTTGGCGAGGATATCTATCTCGGCTCTGTTTTCCCCGATTATAATTTGGCATGGCGCAACGATTTCGATTGGAAGGGTGTGCATCTGGGGCTCCTCTTCACGGCTCGCATCGGAGGTATCTGCTATTCGGCAACCCAGGCCAATATGGATCTGTTCGGCGTATCGGAGGTTTCGGCTGCGGCGCGTGATGCCGGAGGTATCTTGATCAACGGACGGGAGATGATTGATCCCCAGCGGTGGTATGCTGCAATCAGTTCGCAAAGCGGACTCCCTCAGTACTACACCTATTCTGCGACCAATGTGCGCCTACAGGAACTTTCACTGGGCTATACGCTTCCGGGCAAATGGTTCCGCGATGTCTGCAAAATCAACATTGCTTTTGTCGGCCGTAATCTGTGGATGATCTACAACAAAGCGCCGTTCGATCCCGAGGCGATTGCTACGACCGGTAATAATTATCAGGGAATCGACTATTTCATGATGCCCTCGCTCCGCAACTTCGGGTTCAGTGTAAAACTCACTTTCTAAACGATGAACAGTATGAAACAGATAGTAAAAACAGCACAATTCCTGCTGCTTTCGGCCGTGCTGTTCTGCGCCTGGGGATGTATGAGCGATTTCGACGCCATCAACCGCAATCCGTCGGAGGCGACCGACGAAGAACTCGGGCGCGAGAACTACAAGATCAGTACGAACCTTCGGGGATTGCAGAATTGGGTCGTTCCCGTGCAGGAACACAGATACCAGTTCAACGAATCGCTGACCGGCAACCCCTATGCCGGCTATATGGCGGAGACACCGGATGGGTGGAAAGAGAAATTCTCGACCTTCAACCCCTCTGCCGACTGGCTGAAATGGCCCTTCGTAATCGTCATGCAGGAGGTCTATCCCTATTTTCGCGGCGTTGTGAACAACACCGAGGACGAAGCGGCCATAGCCCTTGCCCGGTTATTCCGCATAGCGATCATGCACCGCATGACGGACACTTACGGACCGATTCCCTATTCGAAGGTGATCGAGGATTCGTCCGAGTCGCTCACGGTCGCTTACGATTCGCAGGAAACCGTTTATATGAAGATGTTCGAGGAGCTGGACGCCGTAATTGCGGCCCTGCATGCCAACGAGCAGATGTCGGCAGAGGCGTTCCGCAAGTCGGATAATGTTTATTACGGCGACATCAAAAAGTGGATCAAATACGCCAACTCGCTCAAACTGAGAATGGCTATGCGCCTGTCGTATGTGAAATCTGATATCGCCCAAAAGAAGGCCGAGGAGGCCGTTGCGGACGGCGTGATTCTCGACAACGCGGACAATGCCTATATGCACGCTCCCGAAAACCGTGTGGCGCTGATCTACAACGACTGGGGCGACCACCGCGTCGGCGCCGACATCATCAGCTATATGAACGGCTATAAGGACCCGCGCCGCGCCGTGATGTTCACCCAGGGTACCTGGAACAAGAAAACCGATTATTACGGCATGCGCATCGGCACCGACCCGACGAACAAGTCGGCGATGGTTTCGACCTATTCCAATCAGATCGTGGACAGCAAGACGCCCTATCTATGGATGAATGCCGCGGAGGTGACGTTCCTGCGCGCCGAAGGCGCCTTGCGCGGCTGGGCGATGCAGGGCGATGCCAAAGATCTCTACGAAAAGGCCGTCAAACTGTCGTTCGAGGAGCGGGGAGCGACCGGTGTCGACACCTATCTGGCCGATGCGCTCAGTACGCCTCTGAGATATATCGATCCGATGGATAATTACAGTACACAGAGCCCGGCCAGCACGATTACGATTCCGTGGGAAGCGGGCGATACGGATGCCGTCAAGGAGCGTAACCTGGAACGCATCATCACCCAGAAGTGGATCGCTATTTTCCCGCTGGGTATCGAGGCGTGGTCGGAGTATCGCCGCACGGGCTATCCCAAGCTGTTGCCTGCAGTCGAAAACAAGAGTGCCGGTACGGTGAATATAAAATACGGAGCCCGCCGTATCCCGTATCCTTCGGAGGAGTATACCGAAAACCCCGTCCATCTGCAGGAGGCTATTTCGATGCTCAACGGTCGGGACAATGCCGGGACGCGCGTATGGTGGGATGTGAAACCTTTAGAATAAGCCGTTATGAAAAGAATAAATAGAATATCACTCTGGGGAACGGTGCTTCTCATGGGACTTTTCTTCGCTTCGTGCAACGACTGGACGGAGACGGAAAGCGTAACCCAGACAACGCAGCGTCCCGACGAGCAGGATCCCGAACTATGGGCGCAATACACAGCCGCACTTCGGGAGTACAAACAAAGCGAACATACGCTCGTTTTCGCCAGTTTCGCCAACGGCGCACCCGTCGCCACGAGCGAAAAGGACTGCCTGCGCAGCCTTCCCGACTCGCTGGACGTCGTGTCGCTGACCAATGCCGACAATTTTTCGGAATATGACCGGGAAGACCTCACCGTGCTCAAGGAAAAAGGGACGCGCGCCGTCTATTTTGTCGATTACGCTTCGCGCAGCGCCGAATTTACGGACTTGACCGCTTTGGGCGCCTATTTGGATAAGGTCGTCGCCCGCACCCGCGAACTGGGGCTCGACGGACTCTCTTTTTCGGGGATTCCCGTTTTCGGGTCCGATGCCGACCAGGCAGCGCAGAAAGCCGTAGCATCGCTTTTCATAGAGAAATTTGCCGCTGTAGCCGGACCTGACAAGGAGTTGCTGCTGCTTTTCGAGGGCGATCCCCAATTCCTCGCGCCGGCAGATCGGGCTAAGGTCGACTATTTCGTACTCGACACAAAAGAGACGGACAACGCTACTGACTTAAAGTTACAAGTCCTTCGCGCTCTGAGTGCCGGCGCCGTTCCGTGCAATAAACTGTTACTCGGGGCCATGACTGAATACGAATTTACGGATGAGGATAAGGGTGCTGCGGATGCGATTTCTGCATTGACAATACGCATTCCCGAAATCGGACCGCAGCCATTGGCCGGTCTTTGTATCTATAGTGTCAATGCAGACTATTTCGGTGCCGAGTTTATCTATCCGCTTACCCGGCAAGCAATACAGACCTTGAACCCATCCAAATAACCGAAAGCTATGAAAAGGAACAATCCATATCTTTTAGCGGCGGCCCTGCTGGCTGTAGCTTTCACGGGCTGTAAAAACGACGAATACGATAATAAATCGCCTTTCGACAATGTGGTCTACCTCAATGTTTCGGAGAACAGCGACACACAGGTCACGACGTTCAAGAAGACGCTGCCCGATCTGCCGAAGACCTTTTCCGTCGTGCTGAGCTATCCCGCCTCGCAGGCGGTCAGCGTCGGCGTCGAAGTCGATCCGTCGCTGGTCGAAACCTACAATGCCCGGCACAATACGTCGTGGACGATGCTCGATGCGAAATATTATGAACTATCGGTGACCGAACTCACGATTCCGGCCGGCAAGACCATCTCGGATGCCGTGACCTTGAAACTGAAAAATCTCGACGGCTCGGGCGAGGTCGAGGAACTGCCCATCGACCAGACCTACCTGCTGCCCGTGACGATTGCCGATGTCGGCGGGGGTGTTGCGAAGCTGCACAGCTCCGCGACGGCCTACTATCTGGTGAAACGCTCCTCGGCCATCACCTCGGCGGCCTCGCTGCGCGACAACTGGATCAATTTCCCGACGCTCGACAAGGCTTCGGAGGGCAGTATGTTGTTCAACAACCTGATGGCCGTAACCTACGAGGCGATTATCCGTGTGGACGACTTTTCGAAGCATTCCGAGATTTCGACGATCATGGGTGTCGAAAACTACCTGCTGCTGCGCATCGGCGACGCTTCGTTCCCGCGCCAGCAGATCCAGTTCGACGGTTCGGGCGATGCAGCTCAGACCCCGGGCTTCGGGAAATTCCCCAAGAAGGACGAGACGAAACTGCTCAATCCCGGGGAGTGGTACCACATTGCCGCCACTTACAGCTATGCTACGCGCGAGGTCTGCATCTACGTCAACGGCAAGCTCCAGAGCCGAGGCACCGATCTCGGAAATTCGGCCTCGACACCGTTCAACCTTGCGGGGCGCGCCTTCTACGATCTCTACCTGCAAGACCCGGAAACGTATAAGGACTACAAGGACTGGAGTAATTTCCGCCAGTTCTTCCTCGGCAAGTCTTATGACGACTCGCGCCAGCTCAACGGCGATATTACCGAAGTGCGTGTCTGGTCGGTAGCCCGCAGCGAACAGGAAATTTGGGACAATATGTACGATGTCGATCCCAAAACTCCCGGCCTGATCGGCTACTGGAAATTTGACGAGGGCGAAGGTAACGTCATCAAGGACTGGACCGGCAATGGCAACGACGCTGTAGCTGAAAAAGACCTTGACTGGCCCAACGGCATTGAAGTTCCCCAAATCAATAAAGAGTAATCTAAAATGTCGATTATGAAAATGAAAAATATAATAAGCCAATTACTCCGGGGCGGACTGTTATGTGTAGCGATAACGGCTTTCGTTACGTCCTGTAGTACGGATGAAATCACCTACGCTACAGGGCAAAAACCCGATAAGGAAACACTGGAGACGGTTGCCGGTACGCTGCGCAGTTCGAAATCGCTGCGAGACCGAGTGCCCATTCATCTTACCGAAGGCAATGAAGATGCTGTTTCCGATAAGATCTATTACCGGCTCAATCAAGCGGCATCGCAAGCATTAACGCTGACAGCGACACCCAACCCGTCACTGGTAGCAGATTACAATGCCGACAACAAGGCCAATCTGCAACCGTTGCCTGTTGCCAATATCAAATTAGCTAACGGCGGTAAAATCACGATTCCGGCAGGAACACGAGTTTCGGAAAAACTCGATTTGACAATCGAATCCGACGGATTGACGCCGGGCATCTATCTGATGCCAGTCGTTGTCAATATCTCCGAAAACGAGCAGCATGTGCTTTATTACGGGGTAACTGTTCGGGAATTCGATGAGAACATCTATCAGGAGGGCAATAACCTTCATAATATAGAACTGGATACCGAGTGGACAACCGTGTTTTATCTCAACACCAGCGAGGTGCAGGCGCATTATGCCGACTACGTAGCCTGGGAAAAACAGGACATGAATACCTTCGAATCAGTTTACAGGGCCTCATTGGGCAACATCGTCAATCTGCGAATCGCCCAGATTGATTATAATGTAGCTTCACAGCGCGCACTTTTCGCTCCCACATCGGATTTACGCTATACGGTTGAACATGCATCTAAGTACATTCGGCAGATGCAGGACAAGGGGCGCAAAGTATGTGTCTGTATCGAAGGCGGTGGTAAAGGCATAGGTTTCTGCAATATGAGCGACGCCCAGATTGCCGATTTCGTAACTCAGGTCAAAGTTTTCATTACGACTTATGAGCTCGACGGCGTAAATCTCTGGGATCGCGGTTCCGGCTATGGGAAAGAGGGAATGCCTGCGGTAAATACCACTTCTTATCCCAAGCTGATCAAGGCCCTGCACGAAGCGATGCCCGACAAGATGCTGACCGTGGTCGACTACGAAGAGCCTACCGAATCGTTTTACGACACGAGTCTTACAGGTGGCATTGCCGTCGGCGAACTGATCGACTATGCCTGGCACGGTTATGTTTCTGAAAAAGATCCGATCAGATTCGTTAATCCGTATAATCAATTTACCTCCTACGAACAAGTGTATTCCCGTAAACCGTTTGCCGGGTTATCCGAGGCAAAATATGGTAATGTAAACGTGCCGTTTTATAGCGAGAAAAGCGACTTGTTCGTGGATTTTGATATGGATAAATGGTCGATGAATGCTATTATGTGGAATATTGAGCGAACCAGCAATATCATTGTTTTCGACGATCTGGTATTGCCGCAGGTGAATTTCGCAGAACTCGGATGTATCTCGATGATTCAGAATTTTATCGCATACCTTGCTTATGATGAAAATTTTGATGCGGCTTATAGCTACGGTGTGATGACGCGTTTCCCTGGGATCTACCACGGTCATGGTAGCGACAGCGGCAGAGGATATAATACTTTTGCAAAAGACTGGTAACTAAAACATATACAGGATAAGCACACCCAAAAAACACTTATCAATTACCTAACAATTCACTACTATGAAACGAAACCTTATTCTTTTATGTTCGCTCTTTGCAGCGACTGCTTTGATTTCGTCTTGCGCACAAGACGCTATGGAGCCTGAAGTGGATGCAGCAGCTACGGTTGCTGAAACCCGTGCTTACGGTGACAAGACCCCGAAGGTTATGATGTATATCGAGGTCAACGACACCAACCCGCTGAATACGATGCTCTATCGTATGAACGGCGAACCGTTTATCGACATCACGACGATTTTCGCAGCCAATATCCGTGCGAACGGCTCCGAACCTGCTCTGTGGTTGAACGACAACGTAACCCAACTGCTGATTCCCAGCCCTGCAACCTCCACAACGACCGGCCATTACAAGTATGTACAACCGATTCGCCAGGACGGCGGCAAGGTACTGCTTACCATTCTGGGAGACCATCAGGGCGTCGGCGTTGCGAACCTTACGGCAGCCAACCAAGCGAAATTCGCTAAAATTCTTACATGGGCAGTCGAAGAGTACGGTCTCGACGGTATCGATTTCGATGATGAATGGTCGAAATACGGTGAAAACCCCAATTTCCCCACTTCGGTCCCCGGTTCGTTCAACGGCCTGATCGCACATTTACGGGACTCGCTCGACGCCCATTTTCCGAATGATCATAAACTGATTACGGCGTACCACTACAACGATGCCACCAATCTCTCCTCGGCCGCGGTCGGCGATATGGACTTTGCATGGACGGTGGGATTCGGGCCTTATTTGTACACCTCTCCCTCTTCGCCGTGGACCAATGCCAAATGGTCGGCTCAAATGCCTAATATGAATCAGACTTATAATGCAATTACCCTGAATCAAATCAAGACCCGTTCGGCTCAGTCTAAGAATGATGGTATGGGCGCTATTGCAGGCTATGATATGCGCGTTCATACCGAACGCGATCCGCTGCCCGCTCTTCAGAAGATCGGTGAAGGTGCATTCAACGGTACGGTTACCCGTAGCGGCTCTGCCTACACGAAGGACTGGACTGCTGGTGCCGGAACCTTGATTACCTATGCTGATGTTCAATAACAATCAGAATGGTGCTTAACCTGTATATGTAGCAAGTACATTAATTGCGACGGCATTTGCAACCCGCACACCATTCTGTTACTCGGTGTGCGGGTTTATTGTGTCTATATGAATGCTAGTTAAACGTAGTTTTTATACCGATTAAAACCCAACTAAAATGAACCGTTTTCTCCGTTTATTCACTTTCTGCCTGACGATCGGAATCAGTAAGTCTGGCAAACAAATAACCCGCATACACAAGATGTATGCGGGTTGTTGAAATCGGCAGGAAAGTAACCTGTATATGTAGCAAGTGCCTGCGACGGACTTAATATAACAGCTTCTATTCTGCCGATTTAACTTTTTGCGCGTGCAAAATTACTCAAATATTTAGCATCTTGCATATTTTTTACGTAAATCAGCCTATATACATAAAAATAGTGAAAGACACTCATTCTAAACTTGTGAAACGCAGGTACTGGTATACCTAAAGCAGACAAGCAGAACTTGTGCCTTCCACAGCACGAAGCTCCGCTCCTGCCTACCTGCTTTTTCCCAAAATTACCAGTTTCGCGTTTCTTAGCAGGGCAGATTTATGTTACTTCCTTTCGGAAGTATTGCAAAGTTAACAAATTTTCAGAATATACAAAAACACGTTAACCCAACAATATAAGAAGTAAATTATACCTCCTATATGACCTCAAAGAACAACTTAAATAAAATAGAGGGTAACCTTCAGCGAAATAAATGTAACTCTTTGTCCGAATTTGACCTGAAAGTTACCCCCGTTGCCTGATTGCTATCCGAAAAAATAACGGGCGGGGCGATGCATTACGCGAAGTAGGTCGTGAGAAACCCGTAAGCAATAACACAAAGCCCACGCCCGTTAAGGTCGTTGCTCTTGAAAACACCTCGCCCCTGCGGGCGCGGGACTGTGAATCTGCCGCTTACAGTAAATTCTCACGTTCACTTCGCAGCAAATGCTGCCCGTCTTTCGACGGATAGCAGTACAAAGATATAAATAAAAAATAGATTCCGAAGAAATTCCGGTATGTTTTTTCCAATAAACATCACTCAATCACACAAATAAGATGGAAACAGGTCATTTTGTTTGCCGTAGATAATTCCTTATGCAATGGTCGAGCCATCCAGCCGTCAAAAATGCAAATATAGATGGATAGATTGTTACGCACATCCTTATATCGGGCTTTGTTAAAGTCACTGACTCGGAAGGCCGTTTCGGAAAACAGATTACGAAACTACTTTCACGATTTCGCACAACAGGCTACGACCATCTGCGACGATACGGATGCTCTATCGGCATTGAGGACTTTGAACTATACGCAGGTTCAATTCCGCTCCCTTCTTCGCCGGGTTTCCGAACGGGACACTCCGCCGCCGCATTATCTGTCCCGGTTTATAAATCAAGCTATCGAGTTCATCCGGACGGAAACGGATTTGTTGTATTATCGCCTTGAACATCCGCAGTATTTTATCTCTGAGCCTGCACCTCGGTCGCCGCTCCATTGGTCTAAAAAATACCATGCTGTCGACCTGTCGGAGATTCTTTGCAGTTTCGATCTGATGAGTCCAAGACCTATTATCTTGTCCGACGGTCGCGAAGCTCCGTTTTATCTGGTTATTCAGCTTTTCGAACAATTTCTGAATGTCAAACTCGGAAATCCGGGCGACATCAAACGCCGTGTTCTCGAACGCAAAAAAGATCGCACGAAGTTTACAGAAGTAATATTCCATACCCTGAACGACGATGAGAATGAGTAAACTATTTTCGGCGATTTTTTATGACTACGTAGCTGTCTACGTATGTAAATCGGCATCGGAAAAACACCCATCTTTACCTCCGAAATCCAAATATAATATTATGGCACAAACTACATCTGAACTCGAAGAAAGCCTGCTTATCAGGCTGCTCACGACCTCGCCCGACCGACGGCTGACAGATTCGGAACGCAAGGCGTTCGATGCTGCCCATGAAGATTACATCGACGCATTGCAGGCCTTGTCGCAGGATTTGCGGAAATCGCTGCTCGAAATTCTGCATCGACTGATTCGCGCCGACGCCCGGCTATGCCGACTGAAGAATTGCATCTGCGATAAGCACTCGCTGCAAGCCTCGCTGCTGAAATCCGCCATCCAACTGACGAATTTTGAGATCCGCCTGATTTTCACCCGGCTTCGCTATCCGTCCATCGCCGATCCGGTGTCGGCCGAAGTCCCCAAATCGCCGCTGTTCCTCTCCGAGCAATTCACGCCTACGGATATCATGGAACTTGCTACGGCTCTGCAACTCTCCGGAGCCATACGCCGCATCGACGGCACACGGATCGATCTGGCGACACTTGTCGATGTGCTTTCCGGAACTTTCAACGTCCGTATCAACAATCCGGAACAGTGTCGCCATGCCGTCGTCAACCGTAAGCTGCGCCTGACCCGTTTTCTGGATTTCCTGCGCAACAATCTGATTGCCTATAGCCAGCGATAGCTGGAATGCCCAATTAGAGAAAAGCAAATGAGACAATTCTTTTCATTTGCTTTTTTATCGGCTATTTCATATCTTTGCCATAGAGTCTTTGACAAGTCAAAATGGAATACAAAGGACACTGCCTTTAAAGTTGACAAATCATTACCTCGACTTTTACCTTATGCTGTCTGTCAGATAGTTAGATTTGATTGGAACTTTTGCCACCAAAAGGTAGCTATACCCCGCGTGGGAAAACCGCAATTCTGCCTTTTGCCGTTGGCATCCGCAAACGAAGCCGTTCCGCCAAAATAAACGGCCCGACTGTTGCACGGAACGTTTTTTTTGCTACCTTTGTCTTGACGATTCGCCTGCGTGCGGATTGTTTGCTTTGCTTCACGTGAAAACTGCAACTTTCAAATGTCGAGGCGAAGGTGCAAGGATGCTCCGCGAGTTGTCGGCCCACGGCCCGCAACGAGAGGTTCTGACTTGCTTGTTATCGAAACTGCGCGTTACGGGCGTGGGTTCCTTGTATCTGTATTCGGCATGGGTTGTTGCAGACCTTCACGTGAGTATGGGTATCTTGGGGCCTGCGCCTTTCTTTTTCGAAAGCGCCGGCCCGGCCATACGGACCGGCGGCTGAACGTTGCGTCACTGCTTTTTGATTCTTCATGGAGTATGTAACCGCCGGTCCTTTTTTACCTTCCGGGGTTTTGCCGAACCGCATGCGGTTCGGATTTGCAACGGTCCGACTTTTTCGTACCTTTGGTGTCGTAACGACACTTTCAGGAGGTCGGGAGGTTTTGCCGAACCGCATGCGGTTCGGTTTTGCAACGATCCGACTTTTTCGTACCTTTGTCATCGGACCAATCGACATCGTAAACATATGGAAGAGACGAACCACGCGATAGCCCGCTGGCTGACCGAAGCCGGATGGAGCGAAACGTATGTCAATCTGGCTGTCAAGGCAGTCATTATCCTGGGCATACTCGTCGTCGCCTATGCGGCGGCGGTTCTGTTCCGCCGCCTGGTCGTTCCGCTTCTGCAAAAAATCAGCGCCCGGACGAAAGCCGTGTGGGACGACCACCTTTTCAGCGACAGGGTGATGCACCGCGCGGCGCGCCTGATTCCGCCCCTGATCTGGTACGTCCTGCTCCGGGTGGCTTTCTACGACACGCCCGTTTTGCTGAACGTGCTGCACAAGGCCTGCCTGATCTACCTGATCGTCGCCGTCCTGCAACTCGTCGCGGCGTTCCTCGATACGCTCTACGAGATCTCCAGCCGCCACGAGACGCTGCGCAACCGTCCGTTGAAAGGCGTTTACCAGATGATCAAGCTGCTGGCGGTATGCGTCGGGGCGATTCTCATTGTCAGCATCCTCATCGGGCAGGACGCCACGGCCGTACTCGCGGGACTGGGCGCTTCGGCGGCCATCATCATGCTGATTTTCCGGGACAGCATCCTGGGGCTGGTCGCCGGCGTGCAGCTCTCGGCCAACGACATGCTGCGCCCCGGGGACTGGATCACGATGGCCAAATACGGCGCTGACGGCTATGTGACGGAGGTGACGCTGACGACGGTCAAGGTGCAGAATTTCGACAAGACCATCACTACCATCCCGCCCTATGCGCTGGTCAGCGATTCGTTCCAGAACTGGCGCGGCATGTGGGACAGCGGCGGACGGCGCATCAAGCGGTCGCTGCTGATCGACGCCAGCTCGGTGCACAACTGCACGGCCGCGGAGCTGGCCGCACTCCGCGAAAAAGGGCTGGCCGGGACGACGCCCGACGCGGAACCCGTCGTCAACCTCTACGCCCTGCGGGAGTACGCCGCGCGTTACCTGAAGGGCCACCCGGGCATCCACCCCGACCTGATGCAGATGGTCCGGATGCTCCAGCCCACCCCGGAAGGCATCCCGGTCGAGGTCTACTGCTTCACCCGGGAGACCGACTGGGTGGCCTACGAGGCCGTGCAGGGGGCTGTTTTCGACCACCTGTTCGCCGTCCTTCCCGACTTCGGCCTGCGGGCCTACCAACGCTCCTCCGACCGCGATCCTCAATCCTCCGAATCTTGATTTAACGGATAAAAACCATGGAATTTTTAGCGCAATACAACCTCACCGGAATCGTCATCGGCATCGCCACCTTTCTGATCATCGGCATCTTTCACCCGATGGTCACCAAGGGCGAATACTATTTCGGGGTGAAAATCTGGTGGCTGTTCCTCGTGATGGGAATTGCCGCCGTCGCCGGTTCGATCGCCGTGCGGCACATCCTCTGGTCGACGCTGCTGGCCGTGTGGGGCGCCTCGTCGCTGTGGTCGATCGGCGAACTGTTCGAACAGCGCGAGCGCGTGGCCAAAGGCTGGTTTCCGAAGAACCCCAAGCGGAAATAGCATGCGCGCACGCCGGATATGCCTGCTGACGGCGCTGACCTTTGCCGCCGTGTGCTGCACGCCCGCGGGAGGCCCTGCGCCCGTCGCGCCTCCGCCTCCGGCCGGCTGGTCGGGACCGGGGCC
>ERZ780167.2485-NODE-2485-length-14426-cov-2.895275_pt1 | contig 14426 bp, 10 predicted proteins | sample MGYA00510982_ERZ780167 | MGnify/ENA primary metagenome ERZ780167 (study PRJEB29588, sample SAMEA2146107) | human gut metagenome | biome: human gut; feature: human-associated habitat; material: faeces | place: Denmark | collected 2008/2010 ... | reverse complement strand
CAACTCTGTCGGACTTCCGGTTGAGGCAATTGGTCTGATCATGGGTATTGACCGTATCCTTGATATGACAAGAACAGCTGTTAATATCACAGGTGATGCTGTATGTACAACAATCGTTGCACACCAGAACAAGGCACTGGATAAGAATGTGTTCTATGCGGAAGAGAATTAGGATCGAAGATATTAATTTTTAAAAGATGTTCTAATAAATAAAAAACGTATCTCTGAGATGCTTCCTTTTCAGACAGTGGGGAAACATTGCAGAGATATGTTTTTTATATTGTTATACATTTGAAAGAGATTGTCTTACAGGTAATGATACTTGTCTTTCTGACGGACGAAAAATGTAGTGGTCATGATAAGTGTCAGCGCCTCCGCAATGCTGATCGCACTCCAGATACCGTTGATCCCGAACCAGAGTGGAAGTGTCAGGACCATGATGACCTGGAACACTAACGTTCTCAGAAATGAGATGACAGCCGATATCAGGCCGTTATTCAGTGCAGTAAAGAACGAGGATCCGAAGATATTGATACCGATGATCAGGAATGCAATGGCATATACACGGAAGCCGTGCAGTGTCATAGCGTACAGGCCGGTATTGTAACCGACAAATATCTTAGACAGAACAGGTGCCAGTAACTGTGCGGCACCGAACAGGATCACGCCCCAGACCAGTATGATAGACATACTTTTTTTATACAGATTTTTAAGCTCTGCGTGATTTCCAGCACCATAATGGTAGCTGATAACCGGGGCACAGCCAATTGCATAGCCTAAAAAGGTGGCAACAAAGATAAAATTGACGTACATAACTGCACCATAAGCAGCAACACCATTTTCTCCGGCAATCTTCATGAGCTGGAGATTGTATAATGCATTGACTAAGGACATGGACAGGTTAGTCATGAGTTCCGAGGAACCATTGGTGCAGGTCTTAAGAAATACACGTCTGTCGAATACCGGTTTTACAAAGTGAAGGAGGCTGTCGTTCTTACGGAAGAAATATACCACCGGGAGCAGACCGCCGATAAATTCACTGGTCATGGTTGCGAACGCGGCGCCTGCAATTCCAAAGTGTAATACACCGATGAACAGGGCATCGAGAACAATGTTTGTACAACCGGCAGCCACAATGACTTTCAGTCCAAGCTGGGGTTTTCCGGCAGCCACAAAGAAACTCTGGAAGACATTCTGCAGCATGAAGGCGGTCAGGGATATGCAGGAGATCCGTCCGTAAAGGGTACAATAATCAATCAGATCACCGGCGGCACCAAATGCCATGACAATCCGCCTCATAAATATAAAACTGAGAACAGATAACACAAATCCTCCGATAGCAGCAATCGTAACCAGCATCGAAAAATACTGATTTGCCAGTTCTTTCTTTCCTTCACCAAGGGTTTTTGATACAAAAGCACTTCCTCCGGTACCAATCATAAATCCAAGTGCACTGATTCCCATCAGGTAAGGCATAATGAGATTCACGGAAGCAAATGCTGATTTTCCCACAAAGTTCGATACAAAGATGCCGTCCACCACACTGTAGATGGAAGTGAATACCATCATAATAATGGAGGGCAGGATAAAACGAAGTAATTTTTTATAGGTAAAATGCTCTGAGAGCTGAATATTCATACGTATTCTCCTTTTTTATATTTACTGATATGGATGTTTACAATGAATGTAAATGAAAACATATAAGCTAAGTGATTATAGGTTGTTTTTGATGTTCTGTCAAGGAAAATATCTTTACACATGTAAAACGAATTAATAATTAAATGTTCACAAACGGTAAATCTATGCTATAATAAAAATTACGACTTTATGCTTTGATTGAAGATATTACTATAAAAGGAGAGAGTTGTTTTGAAGAAAAATAAATATGAGATTGATATGTGCAATGGAACCATCATGGACAAATTGATTTCATTTTCCATACCACTGATGCTGTCAGGAATCTTACAGCTGATGTTCAATGCGGTGGATATCGTGGTAGTGGGACGTTTCAGCGGAAGTCAGGCGCTCGCAGCGGTGGGTTCGACAACGGCACTGATCAATGTGTTTACCAATCTTTTCATCGGAATCTCATTGGGAGCAAATGTACTTGCAGCGAGATATTATGCGACCGGAAAAACAAAAGAAATGTCGGAGACGGTACATACGGCTATTGCACTTGCTCTGGTAAGCGGAGTGGCGATGGCGGTGATCGGAGTGGTCTTTGCCAGAGGCGCGCTGGAAATTATGGGGACACCGGATGATGTAATTGCCAAATCCACACTTTATATGCGGATTTATTTCTGCGGTATGCCATTTTTTATGATGTATAACTATGGAGCAGCCATATTAAGGGCAGTGGGGGATACCAAACGTCCGTTGATCTTCCTGATCGTATCCGGAGTGATTAATGCAGTATTGAATCTGTTCCTGGTCATCGGTTTTCATCTGGATGTAGCAGGCGTCGGGATTGCGACCGTTATATCCCAGCTGGTATCCTGTATCCTGGTACTCCGGTGCCTGCATCACACAGAGAGCAGCTATCAGCTTCACCTTGCAAAGCTTCGGATCAGATTCGTGTATCTGAAGCAGATTTTTGAAGTCGGGGTTCCGGCGGGAATCCAGAGCACGGTAATCAATATTTCAAATGCGATGCTGCAGTCATCGGTCAATTCTTTTGGAGCGATCGCAATGGCAGGATATACGGCATCGAATAATATTTTCGGATTTTTATATGTGTCGGTGAACTCCTTCACACAGGCCTGTATGAGCTTCACAAGCCAGAACTACGGAGTGAAGAAATTAAAACGTATGGACAGGGTTCTGATTGACTGTATGATCCTTTCAGTTGTGGTAACTTTGATCCTCGGAAGCAGTGTGTACATATTCGGACCGGAACTTCTGCATATTTACAGTAATCAGGCAGATGTTATCAAATACGGTATGGAAATCTTTTCTTATACAACCGTTACCTATTTCCTGTGCGGTCTGATGGATCTGTTCCCGGGAGCACTGAGAGGAATGGGATATTCCACGGTACCGATGATTCTTTCTATCATCGGTACGGTCGGAGTCCGGATTATCTGGATCTATGGACTGTTCCCTTCACACAGATCACTGACTTTCTTGTTTCTGTCTTATCCGGTATCCTGGATTGCAACGATCATCATGCAGGTAATCTGCTTCTGGTTTGTAAGGAAGAAGATCCACAGGACGATGGTGATTGCGGCAGAGTGATTTTTTTTCGAACATATCATACATATCATATAATGATAAAAAACTCCCGGAGTCTTTGGTGGCTCGGGGAGTTTTTGGCATCGCGATGTGTTCACTGTATCGTCATATGACCGGAAGAGGCTGACAAATTTGGCCGCTTACTATAAAATTAAAAAATAAAGATAAAAATCTGTAACAAAATATAAGTTCATGCGTCTAATAGTGAGAATTAGCGGCATTTAGAGGCGTTCAACCATAAGTGGAGTGCTTTTCTGGGAGAAATATGGCATAATAAAGCCGACAGGAGGTGACGCATATGGTTGAACCATTAGAACTTGGAAGGTTTATATCGACATGCAGGAAGGAAAAAAATCTGACACAGAAGCAGCTGGGAGAAGAACTGGGCGTGACAGACAGAGCTGTGTCAAAATGGGAGAATGGAAAATCATTCCCGGACATCAGTCTGATCGAGCCACTGTGTCAGATACTGGATATCAGTGTCAGTGAATTCATGCTTGGAAAAAGGATTGAACCGGAACACTATCAGGAAGAGACAGAAAAAGCCTGGATTGCATCGCTGGATGAGCCGTTATTGTATAAAATTCAGATGATCATATATATATTAGGAATTGCAGCGGTTGCGGTATTGCAGGTTCCTCTTTTTTCACACGGACCTATGTGTGTGAATATTATATGCTGGGCTGTATGGGGTGCACTGTTCTTTGCTGCATATTACCTGGATAAGAAAATCCCGGAAAGGAAGCTGAGATATTCGAATCCCTGGATCGAAGGGGTGTTTTCAGTGATTTATTTCCTGTGTTATATGTTATGGTTCTTTTTGCGCAAAGATGAATGGGGAACATTGCCGATGTCGGAACAGATGTCGCTTTGGGCGATAATTGTTGTTGGATTGATTGTGGGGGTTTGTGTGAGAGTTTTTTTGGCAAGAAAAAAGAGGAGAAGTGCTGTTTAATGCGTTTAAAACAATAGAAATTGTATCGCAACAGCGATATAATAAATAAAAGATTATATGCCTGACATGGGAAATGTAAGAATCAAGGATGAAAATATGAATAAAACAACAATCATAACTAACGTACAAACCCATCTTTTTGAGCTGCAAGACTTAAAATACCGCGACTTCCATGCAAAACTAATGCCGACAGTCAACAAAGAAAAGATCATCGGTGTCCGGACGCCGGCACTTCGTGTATTTGCGAAGAAGTATGGAAAAACGGATGAAGCAAAAGAATATCTGCAGATACTGCCACATCAGTACTACGAAGAAAATAATTTGCACGGACTTTTGATCGAACAGATTAAAGACTATGACACATGTCTGGAAGAACTGGAACGTTTTCTTCCGTATATTGATAACTGGGCGACCTGCGATATGCTTGCGGTCAAGGTAGTGAAGAAACATCTGGATACATTTATAGATGAGGTATACCGATGGATGGAATCCGACCATGCATATACCATCCGGTTCGGTATCAGTATGCTGATGCGCTATTATCTGGAAGATGCATTTCAGATGGTGTACCCGGAGAAAGTGGCACAGATCCGTTCGGAAGAATATTATGTAAATATGATGCGTGCATGGTATTTTGCGACGGCGCTTGCAAAGCAGTATGATAAGATTCTCCCGTTTATCGAAAAGCAAAAATTAGATGTCTGGACGCATAATAAGACGATCCAAAAAGCTATCGAAAGTTACCGGATCACGCCAGAGCAGAAAGAATATCTAAGAGGGTTAAAGATTAAAAAATGAAATCCATATCCATTTATACGATCACAAGAAATCAGAATATCGAACAGCTGCAAAAACTGGAACGTCAGTTATCCGGAAGAGACTATTTTCTGAAAATGCGGGAATGGGAACTGGAAAGTATGAAAGCACTGACAGCCGAATTGGAAACCTGTATGGAGGATGTATATGCACTTCGTTTCTTTTATTCGTTTCAGATTCCGAGACTGGGAAAAGAATTTGATCTTCTTCAGATCAAAGAAGACCAGATTGTAAATATTGAGTTAAAAAGTGGTGTGGTATCAGATGAGGCTATCTGCAGACAGCTTCTGCAGAATCGATATTATCTGTCGGTGCTTGGAAGAACGATTCATTCGTATACTTATATCAGCAGCCAGAACCGTCTGGTAAGACTGACGAATCATGATCATATCGCAGAGGCAGACTGGGACGAATTATGCAGAGCTTTGAAAAGAGAAAGTCCGGATTATGACGGGAATATCGAAGAACTGTTCCGCGCAGAACTCTATCTGATCTCACCGCTCAGAGAGCCGGAACGCTTTTTACAGAAAGAATATTTTCTGACGGCACAGCAAAGAGATATCGAACGACAGATCCTGAAAGGAATCCGAGCAAAATATTCCGACTATTACTGGTTCAGCGGACTTCCGGGGACGGGAAAGACATTGCTTCTGTATGATCTTGCGATGAAGTTGTCGGTACGTCAGAGAGTCTGCATGATTCATTGCGGAGAATCAGGAGAGGACTGGAGAATTTTACATAAACGTCTGCGCCGGATTGATTTTCTGTCGGATCGTCAGTTATCACTTCAGGCAGCAAAGCAGACGATGACAGAAAATGTGTGTGCGGAAGAAGCGTTTGACACATTCTTAAAGCCATACAGTGCTATTCTGGTGGATGAGGCACATCTGCTTTCTGTGGAGCAATTAAAGATATTAGAAGAATGTAAAAAGCAGATTCCGATAATCTTCTCCAGTGATACGGAAGACATGATCTCGCCTAAAGAACTGGATCGTGAAATATCGCAAAGACTTGCGAGCCTGCCGGATGTGCAGAGCTTTCATATGACGAACCGTATCCGTACAAATGCAGAACTTTCTTCCTTTATTCAGAACATGCTGGATCTGTCGCGGAGAAAAGGGCAGAAGGGCTATCCTAATATTGAAGTGGTGTATGCGAATGATGATACAGAAGCAGTATGTTTGATGCAAGGCTATGCGAGACGGGGATATCGCTATCAGAATCCGGCAATGCGGGATGTGAACCGCCTGGTAGCCGTACTGGATGAACAGTATTATTATGATAAGGACGGTTATCTCCGTGCGGGAAAGATTAGTGAAGCTTCTTATGAAATAACCCGTATAACAACGAGTGAAGGCAGAAAATCAAATGTGAGACTTCTTTTTCATCAGCTGAATCAGGCAAAAGAAAAACTGGCGATTGTGATCAAAGACAATCCGTCAGTGTATGATACGATTTTGGATATATTATAGATGCGTAAAAACAGATAAAGAACTGTTTTTACGCATTTTTCTGTATCAGTCATTTCCAGATATTTTCAGAAAGAAAATTTGCCCGGTTCCGAAATGCGTGGTACAATATTCCTTAGGTAAAATATTGAATCAGAGAGGTTTTTACAATGGAAGAAAAGAATTACAGTAAAGTACCGGTATTCGAAAATGGACTTGCACAGCCTGTTTTCAAATTCACAGACGGAAAGACAGGAGAAAAATACGATCCTGCGACATCAAGTATCGTAAGATACTGTGTATATGTGGAATCTGACTATGACATGGATGGAGACGGAAAGAGAGATCTCGTTAAAGCATTCATTCAGGTTCCAAGAAGTGCCGTAGAAGGCAATTATAAGGCGGCAACGTTATATGAGGCACGTCCGTATTGTGCCGGTGTACAGGCAGACGGATACGATCATATGAAAGAAGTGGAAAGCAAAGAATACCGCAAAATTGATTTTGCAGATCTTGACAAAGAAGTGCCTGCACGTATCCCGGAAGGAATGATCAGTGCCATGGATCTTGCATTAAAGGCAGATCCGGCAGACTGGTATTATCCGGATAAAGGGAACAATAACAGCATGGTATATGAAAATCTGGATAACTTCAATTATTATCTGGTGCGCGGCTTTGCAGTGGTTGTAAGTGCCGGATTCGGAGCGCTTGGCTCAGATGGATTCAACTATGTCGGTTCAGAGTATGAAAGAGATGCATTCAAATCTGTTGTAGAATGGCTGCATGGCGACAGAGTGGCTTACGCAGACCGTGAAGGAAAGATCGAGACGAAGGCAGACTGGGCGAATGGGAATGTTGCCATGACCGGAAGATCTTATGCCGGAACCATGCCGTTTGCAGTTGCAACCACAGGCGTAGAAGGCCTGAAAACAATTGTTCCGGTTGCAGGTATCGCAGACTGGTATACACAGCAGAATATGCAGGGTGCACAGCGCTACTGGCCGAAAGAGATGCTGAACAGTTTCCTGGCATATTTCTGTTCCAGCCGTTATAACGATGAGACATTATCTGAGAAACAGTTGGATGATATTGCAGCATTCCATCATGAATTAAGTCTTCAGCAGTTAAAATGCGGATTCGACTATGATCCGGAATTTTGGGGAGCCGGAAACTACCGTCTGCATGCAGACCAGATCAAGTGCAGTGCGCTGATCGTACATGGATTCAATGATGAAAATGTATCTACAAAACAGTTCGAAATGATGCATACCGCATTCGAACAGGCAGGACAGACAGTGAAACTGATCCTTCATCAGGGTCCACATATCACACCGACCATGGCGAATAAGAATTACGGAATCCTGATCGATGGAAAATTCTATGATGATATCGTAAATGAATGGATATCCCATTATCTGTACGGAGTAGAAAATGGTGCCGAAAAGATGCCGGAAGTACTTGCGCAGACAAACTATGACCAGAAAAAATGGGAAGTAGAATCTGCATGGGAAACAGAGCATACCATGAAGCTCGCATCTAAAGAGGAGAGTAAGACCGTCATCGACACGGATTGGGAGAAAGCCGGTGTCAGTGCAGAAAACTTCGATGATGTGATGGCACAGAAGTCTACGAATATGGCACAGCGCTATGTGACAGATCCATTTGAAGAGGCAGTGACTGTACAGGGAACGGTATGCCTGAACTTAAAGGCAGCATTAAAAGACGGAAATATCGAAACAGATTTCGATCCGGAAAACAGAAACGATGTGGATACATTGACCATGCAGCTTGGTAATTCCAAAGTATCCGGTAAAATGGATGATGTAGAGATTGCAGTGCTTCTCTGTGATGTATGTGACGAAGAATTCGACAGTATCCAGACCGTAGATCCGGAAAGAAATATCGTTCCGGTAACAACGGTGAAAGAAGGCGGAATCATTAATGGCGGAGATCTTCCGGCATTTGATGAGGCAGAATTCAATACTGTACATAAAAAATACCGCGTGATCACACGTGCATTTGCCGATCTGTGTAATCCGGAAGCAGGTTATGCGCCGGAGACAGCACAGAACAGTATCGAACTTAAAAAAGGCGAATATCATGATTACAGCGTATATCTCAATGCGACAAGATATACCGTAGAGCCGGGACACAGACTTGCAGTAGTTGTTGCAACAGAAGATCCGGTGAACTGCCTGATCCATAAGACATATTCGGTAGAGATTGATGACAACTCTGTGATGGTGGAAGTTCCTGTGACAAAAGCGAGTGAGAACATGGGACTGAATAAAGCGGAATAGATAGAATATCTATCGGAAATGAGAAAAGTACGAGCTGCTGGTTGAAAATATTAGAAGTAAATGATTGAAAAAATAAGAACTGCTGTTTTAGGAGTAAAGTCTTAAAATAGCAGTTCTTTTGTGTTGCCATGTGTTCGTAAGGAGTTGCTTGGCTGCCAAAACATCTGTAAGGAGCTTTGCCAATGGTAAGTTTTCTGTATCAGCAGACGTTTTTTCAAGAATTCATGGCCACAAATCCCGGAATTCATGGCCAGTTATAACAATATTTGTAACTATCGTGGTACAATGAATGCAATAATTATGTGAATAAATACGGAGAAAATATAAATGTTTCAGATAGCAATGATAGAAGATGAAGAACATACAAGACAGGAAGTGGAAAGACTTATTAGCCGGGAGTTCGAGAAACTTAAGGTGCAGGATATAACCACCGAAATATATAAAACAGCCGAAGAATTTCTGGAAGTTAAGAAGCACTACGATGTAGTTATCTCAGATATTGATCTTCCGGGGAAAAGCGGGATCGATTTGGGAAGAATTTTAAAGGCAGAACAAAAAGATATCTGCCTGGTATTCCTGACATCGTACGCCGAATTTGCAGTGGATAGTTATGTCCTCGAGGCATATCAGTATATTTTGAAAAGAGATATGAAAGAACGTTTGCCGGCAGTATTACAGAAAATTTATCAGGAAAAGCAAAAAGAGAGCCAGAATTTCTTCTGGATCGGTGGGGTGACGGACCAGAGAAAATTATATCATAAAGACATTATCTGTATCCGCAAGGTCAAAGGGCAGAAGTATGTTGAATTTGTAATGGTAAATGGCGCATACAAAGAACGTCTGGCACTGCATCAGATTTTTGAAGATTTGAAAAGCCCGGCTTTTATATTTGCCGGAAGAAGTTATATTATCAATATCGATCATGTGGATCGGATCACGACGGATGCAGTCTATCTGGAAGACGGGATTAAGATTCAGGCAGGGGCAGAGACTATTCAGGATGTGAAGACACGGATCATGGAATATTGGAGAAATGTAGAATGAAAGAATGGACGAGAAAGCGAAAAGCAGATGTTTGTATGGGGATTCTGCTGCAAATATATTTCTTCTTTCCATGGATCCGTATAGACGGAGGGTATCACACGATTCACGTGTATCTGATCGAGATATTCCGGAAAGAAAGCTGCATCAAGGCATATAATTATATTTTCTTATCTGGGCATCCAATCTTATGGAAATATTCCGGTTTTGCGGCAGTGACATTTACCATGATCATAGCATTTATGATTGTGATGCAGATGATCGAACTATGGCAATTGTACAGACATATGAAAGGGATCAAAACGTTTGATATACACAGGTATGTCTGGGTTCTTGCCATCGTTCTTTTTTTCTTATATCTTGATGCTTCATACATCTATCTGGATGACAGTGCGCTGTTCAAGCTTAGAATCTATATGTATATGGTGATATTCATAGGTATTATTGGAATCTGGATGTTTCTGGATATCGAGGCGGCTGCATGGGATACGGAGACAGCAAAGCATAAGACAGAACTGAAAGAGCGGGACGAACAGTTGCTGCAGGTAAAAGTGAAAGCGCTGGAAGAAAAATATCAGGAAATGTTAAAGAGCCGGAAGGTTGTACATGATATGAAAAATCACCTGCTTGCATTGAAAAAATACGATCAGGAGAGAGACTGGGAAGGACTGCACCAGTATCTGAATGAATTAAGTGATGATATGCTGGATGACAGCTATCAGATCTGGACGGGTAACCGCATGCTGGATATGATCCTCAATCAAAAGACGAAAGATGCAAAAGAGAAAGAGACGGATATGCAGATTGAGACAGAAGTATTTGCAACCCTTCCGTTTTCAGACAGGGAGATTATTTCACTTTTTGGAAACGTTCTAGATAATGCGCTGGAAGCCTGTGAACGGATCCAAGATAAAAAGCGCTGGATAAAAATTAAGATAAAAAAGAAGAATCATTTATTATATATTGAGACCTCAAATGCAATTAAAGAAATGCCGGTGCAGAATCAGAAGGAATTTGTATCAGTAAAAGAAGATGAGATACTTCATGGATATGGAATGAAGAACATACAGGATATTGTCAGAAAATATGACGGCATATTCCGATATAAAATTTACGGGGAGTATCTGGTCTGTATCATCTCGATATATGATATAAGAGGGGCGGAAGAGGAATGAGAATGGAAGAGAAAAAGAGACGGATGAATATTATTCTGGGGATCATACTTCAGATATATTTTCTGTTTCCGTGGATGAATATAACGGGAGAACGGAAGAATTTTATTATGTATGTAATTGCTGTGTTGAGAAATCACAGTTGTGCAGATACATATAACACGACGTTTTTAGACGGAGCAGCAGATGCATTACCACTGGATATTCATACACTGGCAAAAACATTCACGGTATGTGTTATGCTGTATGTCGTTCTTGAAGTAATCGAAACAATACGGCTTATCTGTAATATCAAGGGATGGGAAATAAAATTTTTATCTATCATAGAACTTATCGGATTATTTGCAATGCTGTCGGTAGTGGCCGAGATTGGACTTAACAGTTCATGGAGCAGTGCGGGTACGATACAGGTGTTCCCGATGTATCTACTTGGGTATCTGGCAGTATTTCCGATATGGACGGGGATACGGTTACTGATGCATAAATCCATGGAAGAATGGGAAGAATCCGGTGAACAGATCCTGAAAACTCAGGAAAATGATAAGCATTATAAACAGGAACGGAAAAGAAGATTATATTTTCCAGGGAAATATTCGAAGCTTTATTACCATGTGCTGTGGGAGAATTTTAAATATCACTGGAGAGATTTTTCTTTTTTATTTGTATCGGTTCTGTTATCGGCAGCATTTCTGTTCATTGGATTTGGAATGAGAGAGGCATTTTCCGGAAGCTATGGATATGATAATGAATTACTAGGGCTTGGGCTGACTGAGATTATGAAGGACTGCCTGATCGTGATCGTACTGATATCATTGTTTTTGATTACGGTTGTCATGGTATTCTACCGGAAAAAACGGATGGCGGATGATGGGATTTTCCGGACACTTGGCATGCGGAGCAATGCCGTGTTCTGGTCCTGGATCGGAGAATTACTTGCCGGATTTGCGGTGGCACTGGTGACGGCATTTGTGATTGGAAGAGCCATTTTGTTTGGCATATATGCCGCTGTTATACAGCATTTTCCTAAAATCGATATGAAATCAGAGGTATCGTGGAAGGTGTATCTGATCACGGCAATCGTGATAGCTGTTATCTGTTTGTTTGCTTTTGGTATCTCTGGGGATATCCATGCAGGAGAACGTTCCGCCGATGCCAGAAATGCAGCGGTGAAAAGTGAGAAGATTCCGGGAATATACAGAAAAGCAGGGGCGTTGATCAGCGGGCTGCTGGGAGTAATCGTCCTGTATCTGTATACACAGAGAAGATTTTCAGAGAGTATCTTTCTTTTGTGTGGGTTCTTCCTGTGTTTGTATGTTTTTCTGTATAATATAGGTGCCATGATCCTGCGTAAAAAAGAAACGTCTATGGATCAATACCTGCGAACCCTTCCGGAAGAACATATGATACGACACAGATACCAGACAACTGTAAAGTATCTGACACTTATGATCGTGATACATGTATGTGTGATGTCCTTTTTCTCGGTAAAAGTTGTATCTAACAGAATTGCAGATAAGACGGATACGCTGTACCCATACGACTATGTATGGCTTGCGAATAGTAATGATACAGGGATTATCGAAAAGCTTAAGCAAGAATGCAAAGCAGAAGTGACCAGTATTCCGATGGTCCGGGCAACAACGATTGATAATACAGAACGTCTGGAAGGACCATTTGATCTTGTCTGGCAGCAAGGCCAGAATATCGGTATATCAGAGAGCAGTTATCGAAAGTTAAAGAAGGCAGTCGGAGAAAAACCGAAAAAGCATCTGAATCTTGACAAGAACGGAAAGAAAATTTATGTCGTGTATCAGCAAGATCAGGGAACAAAGGCGAAACCAATTGATCACTATCAGTTGATGATACATCCGAATCTGCATATCGGACAGCCATTGTTTGGCTTTGATACAATGGAGCACCAGACTTATTATCCGGTACGGACGATTACAGGTTCCGAGACTTCGAGTCTGATCGGTGCATTCAAACAGGGAAAATACGAGAATCTTATTGTATTTGCTGATGCATATTTTGACAAAATAAAAGACTATTGGAAAACGACAGACATGAATACGGGAGAAAAAATAAAAACGTCGGATGCGGTATTGGAAGAAAATATCCATGAATGGCCGACGAAACTTGTCCTTGCAAATGTACCGGAAAAATACCAGAAAAAAGCAGATCAGTTGACAATAGATTTTGCAAAGCAACATGCATATGATGAGTCATTTGATTCGCTTGTAAAAAGTACATATACGAAGACAGAAGCAGCGAAAAAGCGGCAGATGGAGCGAATCCTTGAATGTGTGATGAATGGATTTGTGCTTATTATTTTATCTGTGATCAGTATGCTCCTACTTCATATGAAGGTTCAGATGGAACTGCCGGATATGCGGAAACGGTATCAGTTCATGAACCGTCTGGGAATGAATCGCAGGGAACGAATCTGCATCGAGAAAAAGGAAATCAGCCGGTTTGTGACGATCCCATCTGTTATTGCCGTTATAGTTACGGTACTGTATTCTGGAATTGTATTTGGACTCAGGGATTATCATCTGAATGATGTGAAGAATTATGTGATAAATGCAGGTGTACTTTGGATTATATATTTCATATTACAGTGGCTGAATCTGAAGTGGCTGGAAGATACGATTGTGAAAAAGATTGAAAAGGGAGCAGATTTGTAATGAATGAAAAATTAGAAAAGAATGAAAATAAAAAAACGGCAGACGTATTAAGAGCAGAGAATCTGGTCCGTGATTATGTGCAGTATGGAGAAGATGGTGAAAAGAAGAAAGAGATCCATGTCCTGAAGGGATTAAATTTTTCTATCCAGAGACAGGAGTTTGTCGGAATTATGGGAAGATCCGGATGTGGAAAGACGACATTTTTGAAACTATTGGGTATGATAGACCGTCAGACCGGAGGAAAGCTGTTCTTTGAAGAACATGATACGGAAGATTTGTGGAAGGATGAATTTGCGGACATACGACGGAGAAAGATCGGATTCGTGTTCCAGGACTTCTATTTGATGGACAGTCTGTCCGTCAGGGAAAATATCATGCTTCCGAAGATCCTGGATAAGAAGAGTGCGAAAGAGTGTATGGAAGAATCGCAGAAATATGCAGAACAGTTCGGAATTACACATCTGATGAACAAGAAGCCGTATGAATTATCCGGAGGTGAAAAGCAGCGAGTGGCGATATCCAGAGCATTGATCAACAATCCGGATCTGATACTTGCGGATGAGCCGACCGGAAACCTCGACTCTAAGTCCGGTGATGTGGTAATCCATACACTGAGTCATATCAATCGGGAACTTGGCAAGACAATTGTTATGGTAACACATGATCCGAAGATGGCAAGTTATTGCAGCAGGCTGATTCTTCTGAAAGATGGAATGATTCTGGAAGATATGAGAAATGGCGGGGATCAGGAAGCGTTTTATCAGGAGATTCTTGGGAAG
>ERZ780167.2478-NODE-2478-length-14447-cov-2.619302_pt1 | contig 14447 bp, 15 predicted proteins | sample MGYA00510982_ERZ780167 | MGnify/ENA primary metagenome ERZ780167 (study PRJEB29588, sample SAMEA2146107) | human gut metagenome | biome: human gut; feature: human-associated habitat; material: faeces | place: Denmark | collected 2008/2010 ... | reverse complement strand
GCCCGGTCCGCCTGTGAGCACCAGAGCATTGGCGCCAAGCGCCGCTGCGATTGCCTCCCGCTGCAAAGGCGCATAGGTGATGCCCTGCGCCGCTTCGATGAGATATTCGGTCTTACTCCCGACACCCACGCGGTGATAAACGGCTTTGATTTCATCGCCGTCACAACGACGAGGGGCTGCCACTTCGACGACAAAAAGCGCGGGTTCGTCTCCGCGGAGCTTGAAAAAGCGGCGGAGCGGGACGGCAAAAAGCCGATATTCTTCTTCCAGCACCCGCATATCACAGACACTGTCTACGGCAGCATCAACTGGGGCGAGGACGAGATAACGGATATTCTTATAAATTACCCGCAGATAGTCGATTTCTCCGGCCACTCCCACGCGCCGATAAACGATCCGCGCTCGGTGCATCAGCGCCACTTCAGCGCATTCGGCACCGGTACGCTGAGCTATTTCGAGCTCGACGAGTTCGACAAGACCCACGGGACTATTCCGCCCGAGGACAGCAGCGCCGCTCAGTTCCTTATAGTCGAGGCGGACGCGCAGGGCAGGGTGAGGGTATATCCCTACGATGTGCTCGGCAGCCGCTTCTTCCCGTACACATGGGAGATAGACGAGCCGTGGAACATAGATTCGTTCAAATATACCGACGCACGCTATGTCACGGCGGAGAAGCCGTATTTTGAAAATGCCGGGATATCCGTCGAAAACATAACGGCGGACGGCTGCGATATAACCTTCACTCAGGCGACCGGAAAAGAACGCCCGGACAGTTATGATATCTACATTTTAGATTCTGACGGACTGATAAAAAAGCATATGAATATTACTTCGCGCTACTATCTCTCTGATATGCCCGCGGCTCTTATCGAGCACATAGGCGGACTGAAAGCCGGCACGGAGTACAAAATAAAAATAGTTGCAAACAGCTTTTGGCGCACGCGCAGCGATGCTCTGACCGCGCGGTTCGCCACACTCTGAAACACAGGAGCTGATTAAATGTTTTTTGTCTTACCGACAGCGGCGATATTCGCCATATATATCCTCGCGGCAGTTCTGCCCGCGATATTCCTGCTGCGCTATATCTATAAGCATGACACGGTCGACAAGGAGCCGCCCGGGCTGCTGTTGTCGCTGATTCTCATGGGTATCGTTGCGGCGCTGATGTCGATAGTGCTCGAAATAATCGGTGAGAAGATACTCAACGATCAGATAAGTCAGGATGACAAATATTATAAAATCATTCTTGCGTTCGCAGTCGTTGCGGTCGTCGAAGAGGGAACAAAGTTCCTGCTGATGAAGCTCAAGACATGGAAGAATCCGAATTTCAACTACAGCTTTGACGGGATAGTTTACGCCGTCTCCGTCTCGCTGGGCTTCGCCGCGTTCGAAAATATAAAATATGTTATGAACTTCGGTCTGTCCGTTGCGCTCCCGCGCGCGGTGCTCGCAGTACCCGGTCATATGGGATTCGCGGTCTTTATGGGTCTGTTCTACGGGCGCGCCAAGCTCTTCTCCGACCTCGGCTGCAAGGGCAAAAAGGTGATGAATCTCCTCGCCTCTTATCTCTCTGCAGTGTTCCTGCACGGGTTCTATGACTCCTGCGCCATGATAGGCAACACCCTCTCGACCGTGATATTCATCGCGTTCGTGGCGCTGATGTATGTCATAGTTATAAGCCTGATAAAGCACGAATCGCGCAACGACAGAAGAATTTGAAATCTACCGTCAGCCGGCAGTTATCTGCCGGCCGGCGGTTTTGCGTTTATAAGAGCTGAAATATTATTTTATTATTACTTTCCGAAAAAGAAGTATTCGGAGGGTCGGCAGTAGCACGGAGAAAAATTTACGGATTTATCGAAAAACGCCGAAAAAATAAGTATAAAAGCCCGAAAAAATCAGCCGATTTTGTGAATTTTTCGCCGTATCTCCGGTATGCAATTGACTTTGCGGCATAGAATGTGGTAGAATACAGTGCAAGAGGATAACCGGTGCGGGACACCGGCTCTGAATATTTTTATCAATATTAAAAAGGAGGAATGAAGGTTGACTGATCAGAAAACAATGGCGTACATTAACCTTTATGCTGTCTTGGGAACTTTGGAGAATCTCTGCGAGATAGTTCCGGAGGCGAGCGCAATGCTCACCAACACCAAACCCATCTCCATCGGCTTTGAAGTGAAGGACGGCCCGAGCGCCACAATAACCTTCAAAAACGGCAGATGCAGGATGGAGCAGGGCGTCAGCAAGTGCGACGTCAAGCTGCCTTTCTCTTCCTGCGAAAAATTCAACGGTCTTATTGACGGAACCGTAACCCCCATCCCCTCGAAGGGATTCCAGCACATCAAGTTCCTCCTCAAGACTTTTACCCCTCTGACCGACCTGCTTGCAAAATATATGCGTCCCTCGCCCGAGGATCTTCAGGACAGAACCTTCTTCGAGCAGAGCACCACGCTCATGCTCTATACCATTGCCGTCGCTATCTCCCAGATAGCCAATAACGACAAGATAGGTCAGTTCTCGGCATCCCATATCGTTGACGGCGAGATAGGCTTCGGCATAAAGGACGGCCCCGCGGTCACGATCCGCGCGAAGAACGGCCGCCTCGTTACCATCAAGAAGCGCTGCGAGAATCCGCGCGCCGAGATGGAGTTCGCTTCAATGGATCTTGCAAGAGACCTCTTCGACGGAAAGATAAACGCCGTTGCCTGCATAGGCATGGGCGCTATCACCATGAAGGGCATGATCTCGATGATCGACAATATGAACAGACTGCTCGACAGAGTTGCTCTGTACTTGGCATAAGGGAGGGGAACTTTAATGAGCTTCAAGATTAACGATTACACAAAGAGCAGAGAGATGTTTGAAAGAGCCGAAAAGGTTATTCCTTCCGGCGTTTACGGCCACCTCGGCCCGGCAGAAGGCTGCTTCATCCCCGTCAGCGCGTTCCCGCTTTTCGGCGACAGAGCGCAGGGCTCCTATTTCTGGGATGTTGACGGCAACAAATTCATCGACTATATGTGCGCTTATGGCCCCAACGTCCTCGGTTACAATGACCCCGACGTTGATGCCGCCGCTCTCGAGCAGGCAAAGAAGTGCAACTGCACTACCTCTCCGTCCTACAAGGCGGTTGAGTTCGCAGAGCTGCTTGTTGACACCGTCAACTGCGCAGACTGGGCTTTCTTCGCAAAGAATGGCAACGATGTCACCACCGCCGCTATCATGACCGCAAGAGCCCACACCCACCGCAAGAAGATAATCTTCATCAACGGCTTCTATCACGGCATTTCGCCCTGGACCCAGAAGGTCGACTATCCCGGCGTTATCGAAGAGGACGTTGCGAACAATATCTATATCGACTGGAACGATATCCCGGCTCTCGAGAGAGTTATCGCCGAGAACGAGGGCGAGATAGCTGCGTTTATCTCAACTCCCTATCTCCACGGCAACTTCTTCGACAACCAGCTTCCCGCAGACGGTTACTGGCAGAAGGTTCGTGAGCTCTGCACAAAGAACGGCATTGTCCTCATCGTCGACGATGTCCGCGCAGGCTTCCGTCTTGATCTCGCCGGCAGTGACCACTTCTACGGCTTCGAGGCAGACCTTATCTGCTTCTGCAAGGCTCTTGCAAACGGCTGGAATGTCTCCGCCCTCTGCGGTAAAGAGTTCCTCAAGAGCTCCATCAGTAGCCTGTCCTATACCGGCAGCTACTGGCTCAGCGCAATCCCGTTCGCAGCGGGTATCGCCTGCATCAACAAGATGAAGAAGCTCAATACTCCCGCCATCTTCCGCGAGAAGGGTCTCAAGGTCGGCGAGGGTCTCAAGGCTGCTGCCGCAAACAACGGCTTCCATCTTGTCGTCTCCGGCGAGCCGTCCCTGTTCTATCTGCGCCTTGCGGATGACGATTCCCTCATGCTCCATCAGGAGTGGGTCGCAGAGATGGTCAAGCGCGGCATATTCATCACGAGCCACCACAACCATTTCCTCAACGCGTCCCTGACCGACGAGGATATAGCTCACACCGTTGATGTTGCGGAGGATGCGTTCAACACCCTGCGCAAGAATCACCCCGAGCTTGCCTGATAAAATTATGAAAAAAATCCCGTCCTGTCTTTACAAGACGGGGTTTTTTATGTTATCATATATAAAAATAGTTTCGCGCGCGCTCATGGGTTTGGATATTTTGCCCTTTTGAGTAATTTTTGCCGTGCGTGGGACATATATTTCATCCGGCGGATATTCCCGGACAAAAAACGGAAGCTTTGTGATTTGCGGGGGCACCCGTTCATTCACTCAGACGATAAAAATGTTTTCTGTAAGGAGGAAATGTAAATGCCATTATCAAAGCAGGAATGGTTAGCGCTCGAAAAGAAGGCTCACGAGCTGCGCAGACTTTGCCTCGACACCACTTACTGGGCGGGCAGCGGTCATATCGGCGGCGGCATGAGCGTCATGGATATGCTTACCGTTCTCTATCACAAGTACATGAGACTCGACGTCAAGAACCCCAAGTGGGAGGACAGAGACCGTTTTATCCTCAGTAAGGGTCACGCGGGTATAGCTTACGCTCCCGTGCTCGTCGATTTCGGCTGGAACGATCCCGAGCAGCTCAAGACCTTCAACCACACGAACTCGAAGATGGGTATCCACCTCGATTCGAACAAGGTCGTCGGCGTTGACGCCTCCACCGGTTCTCTCGGCCACGGACTTCCGATAGCTGTCGGCACCGCTCTTGCCGCAAGAGTTCTCGGCAAGGATTACAAAACATACTGCATCCTCGGCGACGGCGAGTGCGACGAGGGTTCAAACTGGGAAGCCGCTATGTCTGCTTCCACCTTCAAAGTCACCAATATGATCTCCTTCGTCGACCGCAACAAGTGCATGATCGACGGCAGAACAGAGGATGTCATGAAGCTCGAGCCCTTCGCCGACAAGTGGCGTTCCTTCGGCTTCATCGTCAAGGAAGTCGACGGACACAACTTCAAAGAGCTGTGCGACGCTATCGACTTCGCTCTTGAGAACAAGACCGATTCTCCCGTCATGATAATTGCCGACACGATAAAGGGCGCCGGCATCAACTTCATGGAGGATAACTATCAGTGGCACTACGGCGCTATTGACGAAGAGAAGTATAAGAAAGCTATAGACAGCCTTGACGCCTACTATGAGGCACGCAAGGCAAGAGCTGAAAAGGAGGGCGAATAATATGGCAGGCGGAATGACCTATACAGCCGTTGAATCAACCGCTCTTTCCACCGCGGAATATTACGGCAAGACCCTTGTTGAGCTCGGCGCAGAGCATCCCGAAGTTGTCGCGCTGACCGCTGACCTCGGCAAATCAACAAAGATCGGTATGTTCGGTGAGGCTTATCCGGACAGATTCTTCAACGTCGGTATCGCAGAGCAGAACATGTTCGGCGTCGCCGCAGGCATGGCGAGAGCAGGACTCGTTCCTTTCCTTTCGACCTTCTCGGTCTTCGCTTCTCTGAGAAGTGCCGACCAGCTCCACACCGACATCTGCTATCAGAATGTCAACGCTAAAATAATCGCTACCCATTCGGGTACTTCGTTCGGTCAGGCAGGCTCGACCCATCACGCTATCTGCGATCTCGCAGTTACCCGTGCTATGCCCAACCTCACCGTTATCTGCCCCGCAGACGGTATGGAGACTGTCAACGCAGTCCGTGCGGCATATGAGACTCCCGGCCCGTTCTATATCAGAATCAACAGAGGCTTCGACCGCGTCCTCTATAAGGACACCGATTACGGCTTCGAGCTCGGCAAGGCAGTCACTCTTAAAGAGGGCACCGACATCACCGTTATCGCTTGCGGCTCCTGCGCATTCCAGGCTCTTCAGGCGGCTAACTTCCTTGAGAATTCGGACGGTCTTAAAGTCAGAGTTCTTGATATGCACACCATCAAGCCCATCGACCGTGAGGCTATCCTCAAGGCTGTTATGGAGACCCGCCGCATAATCACCGTTGAGGATCACAATGTCATCGGCGGTCTCGGCAGCGCGGTTGCAGAGGTTGTTGTTGAGTCCGGTAAGGGCTGCGCATTCAAGCAGCTTGGTATCCAGGATAAGTTTGCTCCCATCGGACTGCATGAGGACATCATGTCCATGCTCGGTATCGACTCCAACGGTATCGTTGACGCTGTCCGTGAGGTCATGGGCAAGGACTTCGAGCTTGATGACGATTGGGACGACGAGGTGTAATAGCTTCGCCCGTATCCCGATAAGGAAAGGAATGATTATATGGCATCAAGAGATGAGATTTTTACAAATAAACTTTTTCTCAACGCTGTCCTTCCGCTCATCAAGGTAATTGCAAGCGACGTTCCCTCGCTCGCAAAGAAGTTTGAGCACGCGCACGGCGTTATGCAGGTCAGTGCTCTCGACCCCGACAGCCCGGACGGCAAGGTGGCTACCCATTTCGTAGTCAACTGCGGCGAGTGGCTCGTTCACAACGACAAGGTGGACACCGCTCCCCACATCGAGCTTGAGTTCAAGAGCATCGAGGCAATGAACGCATTCTTCAAGGGCAAGATGAGCCTCGCGACCCTGCCCAAGATGAAGGGTATTGCGAAGCATCCCGGCCTGTTCGCCTCGTTCATGGCAGTGCTTCTGAAGATGTCCTCGCTGCTTACGGCAAAGGGCATCCCGGAGGACGAGGATACCAAGGCTCTGCTCGTCAAGTGCTACTTCTATCTGCTTTCGAGCGGCATCAGCCAGCTCAACAAGCTCGGTCATCCCGATGTTCACGATTGGGCGCTCAAGAGCCCCGACCGTGTCTATGCGTGGGCTGTCAACGGCCACGATGAGCTTTCGGCTTATCTGCGCATAAAGGCGGGCAAATCGAGAGCCGGCAGAGGCGTTTACAAGAGAGCTATGCCTTTCTTCACCCTCCGCTTCGATTCTCTCGACAGCGCGCTGGGCATCCTGCTCGGTCTTGACGATATGCTTGACTCCGCGAAGAAGGGCAAGCTTATCATGGAAGGCGCACCCGAGTTCGGCGCTCAGATCGGCGAGTATATGCTCACCGTCGCCGGATTCATCCAGTAAGAGAAAACATAACAAAATTCCGCCGTGTCTTCGGATGCGGCGGTTTTTTATATGACGATAACATAATATTTTGCTAAAATATCCCATTCTCCGTTCGCTGACAAAAATTGAAAACTATCAGCGGTTTAAACGGAAAAAACTTGCAAAATCAAAGCGCAGGCTTTATAATCTAAACATAACTCCCGCATGAATATCCGCCTCGGCGAATCGCCGACAGGGGGAAGAAAATGCAGGTAATTTCAAGGAGGAAATGGAAATGAAATACGCATTCGTAAACGGCGTTATTCTCGACGGCACTCAGGATATGGAGCCCCAGTCCGGCAAGATTATTCTTGTCGACGGCGAGAAGATAACCGCCATAGTCGACGCGGGCGCAGATATCTCCGGATATGAGAAGATAGACCTCGGCGGAAAGTACATAATGCCCGGCCTTATCAATATGCATATCCATCTTCCCTCGAGCGGCAAGCCGAAGAAGAAGGAATCCGACCCGAAGAAGCTTGTCAAGATTATGACGAGCAACAATCTTTTACGCAAGATAATCAAGGCGGTCTGCCGCAGCGCGGCTCAGATGCAGCTCAACAGCGGCGTTACAACCATCAGAACCGTCGGCGGAGTTGAAAACGCCGATTCGAGCATCCGCGACGATATAAACGCCGGAAAAACCGTCGGTCCGAGAATACTCGCGGCTAACATGGCTGTCTCCGTCCCGGACGGACACATGGCGGGTTCGCTTGCCTATGTCGCCGAGAGTGCAGAGCAGGCGAGAGACTTCGTCGCGAAGATTGCCGAGGATAAGCCGGATCTGATAAAGCTCATGATAACCGGCGGCGTGCTTGATGCAAAGGTCAAGGGTGAGCCCGGCGTGCTGAAGATGCCCCCCGAGTATGTCAAGGCGGCTTGCGACGAGGCGCACAAGCGCGGACTTATGGTCGCCGCCCATGTTGAGAGTCCCGAGGGCGTACGCGTTGCGCTTGAAAACGGCGTCGACACCATCGAGCACGGCGCAAAGGCGGATGACGAGATAATCTCGCTCTTCAAAGAGAAGCACGCGGCGCTCATAACGACCCTTTCTCCTGCGCTTCCCTATGCGCTGTTTGATCGCTCCGTCAGCCACGCAACCGAGCTTTCGCAGTTCAACGGCGAGGTCGTCTTTGAGGGCATAATCGACTGCTCCGAGAAGTGCCTTGCAAACGGCATTCCCGTCGGACTCGGAACCGACACCGGCTGCCCGTTCATCACTCACTACGATATGTGGAGAGAGCTTGTCTATTTCCACAAGTACTGCGGCGTGTCAAATAAATTCGCACTCTACACCGCAACGAAGAGAAACGCGGAGATAGCGCATATTGATGATATCACCGGCACCGTCGAGCCCGGCAAGTGCGCCGATCTTATCGTCACCGACGCGAACCCGATCGACGATCTCAAGACTCTTCGCAACGTGAAGATGGTCATGGCGAGGGGACACCTTATCCGCGAGCCCAAGGTCAAGAAGTACGAGAACGTTGAGCGCGAGCTCGACAAGTTCCTTTAATACCGTTTTAATGAGTGGATAGATGTAAAATGAGTCCGATAATCGTTTCAACTTTCGACGCGTTTACCGCGTCGCGATAGTCTGCCTCTCCCTCCAGGGACTTGTCGGCTACCCGCTGACTTCGTTCTGCCTGAAGAAGGAGACAAAGAGACTCACGAAGCTCTACAGAAACGGCGAGTTCAAAGCGTCAACTGCCGCCTCTGAAGACAAGAAGGACGAAAAGAAGAAGAGAGCCACAAGCACTACTATCATACTGCTCAAGCTCGCGCTCATCACTCTCGCGGCTTACTGGACCGACTATGCCACAAAGGGCTATATACCGATGTATGTTATTTGCCTGCTGCTCGGTTTCGCCGCGCACGAGCTCAAGCTCGTTGAGACCGATGCCCTCCATGAGGCGAGCTCCTACGGCTTTGTTATGACTGCGCTGATGATGGGTCTGTTCAAGACTCTCGCAAGCTCCGGTACAGATGGCATCGCGTCCGTTGTCGGCATCGCCGCCGCGCTTGTCGCTTTCGCGACCGTCGCAATGGGTCTTATGACTCTGCTTGCAAGCAAGATATTCAAGCAGTCGTTCTTCATGTGCTATGCGATAGTCCTCAACGCCTTTTCCGGCTTCCCGATCAATATGCTGATAACCACCGAGGCTATCAACATAAACACCGAAGAGGGCGACGAGAGAGACAACATCACTGCCGAGATCATGCCCAAGATGCTCGTCGCAGGCTTCGTATGCGTGACGATAGTCTCCGTCCTGCTCGCGGGAATACTTGTAAGATTCCTGTAATTTCAATTTATCGAAAGCTCCCGAGGCTAAACGGCCTTGGGAGTTTTTTGCAGCCGATACGCAGAAAAACAGTAAAAATTTAAAGAATAACGATAAATATTTATTGACAATCTTGAATCGCCGTGCTACAATGACCTCGCAAACCAAGGAGAAGAGGTATGTGAAATGAAAGACGACAAGAAAATAAAAACAGAAAAAATCGTCCTCAACGGACTTGTTATTATCGGCATCGCGCTGACCGTGCTCGCGCTTCTCGGCTCGCCGTTTATCATTGCTGCAGTTATAAAAGCGGGCGAATTTTCGGCTCTGCCGCCCTACACATGGATTCTCACCACCGCTTCGGTCTATGCCTGCGCCGTGCCGTATATGGCGGCGCTCATTGAACTCAAGCTCATCTGCTCACGGATTTTCACGAATAAGGCGTTCTCACTCGGCACGGCGAAGAAGTTCCGCAATATCGGCATCTGCGCCTTTGTTGAACTGCTCGTGTTCGCCGTCGACCAGGCTGTGCTCTGCTCGATGCTCGGCATATATGAGCTCATGGGACTCTACTATCTGCCTGTTTTCGTGTTCGCGTTCGTCTGCGTCGTCGCGGGAGTCCTCGCGTTCGCGATGGGCGGCGTGTTCAAGCGCGCGGCGGTCATTAAAGAAGAAAACGACGAGATTTTTTGACGGCGGGGTGACGGCATGATAGTTATAAATCTGGATGTTATGATGGCAAAAAGAAAAATGTCGCTCACCGAGCTTGCCGACAGGCTCGGCATGACGATGGCGAATGTCTCAAACTTCAAGAACCACAAGGCAAAGGCGTTTAGATTCTCGACTCTCGATTCCCTCTGTGAGATTCTCGACTGCCAGCCGGGCGATTTGCTCGAATATATCCCGGGGGAGGGCGAAGAAAAATGAGAACACGAAAAATAGCTTATATTACAGCGGTAATGTGCCTGCTTGTGCTTTCGCTCTCCGCCTGCACATTCAAGAGCAAGGATTCGGTCATAGCCTCGCTCGGAAAGGCGATGTCGGTGCAGAGATACAGCGTCAGCGGCTTCGGTGATTCGACTGACTACGGAATCTATGCTTTCCCCGGCGCGAAGCCCGAAGATAGCGAATATTTCAAGCCTGTGACCGCCGAGAGCAAGACGGAACTTCTCGGATATATAGATGAGTTTGAGCAGGTTATAGACTCTCTGCGCAACGGCGACGAGGGTGCCGACCTTGTGAACAATTACCGTTTTTCGCGCGACGATATCGACGGGAGCGATTATCTCTATATCAGCGACCGCGATGGAGAGGCGATAGGCGACGGAGCCTATTCAAAATACGATTATTACAACGTCTACTTCTTCGATTCGCAGACGACAACGCTGTATTATTTCCACAATAATATATAATGGGAAAAATAATTGAGGCTTTTCGGTCCGTTTCTGCATTTTCACGGTTGCAAAATATTTGAGAATGCATTAAAATAGATATAGAATCTATGAGGAGGGCGGACTATGGAAAGCTTCAGACATATGCCTCTTGAAAACATACAGAACTGCCGCGACCTCGGAGGATATCCGATAAAGGGCGGAGGCTTCACGAAATACGGCAGGCTGCTGCGCTGCGGCAGACCGCGCGCGTCCACGCCGAATGATATGGAGTTTTTCCGCGAATACGGGATAAAGAATGTTTTCGACCTGCGCGGCGATTCCGAGGCGATATCCATGCCGTCGGAGTTTGCCGATTATCCGGGAGTGAATTACTATCATTTCTCCCTGCTCGAAATAAACCCCGCTTCGCCGCATATGGAGATGTCGATGCCGGAGGTGTATGTCACGAGCCTCAACGAGTGTAAGGGCAACTATGCACGCCTGTTCTCCGCGCTGTCGCGCGTAGACGCCCCGTCGATGTTCCACTGCTTCCTCGGCAAGGACAGAACCGGCATAACCGCCGCGCTGATACTGCATTTAACAGGCGTATATTTTGAGGATATCGTTGCGGATTACCGCATCTCCTCGACCTATCTCGAACCGTTTTACCGCCGCGAGATGGAGAGAAAAACGGGGCTTGTCCATGAGAGCGACATGGCGCATCTCGGCTCCCCGTCGGAGAATATAACCGCCGTGTTTGAATACCTCTCGCGCCGTTACGGTTCGGTCGAGGACTATTTCCTCTCCGCAGGTCTTACTTCGGACGAGATAGACGCAGTCGGCAGAATACTCAGATAAATATTTTCAACAACAAAACCCTCCGTCAGGCAATCCCGGCGGAGGGTCAATATTTTATTTAACAGATCAGACCGATGCGAGGAAAGTGTCGGTGTCGGTGATCTCTGCGCCGTAGGTGTCCTTGAGATACTTCAGACCGTACTCATAGTCCTCGGCGGTGAAGGCATTCGTCGCGTCTTTGATAACAACAATGTCGTAGCCGAGCTGATAAGCGTCGGCGGAGGTGTGGCGAACGCACATATGGGTGTGCAGTCCGGTAACAACAACGGTGTTGACTCCGAGCTCCTGGAGCAGGAGGTCAAGGTCGGTGTGGAAGAAACCGCTGTAGCGTCTCTTGGGAACGACATAGTCGCTCTCGCAGAGTCCGAGCTCGGGAATGACTTTCGCGCCCTCGGTGCCAGCTATCGCGTGGTCGCCCCAGAGCTTGAGCTCGTGGTCGATGCCCTTGAGATGAGCGTCGTTGCAGAAGATGACCGGTATGTTCTTCTCTCTTGCGCCGTTGAGCAGTTCTGCGGTCTTGGGGACTATTGCAAGACCTCTGTCGCACTTGAGTGCGCCGGTGACGAAGTCGTTGAGCATATCAACGACAAGAATTGCGTACTTCTTTTCCATAATATTTACAGCTCCTTGTGTGTTATGATTAAATTATACCGATTTAATCTTCCGGTGTCAATGACAATAAACACAAAGAAAACGCTCTTTTACAATAGGCGTTTGTGTGATATAATTTATTCATATCAATTTCCCGGGAAGCGGAGAGTGTTTATGGCAACTGTGCTCCTGGCAGTGATATTCGTAGCCTATATCGGGCTTGGAATACCCGATTCTTATCCGGGCTGCTGAGCATAAAGCTCTCGGGCAAAAAAGTCATGGTCATAGGCCAGTGCGTGACCCTCGCGGCGATACTGCTGATTATGTTCAAACTGCCGATGGCGGCGACATATGCGGCGCTCGCGATGTATGCGGTGATGATGATATCGACTGCGTTTTTCATACGCAGACCGGCAGATAAATAAAAAGGAGAAAAATATGAAAACGACTCAGGTTGCCGCCGCCCTCATCTGGCAGGGCGACAGATTCATGATATGCCGCCGCCCTGCGAACAAGGGCAACGCTCTTTTGTGGGAGTTCGTCGGCGGAAAGCTCGAACCGGGCGAGACGCATCAGCAGGCACTCATTCGCGAATGCCGCGAGGAGCTCGGTATAACAGTGGAGGTCGGCGACGAATTCTGCGATGTCTACCATCAGTATCCCGATATATATGTTCATCTCGTCGTGTTCAACGCGAAAATAGCTGAGGGCACGCCTCAGCTGTTTGAACACTGCGGGCTCGAATGGATAACGCCGCAGGAGATAAAAAACTATGCCTTCTGCCCGGCGGATAAAGACATACTCCAAAAAATAATCAATACACATTGAAAGAGGTTTTATTATGCAGCTTGTTCTTCCGTTTGAACATATGGCAAAGGCGGCGCAGTATATGGAGCCGTCGGTTTTTGAATATGTCCGCGAGGGTGAGATAGAGAGTTTCGAGAGCTTTGAAAAGTTCGATTTCCTTGCCTTTGACTGGTACGATGTCCACAGCGAGCGCACCGAGGACTATAAAATGCTCGCCTATGTCAGCCGCGAGAATCTGATAATTTTCACAGAGGGCGCGGCGGGCGACACGGCAAAGAAGATAATGGACGGGCTCGCGGCGGAGAATCCGGAGCTCAGATCCGAGCAGCTGCTCTACAGATTCTTCGTCCGACTTTTAAACGGCGATATGGATTGCCTCTCGAGGCTCGAGAATGAAATAGACGAATACGAAAATGTCTATCTTTTCAAGAGCGAGTCCGGCAAGGATGTTTTCGAAAAGCTGTCCGCCTGGCGGCGCGAGCTGCTGAGAATAAAGCGCTACTATGAGCAGCTGACTTTGATTTTTGACGAAGCTTCTGCGAACGACAATTCCGTATTTTCGAACTCTGCGGCGAAACGCTTCGCCATTCTCAAGAATCGCACCGACCGCTATCTCCAGACGGTGCAGAACCTGCGCGATGTTATCGAGCATCTTCAGGAGGAGTATCAGGCGCAGCTGTCTATCCAGCAGAACGATCTGATGAAGCTTTTCACGGTTGTTACCGTTATCTTTCTGCCGCTTACTTTGCTCACGGGTTGGTACGGCATGAACTTTTCCGGTATGCCGGAGCTCAACTGGGAATATGGATATCTTGTGATAATTGTCGTGAGTATCGTTGTGCTCGTTGCGCTGATACTGTTCTTCCGCCGGAAGAAGTGGCTCTGAGATTTTGAAAAAATTTTTGATTTGCCTATTGACAGGGTAGGCAATATGTGCTATATTGTATCCAACATACCGCCGAGGTGGGCGTATGAAAGGAGAGAATGTTATGAAAAAGACCGCCATGAATCGAATGAACCGCTGTAGCTGCGCCTGTTGTCAGTGCGCGTGTTTCGTCATGTCTTTTTCCGATATGTCCTCCAAATGCGGGTCGTTGAACTGATCCGAAAAAACGGCTTTTGACCGGGGACACTCATCGGAGTTCCCCGGCTTTTTTATTGCGCCGCGGAACTCAGAATCTTAACTAACTAACTTCAAAGGAGTAATTTATTATGTCAAAGATTTATACCTCAGCAGACCAGCTTATAGGAAAGACCCCTCTTCTCGAACTGACCCACATTGAAAAGAAATACGGACTCAAGGCGAAGGTGCTCGCAAAGCTCGAGTATTTCAATCCCGCAGGTTCCGTCAAAGACAGAATCGCCAGAAAGATGCTCGACGACGCAGAGGCGGCGGGCAAACTCACCCCCGATTCTGTTATTATTGAGCCGACCTCCGGCAACACCGGCATC
>ERZ780167.2475-NODE-2475-length-14473-cov-3.871688_pt1 | contig 14473 bp, 10 predicted proteins | sample MGYA00510982_ERZ780167 | MGnify/ENA primary metagenome ERZ780167 (study PRJEB29588, sample SAMEA2146107) | human gut metagenome | biome: human gut; feature: human-associated habitat; material: faeces | place: Denmark | collected 2008/2010 ... | reverse complement strand
AACCGGTGATGGTCCGCCCCGGGCAGGTAGCCGAAGTTGAACACCGCCGCGTCAATGCCGCCCTCCGGCCCTATAAACAGGCTTACTTCCCTTGCGTTTCCGCTTTTCACCGCCTGCTTCATTGCCTCCGCAAGGCTTATGCACCTCTCGTTTTCATATGCAAAAAGGCGCAGCCCGCCCGCTTCACGCGCTGCCTGCGCCGTTGTAAGCGGCATATGCACTTTGGGAGGAACGCTCCCGCCGCACTGCTTGCAGGCCTGCTCCGCTATTATCCCCAGCCTTTCGCACTTGCGCCTTGCGCTTTGCTCCTCCCATTTGGAAACCGAGCGCGCACAGCTTACCGGCACAAAGGCGGATACGCCTATTTCGGTGCAGCATTTGCACACCTGCTCCAGCTTATCCCCCTTTGGTATGCCCTGATACAGGGTTATGCGGCAGGCCGTTTCGTTTTTTCCGGCCGATCTTGAAAGAATGTGCGCCGTAACCTGCGTGTGCTCCACGCTTACAAGCTCGGCCTCCGCCTCGCTGCCGTCGCCGGCGCACAGCAGCACATGTTCCCCCGCCTGAAGGCGCAGTACCGCCGATATATGGTGCGCTTCCCTGCCGTCAAGGCAGCATACGCCCTCCGCCGGAAGGCTGTTTACGAAAAATCTTCTCATCTTTCTCCGGATTTTATCGCGCGCTGGATATCTCTTTTTGCATCTCTCTGCGCGATGGCCTCCCGTTTGTCATAATTCTTTTTGCCCCGGCACAGCGCAAGGGACACCTTTACTCTGCCGTTCTTGAGATACAGCTCCACGGGGATCAGCGTATAGCCGTCCCTCTGCACGCGCCCGGCAAGCTCCCTTATCTGCTTTTTGTGCATAAGCAGCCTGCGGGTGCGCAGCGGATCGCGATTGAAAATATTGCCCTGCTCATAGGGCGAGACATGCATGCCGTATACAAACATCTCCCCGTTATGCACCCCGGCGTGGCAATCCTTCAGATTTGCCTTGCCCTGACGGATGGATTTTACCTCAGTGCCGCAAAGCTCAATGCCCGCCTCGTAGGTTTCCTCCACAAAATAGTCATGCCACGCCTTACGATTCTGTGCTACGGTTTTTCCCTTTTCCATTGCCGCCTGCCTCCCTCCTGTCCGTTTCGGCCTTTGCCGGCTGTCCGTTTCTCCTGCTCTGTCCTTCCCTCTTTACGCTCTGCCCGCGCACGGCACCCCTTGCCTGTGCCGTTTTGCCGCCCTCGGCCGCAGCCCTCGGCCCTCTCTTTTCTCCGTTTTGCCTGCCCGGCTTACGCTCGGCGGCGTTTTCCGCCGGCGCGCTGTTTTTTGCCTTCCCGCTTTTTGCCGGCTTTACGCTTTTGTTCTGTCCGTTTTTATCCTGCCTGCCTGTTTTCTCCCCGCCCTTTTCCTGCCTCCTGCTTTTACCGTCAAGGGCGCGTTCTTTTCCCGCAGCATTTTCGGGGGCGCTTTTTGCGCTTCCCTTTGCTTTTGCGCGATTTTTCCCGTAGGCGGGATTTTTGCCGTTTCCCTTCTCCGCGCCGCTTCGGGGGCTGTCGGCTCTGCCGCCGTCGCGCTCCCGCCTTGCAGTGCCGTTCTCGAAGGGTGTCTTTGCCCCGGATAACGGCTTGCTCTTTTCGCCTTTTCCGTTTTTATCCTGCACGGAAGCCTTTTTGCCCCGGCTCTGCGCGGCTTTATTTTTTCCCCGGCTTTTATCCGGCTCTGCGTCCGTATTTGCGGATTCCTCCTTCTTTACCGGCTTACCGGCTTTTGCGGGCTTATTCGCTTTTTCGTTTTTGCCTGAGCCTGCACGCTTTTTCCCCTGTCCGAAAGCGCCGCTCTTTTTGCGCCCGCCTTCTTCCTCCGCCGGCTCCGCCTCCACTCTGCCCTGAGAGGGGTCGGCGCTCAGCAGACGCACTCGCACGGCGTCTCCCATGCGCAGGCGTTTGCCGCTGCGTTCCCCCGTAAGGCAGCAGTTCCGTGCATCATAGTTGTAAAAATCGTCCCTTAAATAGGCAAGGGGCACGATACATTCCAATGTATCGGGCATTTCCACCCAGAATGCGGAGGCGCTCACGCCGGAGATAATGCCCTCCATGCACTGCCCTACAAGGCTCTGCGCGTACTCCGCCTTTTTTATATCGTCCGCAGCCCGCTCGGCCTCCGCCGCCGCAAGCTCGCACTGCGAGCAATGCCCTGCCGTTTCCTGCATGCGCTTTTTGTACTTTTTAAGCGCTGCGTCATTACCCTCAAAGAAAAAGTGCAGCATACGGTGCACCGTGAGATCGGGATAACGGCGTATCGGCGATGTAAAATGCAGATATTCCGCCGCCGCAAGCCCGAAATGCCCCATGTTTTCGCCGTCATAGCGCGCCTTTTTCATACTGCGCAGCAGCATTCCGGAAACCAGCCTTTCCTCCTGCGTGCCCTGCACGCCCGCAAGCAGCGCGCGGCAATCCTTTGAGGAGGCATCCGCAGGCAGCGACAGCCCGAAGGGCGCTATAAGGGTGTTAAAATCCTCCAGCCGCTGCGGATCCGGCTTTTCGTGCACACGGTACATGGACGGGATCCCCTTTTGCAGCATAAAATCCGCCACGCATTCGTTTGCCTGAAGCATAAACTGCTCTATCATGCGGTTTGCCTCGCCGCGCTCCCGCGCGCGCAGACCCACGGCACGCCCCTGCTCGTCCAGTGTGAATTCCGGCTCCGGAAGCTCGAAATCCACGGCTCCGCGCCCGCGGCGCATGCTCTCCAGCACCAAAGACAGCTCCCGCCCCTGAAACAGCTGATGGGCTATCGGCGCAAGAAACGGCACGCTTTTGCCGGAAAACAGCTCGTTTACCTGCTCATAGGTGCAGCGGCGCACGCTGCGTATAACCGAAGGGAATATCTCCCTGTCCGTCACCCTGCCCGATTCGTCTATGTGCATAAGCACGGAAAGGGTAAGACGGTCGCAGTCCTGATTGAGGGAGCATACGCCGTTTGAAAGAGCCTTGGGCAGCATGGGCAGCACCCTGTCGGGGAAATACACGCTGGTGCCGCGCAGGTATGCCTCCTCGTCCACCGCGGTGCCGGGGCGCACGAAGGCGGAAACATCCGCTATATGCACTCCCAGCAGCCAGCCGTTTTCCTCCCTTGTTACGCTTACGGCATCGTCAAGGTCCCGCGCGTCCTCGCCGTCCACGGTAAACACCGTTTCGTTACGAAGGTCGCGCCGCCCGTCGCTTACGGGCGGATGCGCCGCTGTTTTCTCGGCCTGTGCCGTAACCTCCGGCGGAAATGCGTCGCGCAGCCCCTTTTCGCGTATTATGCCCAGCATATCCACGCCCTTATCGCCGGGATAGCCCAGCACCTCGTTTATCTCTCCCTCCAGCGCGCCGCTTGAAGTAAACACCGTTACGCGGCAGCGCACCTTCTGCTGCGGCTTTGCCCCCTCCAGCCTGCCCGAGGGAATATGCACCTGGCGGTGCAGGCGCGGGTTGTCCGGCAGCACATAATACCGCCCGCCCTGCTTTATAAGCTCGCCCACTATATATTCGTTGGCATGAACCAGTATCTCGGTTATCTCGCCCTCGCCGCCCCTGCGCGTATCGCTTTTAACGGGCGGCTTTCTGCCTTTTGCGTGCCTGTTTTTATCCTGTCTGTCGGGAATATAGCGCTCCCCGTGTACGCTGTCCAGCGGCCGGTAGCGCACCCTGTCCCCGTGCATCGCGCCCATGGAGTTCGCGGCGGAAATATAAAGATCCTCCCCGTTTTCCCGGTCGTCGGGAACGGCAAAGCAATAGTCCCCGCGGCTGCCCTGCACCGTGCCCTCAAGGATTCCGGCGCTTCCGGGCAGACCGAAGCCCCCGCCCGTCTGCACTACCTCCTCCATGCACTTGAGCACACGGATTATCATGCCCCTGTCGGAGCGCTCCAGCCCCAGCGCACGGCAAATCTGCTCCGGGGTATATACTCCGCCCGAAGCCAGTATATCAAGTATTCTCTGCTGTATATTCAAAATGCTTCTCCTTATAATTTTTCCTCTTTATTGCCGCAGCGCACCCTGTATTAAAAAATAAGACGCCCCTGTGCGGGGCGTCCGAACGGTGCATTATCAGCAATCGTCATAAAATGAGCCTGTATTCTCAAATGGAGACGATGACCGCAAGTGCCAGCGCCAGCACAACGATTATGCCCACGCTGATCTTGGTAACAAGGGCCAGCTTGCCCTCCGCGCTTTTGGTTTTGTTGCGTCCCAAAAAGCTGTCGCTGTTGCTGCCGCCCATAATGCTGCTGAGCCCCTCGGTGGTACCCTTCTGTTTCATAACCGCCCAAATAAGTACGCCGCTGTCTATAATAAGCAGGCTCGCCAGAATTATTGCCACGATCTGCATAGTCGTCATATCCACTACCTCCCAAACATAAGCAGATTGATTGTAGCACACCGGGCGTTAAAATGCAAGCATTTTTTTACTTTTGCCGCCCGTATGCCGTATTCCGTGCTTTTTTGCCGCCGTGCGGCGGTATGCCCTGAATGCATTCTTCAAAAAACAGCCTTACGCCTCAGCCGTTTTCCTGTTTTTTGCGCCTTACGGCCGCTATAATAAGCTCGCAGGCAAGGGTTATGATAATTCCCGCAAGGATGCTCATTATAAGGGGCAGCACGGAGGAGTTCTCCAGCCTTAAAAGCGAAAACAGTCCCGGATTGCGCGCCGGCAGCTTGAAGAGATTTGGCAGTATTGCCACCGCGCCGACATATCCCAGCGCCGACACAGCGCAGAGCCCGCCGCGCAGCCAATTGAAGGGCAGGCTTGCCTTTACCACTCCCATAACGCTTACGGCTCCCAATGTCAGGTAGGTAACAAGCCCTATCTGGCTTTGCTCTATGCCCAGGGCGGTTCCCGCCATGGTAAGCACGATGCAGCACACCGTTACGGCTACGGCGTTGGGCAGCGCGGCCCCTATGGCGCTTGGCAGGAATTTGCTCCTTACGGGCTTATCGTTTCTCTCAAGGGACATAAAGAAGGACGGAAAGCCCTCGATAACAAGGTCGATAAGAGTTATCTGTATGGGAATAAAGGGGAAGGGCAGGTTGAATATCACGCACCACAGGGTTATAAAAACGGAATACAGCGTTTTTATAAAGAACACCCCGGCGGATTTCGTTATATTGTTCACCACTCTGCGCCCCTCGGAAATAACATCCTTAAGCACGGCAAAATCGGAATCCAGCAGCACAAGCTGCGCCGTCTGACGCGCCGCATCGCTGCCCTGACCTATGGCAACGGAGCAGTCCGCCTGCTTCATTGCAAGCAGATCGTTTACGCCGTCCCCCGTCATGCCGACGGAATGTCCCTTTTCCTGAAGCGCCGTTACAAGCAGCTTTTTCTGCTCCGGGCTCACCCTTCCGAACACTGTATATTTATCCGCCGCATTCTTTACATCCTCCGGCGCGGCGTTTGAAAGATCTATGCAGCGCTGTGCATTCTTTATGCCCGCACGCGCAGCCACCGCCGAGGCCGTTACGGGGTCGTCGCCCGATATCACCTTTACCTCCACGCCCTGACGCTCAAAATACGCTATGGTATCCTTTGCGTTTTTGCGCAGCGGATCGGCTATTATCACCGCCGCCGCCGGCTCCACTGCGCAAAGCTCGCCGTCCGCCTGCGGCTTCTGCCTTGTTATTCCCGCAAACAGCACGCGCTTGCCCTGCTGCATCTGCTCGCGGAACTGCAAGGGCATATCGCCCTTAAGACCCAAACGCTCGTAAGCGCCCAGCACAAGATACTCGCCGTTTTCCAGCGTCACGCTGCTCCATTTTCTTGCAGAGGAAAAGGGCACCCCCGCAAAGGCGCGCTGCGGCGCTGCATGCGCGCAGTATTCCTTAAGCGCACAAAAGGTGGCGTTGTTATCCTCGGAGGCGGAAACATACGAGGCTAAAAGCTGCTGCGCGCGGGCCTTATCGCACCCCAAGGGAATAACCTGCTCCACCTCCATATGCCCAACGGTAAGCGTGCCGGTCTTATCAAGGCACAGCACATCGCAGTGGGCAAGGTTCTCTAAAGAATAAAGCTCCTGCACCAGCACATTCTTTTTGGAAAGGCGTATAACACCTATTGCAAGGCCCACGCTCATAAGCAGCACAAGCCCCTTGGGCAGCATACCCAAAAGACCCGCAGAGGAGGATATCACCGCGTCGGCTATTGTCATATTGCGCACAAGCAGCGCTTCAAGGAAGGCTATGATGCCAAGAGGCACAATGAAGAAGCTGGTTATGCGCGTAACCTTCTTCATGCTGCTCATAAGCTCGGAATTTGCCGATTTATACTTTTTGACCTCGCTTACCAGCTTTGCGGCGTAGTTTTCCTCGCCGGTATGTATAACCTCCGCGCGGCATTTGCCGGATATTACCGAGCTGCCCGAAAGCAGGTCGTCCCCGGCGCGCTTAAGCACGGGCCGGGATTCCCCCGTAAGCACGGACTCGTTTATTTCCGCGCTGCCCGAAAGCACCCTGCTGTCGGCGCATATCACATTTCCGCTTTCCAGCAGCAGCACATCGCCCTTTTCCACGCTGTCGGGATGCACCTCAAGCTCGCGGCCATCCCTTAAAACATGCGCCACCGGCATGGACAGCAGCGACAGCTTCTCCACCAGCTTTTTGGCCTTTATCTCCTGATATATGCCTATAAGCGTGTTTACAATAATAATAAATATAAAGAACAGGTTGGACCACGCATGCACAAGCGCCAGTGCAACGGCAATAATTACATTCAGCAGGTTGAACACCGTGCATACATTGTCGCGTATTATCTCCGCAGTGCTTTTTGTGGCCATGCCCTTGCTTTTGTTTTTCTGCATTTTTATCCTTCAATACCCCTTTTACGGCTTTGTTTTATGCGGTTCACACCTTTACGCCGGGTGCAAAATGCACTCCGTAACGCTTAAGCGCCTCTTTTATTATTCTGCGCGCCTCTTCTCCGTCCATTACCTCCTGCACCGCCGTGGACATATTCTCCAACGCCTTGTAAACCGAGAAGAAGTGCATCATTTCATCCGAAACATGTGCAGGCAGCTCATGAATATCCTTATAGGAATTATACATGGGGTCGGAAAACGGTATGGCAATTATTTTTTCGTCCATATAATCGTTATCCACCATTTTTATAACCCCGATGGGGTAGCAGCGCACCAGCACCATAGGATCTATGCTCTGGCTTGAAAGAATAAGCACATCCAGCGGGTCGTTGTCGTCGGCATAGGTAAGCGGTATAAAGCCGTAGTTTGCCGGATAGTGCGTGGAGGTGTAAAGTATCCTGTCCAGGCGCAGCATGCCGGTTTCCTTATCCAGCTCGTATTTCTTCTTGCTGCCCTTTTGTATCTCCACCACCGCAAGAAAATCGTCCGGCGCTATTCTGCCGGGCGACATATCATGCCATATATTGCTCATCTGTTTTCCTCCCTGTCTGATAATAATTCCCCTTTAATTCTGTCCCTTACGGGCGCTCACGAAAGCCTGCCGCTCCATACCACCGCGGCATCATAGTATTCCTCCAGACAAAGTCCGCTCTCATACAGCTTCTTTGCCAGCTCCGTCCCCACATAGCGATAGTGATACGGCTCGAATTTTATGCCGGTTTTCTGCTCCTTGCCCTTTTGATAGCGCAGTATAAAGCCAAAGCGCCAGGAATTTTCCCGCATCCACTGTGCCTCCCAGGTGGAGGCGTAGCCCGGCCCCGGAGTTTTATGGGAAAGGCAGGTTATATCAAAGGCCAGCCCCGTCTGATGCTCGCTTGTGCCGGGATAAGCGCTGCCCACCGGCTTTGACGGATTGGTGCCGTATTTGGGGTCGGCCTTTACGCGGCTGGACCAGTTCTCTATCTGCTCAGAATACGGGCGGTAAACATTGCACAGATAATAGCTCTTTATTCCGGCCTCGCTGTATGCCGCGTTTATCATTTCAATAAACGCGGAAAGCGCGGTCGGGTTTGCCATGGTGGGATCGTCCCGCAGGGTAAAGGGCGCAAGGGAAAGATATTCCTTCACGCTTACAAGCCCCTCGGGCAGAAAATCCTCGCGCAGGCGGTAATTCATGTTTATCAGCGTTTCCGGCCCCACGCTGTCCAGATATTTGTGCGGCGCATTGGCTATGGAAAGAGGCCGGCTGCCCAGCTTCATATCCTCCGCATCCGCCTTTATATCCACCGCAAGTGCGCCGGGAGCAATGCTTCCCTTTGCATCGCAGGGATAAAACGCCGCGCTGCCGTTTCCGCACGACGCCCATACTCTGTAAACCTTCTGCCGGTTTGCCCCGATAAAATAATATATATTCGCGCTTTTCTTCTTATACCCCTGGGGCACCGAAGCGGACGGTACAGCCGCCGTGCAGCGCACCGGCTGACCGTAAGCCTCGTTTTCGGCATCCAATACGAATTCCGAAACGGGATTAAGCTCGCTGTCCGCTTCAAAAAAGCCCACAATATGCTCCAATAGCTCCTGCCCGAAATAAATATTCAACTGACCGTAAACACGGTAGCATATGCTGCCGTCCGCCCCGGTAAAGGCATAGCCGTTTGTCCTGCCCGTGCCGAAGGCGGTATAATACCGCGGCGTACGCATATCGTCCGGCAGCTCTGCCGCCTCAAAGACCGTGCTGTGTACCGGCTCCGGGGTTATAACGGGGGTCGGCGCAGGCGTCTCCTGCGTCGGGCTTTGCGTGATATCCGCACCCTGCCCCCCCTGCTCGGGGCGCATTATAAAGCCGCACGCAATAGCGCAGAACAACAATATAACGCCGCTGATAATGCCGGCTGCAAACAGGCCGCTGCTTTTCACTTTATCTGCCTCCGAAAATATGTAATGTTTTTATTCCATGCATGCCCCTTTACGGCCTTCATTTTCAGCCGCCCTAAAAAGCTGCACCCCTCTACTCTTCCCCGGAAGTCTCCGGCCCCACCGGCGCTTCGGTTTCCTCCCCCGAAACCTCCGGCGCGGGGATATCCGGCGTGTTTTCCGGCTCCTGTGTGCCCGAAATCTCCGGCGTGTTTTCCGGCTTTACGGTGCTCTCCGGCTTTTTCGTGCTCTCCGGCTTTTTGGTAGGCTCCGGCTTTTTTGTGCCGCCCGCCGTTCCCGTGGGCTGTGTATCAAAATCAAACTCATCATAGGGCACGGTATACAGCTTGTATACATAGCCCGCCGTCCCCTCCTGCGTGCGCACGCCTATCCAGTCGCCCAGATCTTCCGTCACCTCCAGAACCGTTCCGTGGGGAAGCGTGCCCTTTATCTCCGAGGAGGTGCTGGGCTTGCTGCGCAGCTTGAGCGGCACTGACGGATCGTTCAGCTTCACCACCCGCCGCACGACGGTATCGGGCGTAACGGTAACCGTGCCCTCCGGCTTCGGCGTAACCGTCTGATCGCTTCCGGGCTTAGGCCATACAAGACGCGCATGCACTATTGTCCTCTTTGAGGACCCCTCGTCGGAGTTGCAGGTGGAAAGAGTAAGTATGCGGTCGTTTTCCGTAAATACCGCGCTTTCATCCTTAAACATCCCACGATCTCTTAAACGGTTGAGATATTCCACGTATTCGCCCGGTCCGAAATTGCCGTGGCGCCGGTAGTCCGGGTCCTCCTTGTTGGTAATATAAACGCTGAATATCTCAAAACGGTAAGTGCCGTACAGTGTGTCAAAATAAACTCGCCTGTGCGTGTCAAAGAATGCCTGACTTCCCAGCGTGGTATAATACTTGAGCTTGCCGAACATGGAGCCGTTTGTCATGTTGTGCCCGTGAATTATGGTATTGTAGCCAAAGGGGTTCAGGTCGTTGAAGCTGGTCATAAACAGTGCGCCGGCAGCGGTTTCGTTGCCGTACATATCGTGCTTGAGATAATAATCGTTATCATCCATAAGCACCGGATAGTTTGTAACCTCCGGAATATACAGCCAACCCACAACATCGGGATTTGTCTGCTCCTTAAGATCCCACACCTTATTCTGACGGTTTACATACCCGTCCTCCTTTTCTATGTCCGTAGGCTCATAAGAGGTTGTCGGGCGGTGCGGCTCCACCGTGCCATTGGGGTCAAAGGTAATATCGGGCAGCCCCGTCACAAAGCCGCCGCTGGGGCGCGCCGAGGACACCGGCGGCTCCGTGCCCGCCAAATCCTCATAGCGTTTTTGAGTTATATAGTCGTTAAAATGCTTATCCACATAAAAAAAGCCGCAGAAAAGCGTAACGCACACAAGCGCCACAATAAAAACGCTGTATATCAGGTTCCCCGCGCGGATACGCCTTCTCTGAATACGCTCCTCCTTTGAGGAATTCTCATCACGATGCGGTTTATAACTCACAGTGTATCGCTCCGTTTCCTACATATTTGTAATTCGCTTTTGCCGTTTTACACCACCTGCCGTATGTGTTTATACGCCGCAGTTCAGTTTATTATACGTTTATTATACAATATCCTTGCGCGAAATAAAAGCGTTAATTGAAGCAATTCGCAGCCGGCGCGAAACATTTTACCTTTATGACACAATTTCTTTACGTTGAACATTTTTTATTGCCAGAATATGGGCGACAATGCGCAGGAGCACCGTCTCAACGGTTAAAATACCATAAAGCCTGTATAAACCGCAACAATCCAAAAGGGAGTCGCACTCGTGCGGCTCCCTGAGCTTCTACTGTTCGGTGTTGTTTATTTCCTCCACCGATTTGCATACGGAATGCTTTATCGGATCCCAGCCTATGCTGCGGAAGCGCAGCAGCGCCCATACGGACACCGGTATGTAGGTCATCATAAACAGCGGGAAGGTAAAGGTGTAAAGTATCTTGTCCAGCGCGGGACATTTAATATTCTTCCACTCCGTTATGGTGGTAATAAGCCCTATTACATATATAAGCCCGTAGCATTTAAGCAGCGTAGCGCAGGCGCTCATAAGCGCAATGGGCAGCAGCTCCGCGCGGTTTACCGACACCAGCGCGTTTATGAACTCGGTAAGATGGCAGCATATGCTCAAAAGGGTAAGGAACAGCGCGGGGAAAATTGTCATAAGCATATCGTAGCAGGCAAAGCTGCCCCGGCGGAAAATGTTGTTTGCAAGCTCCTTGCCGTAGTTTCCCAGCACCTGATAGAACCCCTTGCTCCAGCGCAGCCGCTGCACCCAGGACTGACGGAAGGTCTCCGGCTGCTCGTCATAAAGCACTGAGCCCGCGGAATAACCCACCCGTTCGCCGTGAATGATGCTGTCGCTTGTAAACTCTATATCCTCCGTAAGCAGATGGTGCTTCCAGCCGTTGTTTTTGCGGATGATGTCCGCATGCACCATAAAGCCCGTACCGCTTATTGCGCAGCTGGTTCCCAGGCTCATTCTGGCTTCGTTAAGATATTTTGATTCCCGGATAAACCACAGCGAGTAGCCCGCGCTTATCCAGTTCGTGTTATAATTCTTGCTGTTGCGATAGCTTGTAATTATACGGAAGCCCTGATCGAAAACGTTGTTCATCTGGGTTATGTAATCGGGCGCAAGCACATTATCGGCATCCAGCACAAGGAAGCCCTCGCACTGCGTACCCTCTGCAAGCAGACGCTTGAAAAGGAAATCCAGCGCATAGCCCTTGCCGATATGCTCCGTATCATTGCGCTCCAGCACTCTGGCTCCCGCCGCGCGCGCAACGGCTGCCGTAGCATCGGTGCAGTTGTCCGCCACTACAAACATTTCCAATAGCTCCTGCGGATAATCCTGCGCCTTTACGCTGGAAAGCAGCTGCCCTATAACATTTTCCTCGTTGCGGGCGCATATAACCACACCGAAACGGTGCTTGCGGCTCGCCATGGGCGCGCGCGCAGGTTTTTTAACCAGCATATACGCAATGTAGAACAGCTGATATGCGTAGCAGGTTATAAAAAGCGCCGCAAGTATCTGCTCTATAACATATATGGTTTTCAAATGACATTCTCCTTTTTTCTTCCGCGGCAGAACACCCCTGCCCTGTCCGGAATTCCTGCACGCCCGCCGCTTTACGGCCGCTTGCGCGCTCATATGTTTATGTCCCGCCTTTTGCAGTGCCCGAATAAGCCTGCCGTTTGCAAAAACAGCCGTGCGGATAATTCACTGCCGCGGGATAATCGCATGCATTATATCACTATTTTTATATTTGTAAAATGTTTTTACTATAAATATGCCGTTTACAATGCATTTTATCCCGCTGAAATGAACGATTTTCTGCAATATGCTGCGTTATACAGCGAAATTTGCATATTTATGTGCATGTAAGCCTGCCCGCGCTTATTTTCTTTCCAGCTTCGTGCCTTCCTTTGTATCCAGCACATTATAGCCCATCTGCAGCAGCCTGTCCCTCAGCTGGTCCGAAAGCGCCCAATCCTTGTTTTTGCGCGCCTGATTGCGCTGCTGTGCAAGCTGCTGCGCCTCGGGATCTATCTCCTGCGGCTTATCCAGCTTCTGTTCGCACTTATCAATGTCCAGCGCCAGGATCTTGTCAATTTCCAGCATGGCTTCATATATTTTGCGGCTCTTGTGCGGATTGCGCGCCAGCTTCCACAGTATTCCCAGCGCCTTGGGCGCGTTCAGGTCGTCCGATATCGCCTCAAAGAACTCGTTAAGCGCCTCCTTGGCCGCAGGCTCCTCTCCGTCGTCCCCCTTTGAATGGGCAAGCGCGCTCTCCAGCAGCCGCGTATAGCTCACCGCCGCCCCATCCATGGCCTCCCATGTGAAGTTCATCTTGTTGCGATAGTGCGAATTAAGGCAGAAATAGCGGAACGCCAGCGGATCAAAGCCCTTTGCACGCAGATCCGACACCGTATAGGTGTTGCCAAGGCTCTTGCTCATCTTGCCCCCGTTTACCATCATGAACTCCCCGTGCATCCAGTAATGCACGGACGGATGCCCAAGCAGCGCCTCGGTCTGGGCTATTTCGTTTTCGTGATGCACCGGTATATGGTCAACTCCGCCGGTGTGGATGTCAAAATTCTCGCCCAGATACTTAAGGCTCATGGCGGAGCACTCTATGTGCCAGCCGGGGTATCCCATTCCCCACGGGCTTTCCCATTGCATTATGTGCTCCTTGGGAGCCTTTTTCCACAGCGCAAAATCCGCCGGATGCCGCTTTTCGCTGTTTACCTCCACGCGCGCGCCCGCCTTCTGATCCTCCAGCTTAAGGTCGGAAAGCTGACCGTAGCGGCCGTATTTCATTATGTCAAAATATATGCCGTCGCTTGTTTCGTAGCCGTAGCCCTTTTCCACCAGCTTTTCCACAAAGTCTATCATTTCCTTTATATGATCGGTGGCCTTTGGGGTAAGCGTGGGCCTTTTGATATTCAGCGCCGCAATGTCTTCAAAAAACACCTTTGTGTAATATTCCGCTATCTCATAGGGGCTTTTCTGCTGCTCGCGGGAGGCCTTTTCCATTTTGTCCTCCCCCGCGTCCGCATCGCTTACAAGGTGTCCCACATCGGTAATGTTCATAACGCTTTTTACCTTGTAGCCCTCATGCTCAAGGGCGCGGCGCAGAATATCCATAAATACATATGTACGCAGGTTTCCTATGTGCGCATAATTATACACCGTCGGTCCGCAGGAATACATTCCTATCTTCCCCGCGCATACCGGCACCAGCTCCTCTTTTTTCTTATGAAGAGTATTGTAAACTATCATTTTTCTTCCTTTCCGCGCTTAAAAGCGCAGCGTTTTATCGTTTGTTTCGGTAATTTTCCGATAATATTCTTCTTTGCTTTTCCTGCAAGACCGCCTTTGGCGCATTTATTCTTCCGCTTTCGATGCCGCCGCTTCCGTCTCATCCCGCGCAACCCGGCGCTCCAGCTCCCCTATGCGCGAGCACAGCCGCTGGAATTCCTCCTTTATGGGGTCGGGCAGACGCTGATCCATGCTTGCACAGTCCACCCTCACATTGTCCCGACGCACCACTCTGCCGGGCACGCCCACCACGGTGCTGTTTGGCGGAACCTCCGAAAGCACCACCGCGCCTGCGCCTATCTTGCTGTTGTCCCCCACCTTGAACGGCCCCAGCACCTTTGCCCCGGCGGATACCATAACATTGTCGCCCAGCGTGGGATGCCTCTTCCCGGTGTCCTTTCCCGTGCCGCCCAGCGTAGCGTTCTGAAATATGGAGCAGTTTTTGCCTATTACCGTGGTTTCGCCTATTACCACTCCGGTTCCGTGATCTATAAAAAAGCCCTCGCCTATCTGTGCGCCGGGGTGTATATCTATGCCGGTCAGCCTCCGCGTGCGCTCGCTTATCATGCGCGCAATAAGCCGCATTCCGTGCTTATAGAAAAAGTGCGCTCTGCGATGCCGGCGTACCGCACGGTAGCCCGGGCAGCACAGCACCGCCTCAAGGCGCGATCTTGTAGCCGGATCCCTGTCCAGCACAGCCTGTATATCGGCTTTTCTGTGTTTCAAAATTATCCGTTCCCTCCGCTTTTATATAAATTGCAATATAAATTGCCCGTGCCGCCGCCCGCTTTGCC
>ERZ780167.2473-NODE-2473-length-14480-cov-3.087764_pt1 | contig 14480 bp, 10 predicted proteins | sample MGYA00510982_ERZ780167 | MGnify/ENA primary metagenome ERZ780167 (study PRJEB29588, sample SAMEA2146107) | human gut metagenome | biome: human gut; feature: human-associated habitat; material: faeces | place: Denmark | collected 2008/2010 ... | reverse complement strand
TGTCGTTATAGGATGGTAGGAGGTGCATGCCTACACTATTGCTGAATAGTTACAACGAAGAAACAGTAGTTATAACAAAGCAAAAAAAATCAAAAAGACCTATTGTATTAGCATCAACGCTTTTGTTATTGATAGCAATAATCGCACTTAGTGTGTTTGCTTGGAATCAGAATAAGACCTCCACGCGTATGAATACTAATGCTGTTGACACAATAAAGATTGATTCGCTAGAAAAGAATGAACCCAAGATTAATGATCAAGTAGAGGTTCAAACTTTCTCGTACAAGAAACAAATAGGTGATAACCTTGTTGATTATTCCATAGACTATCCAACAGCGGGCAACCCCATTCTTAGAAGAAATGTTATTGAATGGATAAACGAGTCGCTCGGTGGACAATACACAGGAAATTTAAAGGATGCACAATCCATTGTGGATTTCTATGGTAAAGAAGTTGAATTTTCGAATGAATACAGCACAGAAGCAAAGAACCATATAAAAATAAAATATCAAACAGAAAAATATGTGACGTTCGAGCATAGCAGTTATTACATGTCAGGAGGAGCAGCACACGGATATGGAGGAACAATCGGCGCAACATTCAGAAAAGATGATGGACGTAAATTTGGCTGGGATATGTTTAGTAACTACGAGGGACTTCAACCATCTATTAAGCAAGGACTTAAGAGATACTTTGAGGTAAGCACTGATCAAGAATTAGAGGAACACCTTATATTTCTACCAGAAGGGAATACAATTAACTCTTTGCCTATGCCATCATCCGACCCATGGTTAACACCAAACGGTTTAACCATGCATTATGCTGCTTATGAAATTGCATGCTACGGCGATGGAGAACCAACTTTCACAATTCCTTTCAACAATATCAAGAATTGTTTAACAGCAACAGCAAAAAAATTAATTCCAGAATAATATCATAGAAGCGGTCGTTAAGCAGAATGAATGTGTACACAACTCTGAAACAAGACTTTTAGGTCTCAGCCGAAAATGGTTAAAGAGACTAAGGAAACGCCTCCTAAGCCAAGCCTGCTTGAATAGAGGAGGGACTTACTTTTTGAAATCGAGTAGGAGGTAAATACTGTTCATAGGTATTTATTTCCTACTTTGCATTTTGCGCCCCCCCACTCCATCGTACATGCGGTTTCGCATGCCTTCTGCTTGACATACGAAACGAATGCTGTCAGATAAAACTTTTGTTTCCTCCCGAGGTTGCAAAATTTTCTCCACGAGGAATGCGATTTTACCCACAGGTTAATCATACGGATTCGACACAAGTTGGTCGTACAGTTTTGACCTAAAATCGGTCGTTGAGAATTATCGGAAAAAGACGAGGAGGACATAAAAACTTGACGCAACAAGACTACTTCGCATCAAGTCAGAAGACAACACTACCCTTTCTGTGAGAAGTGACTCCGAAGGGATTCAAACCCTTGACCTTCAGAACCGGAATCTGACGCTCTATTCAGCTAAGCTACGGAGCCAATTGATAAAAATCGGGTGCAAAGATACGGCATTTTTTCCAAACCGCAAAATAATCCGGCGAAAAAACGCCGTATCTTTGCCTCCAGGGACAAAGGTGGGAGTAATAGCACATCAGGCCAGATCGAGGCTGAGGGATTGCACCAACCGCCCCACAGCAGTATTCTCCTTGACCAGTTGGTCAAGCGTCTCCTTGGGCGAGAGCAGCGGCTTGATCTCATCCTGCTTGGCCAGACGGATGGAAACCTGAAGACTGCCATTCTTCAGGCATTTGGCCAGCGTGGCACGGATGCGGCTCTTGATGGTCAGCATCTGGTCGTAGAGGATCTGATTCTCCGCTACAATCTCCACGTTGGGATAGTCGGTAATGACAGGACTGAGGTTTCTCATTCGCGTGGACATAGCCCGCATGTTCTCTGGCATACGGGTGCACATCGCGCGCCACTGGACGAGGAGATCCTCCTCCGTGAAGGCGTTGCGCTCCTCGGCATTCTCCACCTCCACCGTCTGCTCCGCCGTGGGTTTATCCTTGTGGGTCAGGATATCGCCAAAGGACATTCCCATACTGCGCCCGAGATTGAGCTTGGCCGACTTCAGCGCCCCTGCGGGAGGAGCCGTCCTAACTGTCTCGGAAGACTGCTGAGTTGGCTTGGGTTCCATCCTTTGGGCAGCCTTTTGGTCAGCAGACTGCGACTGATCCGTAGTCGGCTGCACGGTCTGCTGGGCGTGTTGCCGCTTTCTCTGTGCAACCGGGGCCACCTGCGCGCCCCTTTCTGGCTGCACCTGTCGGAGTAGTTTCTGAAACAGGGTTTTCAACTGCTTAGGGCTGCGCCCCGCACCCGCCGTATCGTCCTCGGGCTGGGTGATCTGCGCGATCTCGATGAGCGTCAGTTCCACGAGCAAGCGCTTGTTGGACGACTGGCGATACTGCACGTCGCAACGGTTGGCAATGCGCAGCGCTTGGTAGAGGAAGCGGGCCGGGCACTTCTGCGCCTGCTCCTGATACTGCTCGCGCTGGCGGTCGCTGACCTCCAGGAGCGGCAAGGTCTGCGGATCCTTGGCCATGAGCACGTTGCGGATGTGGCTGGCCAGTCCGACGATGAAGTTGCCCCCATCGAAGCCCTTCGCCAGCACCCCGTTGAGGAGCAGCATGATGTCGGCCACCTTGTTGTCCAAGGCTAGGAAGACAGTCTTGAAGTAGTTGTCGGCATCGAGGACGTTGAGGTCTTCGATGGTCTTCTCGAAGGTGACGTTGCCCTGCGAGAAACTCGCCACCTGGTCGAAGATGGAGAGCGCGTCGCGCATACCGCCGTCGGCCTTCTCCGCTATCACGCCCAGGGCCTCCTCCTCATAGGAGATTTTTTCGCGATCGGCCACCATCTTCAGTTGCTGGATGATATGGGCCACGGACATTCGCTCGAAGTCGTAGATCTGACAGCGTGAGAGGATGGTGGGCAGGATTTTATGCTTCTCGGTCGTGGCGAGGATGAAGATGACATGGGCGGGCGGTTCCTCCAACGTCTTGAGGAAGGCATTGAAGGCCTGCTGCGAGAGCATGTGGACCTCGTCGATGATAAAGACCTTGTAGCGTCCCACCTGCGGGGGGATGCGGGTCTGCTCCATGAGCTGCTTGATCTGATCGACACCATTGTTGGACGCGGCATCGAGCTCGAAGATGTTGAAGGAGCGGCCCTCTTCGAAAGCCTTGCAACTCTCGCAGGCACCACAGGCCTCGCCGTTGTCGGTGGGGTGCTCGCAGTTGATGGCCTTGGCGAAGATGCGCGCACAAGTGGTCTTTCCCACACCGCGCGGACCGCAGAAGAGGTAGGCGTGGGCCAGTTTGCCCGACTTGACCGTATTGCGGAGAGTGGTGGTCAGCGCGTCCTGGCCGACGACGTCGGAAAACTTCATCGGACGGTATTTGCGCGCAGAAACAATATATTCGTTCATTGGCTGAGTTAGGTTTTGGCCTGATGTCGGCGACGCAAGACGGGCAGTCCCCATCCCCGCCGCAACCAAGCGCCCCAAGGCGCCCGCAGGCTTTATCACATTGCAAAGGTAGCAAAAAGTTGGTAACAATCCTCGCGTCCATCCACATTTTATGGTTAAATAGATAAAAAATGCAAGAGCGTTTGCCCTTTGTATGCTTTTAAATACTTACTTTTGCAGAAACAAAAATCGAACGTGATTAAGATTACCGGACATATCGTCAGAATCCTCAGCCGCTTCAAATACCACATCGTGGTGGTGATGGGCGTGCTCTATGTCGGCTTCCTGGGCGACGACTGCTTCATGAAGCGCTTCGAGTACGACTACAGGATCTCTGACCTACAGGACGAGATCGCCAAGTATGAGAAGGTCTATCAGACCAACAACCAGCGGCTGCACGAGCTCCGGGCCGATTCCTCGGCCATGGCCCGCGTGGGTCGCGAGCGCTATTTCATGAAGACCGACGACGAGGACGTCTTCGTGCTGAGCGACGACGAAAATTCGGACAACAACCCAGCTTTCTATGAAACAATTAAGTAAGGCAGAGACCTTCCTCTTCCTCGCCGGCGGCGTGCTGATGGTGGCGGGTGCCGGCTGCTATGTGTTCTTCATCCTCCAGGGCCTTGTCTGCTTCCTGGTGCTGGCGGGAAGCCTGCTCTTCGCCGCCATGCAAGCGCGCCAGCGCTATGAGGGCACCAGCATCACGCTGCGCCGTCTGCGCCGCATCCAGTTTTTCGCCCTGGCCTGCTTCGTCTGCGCCGGCGTGTTCATGGTCGAGGACTGCTACCACCTCCTCAAGCCCTGGTTTGCCCAGTCCATCTCGGGCTATGCCAACTACGTCAATATCTTCCACAACAACTGGGTGGTGGCGCTGCTGATAGGCGCCCTGCTGGAGATGTACACCACCCACCGCATCGGCCACGAACTGCGCAAAGAAGAGCAAGAGAACCATCAATAACGAAATCTAAAAGGATCTGTCGCCGAGACCGCCTCGGCCAAATGGTCAAACATATTATGAACAAGATCGTCTATACTATTACCGCACTCCTGTCGCTCACCTCCTGTGCCGGCACCTACGACATACAGGGTTCCTCCAACGTGTCGGACCTTGACGGCCAGAAGCTCTATCTGAAGGTGACGAAGGACGGCAACCTGACCAACCTCGACTCCTGCGATGTCGTACACGGTCAGTTCTCCTTCAGCGGCAAAGTAGATAGCGCCCACGTCGCCCGCATCTTCATGGACGACAAGGACCTCTCGCAGCCCGTCGTCATCGAGCAGGGCAACATCAGCATCAAGCTCGACAACACACAGCAGAAGGTCAGCGGCACACCGCTCAACGACAAACTCAACAAGTTTTGGAACCGCTTCGTGCAGATCCGCAACCAGTATGCCGACATCGACCACGAGCAGAGCGCGGCCATCATGAACGGACAGGACGAGGCGGCGGTCAACATCCGGCTGGCCAAAAAGGCCATCAAAGTCTTTGAGCAGGGCGACAAGCTCTTCACGAAATTCGTGACGGACAACTTCGACAACATCCTGGGTCCGTGGGGATTCTTCACCCGCATCCAGTATGACACCACGCCCGACGCCTACCCCATCTGGCTCAACGACTACCTCTTCGCCACCGCCCTCGACGGTCTGCCCTCGTGGATAGAGTTTATCATGGCCAAGGCACCCGACAACTTCAAGAACGACCCCGACGTGAAGCAGTTCTACCAGCACTTCCAGGAGACCTTGCAGCGCAACAACGGCACGATGGAGGACGTGCCAGCCGTGCCCATGAGCGAAGGCGACGCCAACGTGGCTCCGATCACGCCCAACCAGATGGCGAGCGACTCCATATCTTATTAGACTTCCATTTCCCCTATACCTATTATATATATAGACACTGAGAATCATGAGCACGCTGATCAAAAACGGCACCCTCGTCAATGAGGGCGTGTCGAGACAAGGCACCATCACCATAGGCGACGACGGACGCATCGCCTCCATCGGAACGGAAGCCCCTCTGGCGGAGGACCACTACGACCACGTCATCGACGCGGCAGGATGCTATGTGCTGCCAGGCGTCATCGACGAGCACGTCCACTTCCGCGAGCCGGGCATGACGGACAAGGCGACGATACGCAGCGAGAGCCGTGCAGCAGCCTACGGCGGCGTGACCTCCTATATGGAAATGCCCAACACCGTGCCCACCACTACGACGGAAGCGGCCTGGGAGGACAAACGGCAGCGGGGAAGGAAAGACAGCGCCGTCAACTACGCCTTCTATCTCGGCGCAACCAACAACAACGCCGAGACGCTCCGAAAGGCCGACTGGCAGCATACACCCGCCATCAAACTCTTCATGGGATCATCGACGGGCAACATGCTCGTGGACCGTGGCGAAGCACTGAAAGAGGTATTCCAGTTGGCTGCCAAGCTCGACATTCCCGTCGTGAGCCACTGCGAGGACGCCACACTCATCAGCAAGAACATGCGACTGGCCAAGGAGCGCTATGGCGAGGATCCTGCCGTGGAGCACCATCCCGAGATCAGAAGCGAGGAGGCCTGTGTTCGGTCCACCGCCATGGCCCTCCAGTTGGCCACCGAGGCAGGAGCAAGACTCCACGTGGCCCATATCTCCACCGCCCGCGAACTGGAGATGATCGCCGCCCATGGCGACGCCAACATCACCGCCGAGGCCGTGACGGCACACCTGCTCTTCACGGACAAGGACTACCAGCGACTGGGCACGCGCATCAAATGCAACCCTGCCGTCAAGACTGCCCACGACCAAGAGACCTTGATCGAAGGACTGACCGACGGACGCATCCTCACCATCGCCACCGACCACGCCCCTCACCTACCCTCGCAGAAAGAGGGAGGCTGCGCACGGGCCGCTTCGGGAATGCCCATGGTGCAGTTTAGCCTCGTCGCCATGCTGGGACTGGTCGATGCGGGACGGATTACGATCGAGCAACTGGTGGCGCTCATGGCCCACCATCCGGCCCAATACTTCCACGTCAGGGAGCGCGGTTTTCTGCGCCCAGGCTACCATGCCGACATCGCCATCGTGCGCCCCGACAGTCCGTGGACGCTGACGAAGGCAGAGATACAAAGTCCGTGTGGATGGAGCCCCCTGGAGGGAAAGACCTTCCGCTGGCGCGTGGAGCAGACCCTCTGCAACGGCCACCTCGTCTATGACCGCGGCACCTTCGACGAGGGCTACCGCGGCGAGGAACTGGAGTTTGACCGTACAAAATAGCGTTTGACAGATCAAGATAACATCTGACCATTCAAGATAGAAGCACTCAGAGCCCGTGATAGCAAGAATCGTCATCCCCCTCCTGTTGGTCATCGTCCTCTCCGACCTCTATATCGACGTCCACTATTTCCGCCGCCGATATAGTCTGCCGTGGTGGCTGCGACTATTGTGGTGGGTGCCTTGCATCGCGCTCTCGACCTATACCATCACCCTCGCGTCGCTCCCGAGTTTTGCTCCCTCCGACCTTGCCTGGCTCAACACCTATTTGCTCCTGCTGGGCCTCTTCGTCGGTCCGAAGGCCATCTTTGCCCTGTGCTCCTTCCTCGGGTCGTGTCTGATGCGGCTGACGGGCTGGCCGCGCATCAACCTGGGCCACTACATCGGCATCCTGCTGGGCTGTGGCGGCGTCCTGGCCTATATCTATGGTCTGACCGTCGGCGTGAGACAGGTGAAGGTAAACCACCTCACGCTGCAGTTTGACGACCTCCCCGCAGCTTTCGACGGCTACAAGATCCTCCATATCTCCGACCTCCACCTCGGCACCTTCTACGGCTGGCGACAGAAGATTCTCCAAGCGGAGATGGACTCTATCGCCCGGCAGCACGCCGACCTGATGGTCTTCACGGGCGACGTGCAGAACATCCGTCCCCAGGAGATCTTTCCCCACACCGACCTGCTGCGCAGTACGACTCAGGGCATGGTCTCCGTGCTCGGCAACCACGACTATGCGAGCTACGCCAAAGACACCCACGAGGCTCAGGACCGCCTGCTGCGCCTGCACGTAGAGACAGAGCAAAACGCCCTGGGATGGCGGTTGCTGCGCAATGACCATCTCGTCATCAGACGCGGTGGCGACTCCCTCGTCGTGGCAGGCACGGAGAACGACGGCGAGCCACCCTTCCCCAACCTTGCCGACACGAGGAAGTCCCTTGAGGGCGTGCGGCCAGGGGCATTTGTGGTGATGCTGCAACACGACCCCTCGGCCTGGCGACGAGATATACTGCCCAAGACCACGGCCCAACTGACGCTGAGCGGACACACCCACGGCGGACAGATGCAGTTCTTCGGACACCGGCCGACCCAGTGGCGAGGCCGTCCCGACAAGGGACTCTACGAGCAGCAGGGACGCTACCTCTACGTCAATGCCGGACTGGGAGGGCTGGTGCCGTTCCGGCTAAACATGCCCAACGAGATCACCGTCATCACGCTCAGGACGAAGCACCGTCCGGCAGACCCGGTCGCCAAGGCCAACTGACAAGAACATCCGAATCGATAATAACTCAATATTTTTTAAAACACACACACAACATGAAACTCATTTACAGGATTTATCAACTCTTCGTGGTCCTGCCCTTCCTCATCTTCTGTTCCATTGCCTGTGCGCTGGTGACGACGATCGGATGCACGCTGGGCGACGGACACTACTGGGGCTACTACCCCGGTAAATGGTGGGCAAGGTTCATCATCTGGGTCAGCCTGCTCCCCATCAAAGTGGAAGGACGGGAACATCTGCGCAAGGACCAGAGCTACGTCTTTGTCAGCAACCACCAGGGATCGTTTGACATCTTCATCATCTACGGCTTCCTGGGCCGCAACTTCAAGTGGATGATGAAGCAGGGACTGCGCAAGATACCCTTCGTGGGCAAGGCTTGCGAGGCAGCCCACCACATCTACGTCGATAAGCGCGGCCCGAGCAAGATCCGCCAAACCTACGACCAGGCACGCGAGGTGCTCCAGGAGGGCATGTCGCTGGTGGTGTTTCCCGAGGGAGCACGATCCTTCACTGGCCACATGGGCGTGTTCAGAAGAGGTGCGTTCATGCTGGCCGACGAACTCCAGTTGCCGGTCTGCCCGCTGACGATCAATGGCGCCTTCGACGTGATGCCCCGCATGCGCGACTGGCGCTGGCTGACGTGGCACCGGCTGAGCCTTACCATCCACGAGCCCATCTACCCCACCACGCAGGGACCGGAGAATGTCAAGACCACGATGGACGAAGCGTATAAGCGCGTGATGTCGGGACTGGTCAAGGAATACCAAGGATTTGTGGAGACCCCCGATCAGTAAGGAAATTGTGGGACTCCGACCAGCAAGAACAAGGAGAAACCCATGGGGGTTAAACTTTTTTATCCTCATCCTTGCGCCCTTTCAAGTAAAAAGCATTATCTTTGCAAACAATATCAATCCAACCTATTATGGAGAAGAGCGACAGCATCATCATCATCCCGACGTACAACGAGAAGGAGAACATAGAGAAGATCATACGAGCCATCTTCGGCCTGGAGAAATACTTTCACATCCTGGTCATCGACGATGGCAGTCCAGACGGTACGGCCGACATTGTCCACCACCTGATGGAGGACGAGTTCAAAGGCCGCCTCTTCATCGTGGAGCGCAGCGGAAAACTGGGACTTGGCACGGCCTATATCGCCGGATTCAAGTGGGCTTTGGAGCGCGACTACGGCTACATCTTCGAGATGGACGCCGACTTCAGCCACGATCCCAACGACCTGCCACGCCTCTATGCCGCCTGCCATGACGAGGGCTACGACCTCAGCGTGGGCAGCCGCTACGTCAGCGGCGTGAACGTCGTCAACTGGCCGATGGGACGCGTGCTGATGAGCTATTTCGCCTCATGCTACGTCCGTCTGGTGACGGGTGTCAACATCCACGACACCACGGCAGGATTCGTCTGCTACACTCGGCGCGTGCTGGAGACCATTCCCCTCGACGAGGTGAGATTCAAGGGCTACGCCTTCCAGATCGAGATGAAGTACACCGCCTACAAGATTGGCTTCAAACTCAAGGAGGTGTCCGTCGTCTTCACCAACCGCCGCGAGGGCACGAGCAAGATGAGCGGAGGTATCTTCTCCGAAGCGCTCTTCGGCGTCGTCCGCCTGCGTCTGGATGGCTTCTTCCGCCGCTATCCAAAGATCAAGGCATAAGAAGATAAAGGCTTAGGGGGAGCGCCAAAACGCCGATCGCCAGGGTGGCTTGCCGATGGCAGAAGAGCGACCTTGGACCTGCGATCGTACGACCCAAACAAAGCATACGACTCAACAACGTATTACGACTCAACAACGCATACGACCCAAACAACGCGTACAAATACGAACTGCGTCTAAAAGCGAGTTTCACCCACAAGGGATTCTCCTGGCGCTTCGTCCTTGTAGGAGTTGTTTGGGTTGTCCGTTTTAGGTGATTCGTTTTGATTTGCTCCCGATCCCGCCAGGGCAAGACGGCGACTTGGGCCGACTGTGCCGAAAGCCTCACTTTGCATAGCGTGTGCAAAAACTGTGCAACAAGCCATGACAAAAGGCAAAAAAGATGCGCAAATAGTTGGCTCATTGGCGAGTTTATCGTACCTTTGCAGCAACTTCGCGGCCCATCCATAGCCTCGCCCCCTTGTCGGGACGATGGAGAAAGGGCTTGGCGAGGCTTCATTTTTAGATTGTTTTCATGGAACAAGAGAGATTATTCCCCAACTATATCTTCGAGACCAGTTGGGAGGTCTGCAATAAGGTGGGCGGCATCTACACCGTGCTTTCCACCCGGGCGAGGACGCTCCAAGACCGGATCCACGACCAGTTGATTTTCATCGGGCCAGACTGCTGGCAGGACCGCCCGTGCCCCTACTTCGAGGAGGAGAGCCTCTTCCCCGAATGGGAGGACGTGGCCCGCTGCGAGGGTCTGCACGTGCGCGTAGGACGCTGGACGATCCCGAGCCGCCCCGTAGCCATTCTGGTCGATTGGCGCCCGCTTTTCGACGAGAAAGACGCCTTCTACGGCCGCCTCTGGCAGCAGTTTGGCGTGGACAGCCTCCACGCCTTTGGCGACTACGACGACTCCGTCCTCTTCGGTTGGGCCGCCGCCAAGGTGGTGGAGAGTTTCTACCGCCACTACCGCCTGGACGACCAGCGTGTCGTGCTCCACGCCAACGAGTGGCAGACGGCCTCCGCCGCCCTGGTGATCCAGAAGCTCGTGCCCCAGGTAGCCACGATCTTCACAACCCACGCCACCTGCATCGGACGCAGCATTGCGGGCAACAACAAGCCGCTCTACGACTATCTGTGGGCCTACAACGGCGACCAGATGGCACAGGAGCTCAACATGGAGAGCAAACACTCGATCGAGAAGCAGGCAGCCCACCACGTGGACTGCTTCACGACCGTGAGCGAGATCACGGCCCGCGAGTGTGCCGAGCTGCTCGACAAGCCCGTCGATGTGGTGCTCCCCAATGGTTTCGACAACAGTTTCGTGGCCGTCGGACCTCAGTTCACGCGCAAGCGCAAGGCAGCCCGCAAGCGGCTGGCCATAGCCAACGCCCTGCTGGGCACACAGATCGGCGACGAGGCGCTGATCGTCTCCACCTCAGGACGCTACGAGTTTCGCAACAAGGGCCTCGACGTCTTCATCGAGGCGATGAACCGCCTCAGACACGACACCGACCTCCAGCGCCCCATCGTCGCCTTCATCGCCGTGCCAGGCTGGGTGAGTGGGCCGCGGGCCGACCTTCAGGAGCGGCTGCAGCAGCGCAAGAGCCATGACACGCCGCTGGAGAACCCCATGCTCACCCACTGGCTGGGCGACATGGACCACGACCAGGTGGTCGGCATGATGCGCCACCTCGACATGGCCAACCGTCAGGAGGACAACGTGAAACTTATCTTCATGCCCTGCTACCTCACGGGCGACGACGGCATCGTCGAACTCAGCTACTACGACGCCGTGCTGGGCAACGACCTCTGCGTCTTCCCCTCCTACTACGAGCCGTGGGGCTACACCCCGCTGGAGGCCGTGGCCTTCCACGTGCCCTGCATCACGACCGACCTGGCCGGCTTTGGCCTGTGGGCCAACAGCGTCAAGGGCGCCAATGCCAGTATCGAGGACGGCGTGGAAGTGGTCCACCGCACCGACTACAACTTCTCGGAGGTAGCCGACCACATCAAGGCCACCGTGGCACGCTTCGCCGCCATGACGCCCAAGGAGGTGCGCGCCTGCCGGAGCAAGGCCGACAAACTCTCAAAGAAGGCCCTGTGGAGCGAGTTTATCCCCTACTACGAGGAGGCTTACGACCTCGCGCTGCGCAAGGCCGAAAAGCGGGCGGAATAGAAGGGCCAAGGATGCGCCCCGACACTCCGCTCTATCCATTATATATATAGAAACAACATTACAACAATAGATAACACTACACGCTATGAAGATCAAATCGGATTATTCCAATTTGCCCCAGTGGAAGGAAGTGAACGTCAAGTCGTCACTGCCGAAGGAGCTGGACTGCCTCAAAGAACTGGCACACAACCTTTGGTGGGCATGGAACTATGAGGCCCGCAACCTCTTCAAGAGCCTCGACGAGAAACTCTACGAGGAGGTGGGCCACAACCCCGTTCTGCTCCTGGAGCGCCTCAACTACGACCGCAAGGAAGCGATCGTCAAGGACAAGGAGCTGATGCGCAAGGTCCACAACGTCTATAAGCAGTTTCGCGAGTACATGGACGAGGAAGTCAACAAGTCTCGCCCGTCCGTGGCCTACTTCTGCATGGAGTTTGGCCTCAACCAGGTGCTGAAGATCTACAGCGGCGGCCTGGGCATGCTGGCCGGCGACTACCTCAAGGAGGCTTCCGACTCCAACGTCGATCTCTGTGGTGTCGGCCTGCTCTATCGCTTCGGCTACTTCACGCAGTCGCTGTCGATGGACGGTCAGCAGATAGCCAAATATGACGCACAGTATTTCAACGCGCTGCCCATCGAGCGCGAGCTCGACGCCAACGGCAACCAGCTGGTGATCGATATCCCCTACCAGAACTACCAGGTCCACGCCCTTGTCTGGCACGTGAACGTGGGACGCATCAAACTCTACCTGCTGGACACGGACAACGAGATGAACTCCGAGTATGACCGCCCCATCACCCACAACCTCTACGGCGGCGACAACGAGAACCGCCTGAAGCAGGAGATCCTGCTCGGCATCGGCGGCACCCTCATGCTCAAGAAGCTGGGCATCAAGAAGGACATCTACCACTGCAACGAGGGCCACGCCGCCCTGTGCAACCTCCAGCGCCTGTGCGACTACATCCAGGACGGCCTCTCCTTCAACGAGGCCATGGAGCTGGTGCGCGCCTCGTCGCTCTATACCGTCCACACCCCCGTGCCGGCCGGCCACGACTACTTCGAGGCAGACCTCTTCGGCAAGTACATGGGTGGCTATCCCGAGAAGCTGGGTATCAGCTGGGATGAGTTTATCGGCATGGGCCGCATCAACGCCGACGACCACAACGAGAAGTTCTGCATGAGCGTCTTCGCCTGCAACACCTGCCAGGAAGTCAACGGCGTGTCGAAGCTCCACGGCTGGGTGAGCCAGAAGATGTTTGCCCCGATCTGGAAGGGCTACTACCCCGAGGAGAACCATGTCGGCTACGTCACCAACGGCGTCCACTTCCCCACCTGGACGGCCACGGAGTGGCGCAAGCTCTACGACTCCTACTTCGACGACAACTTCCTCTACGACCAGAGCAACGAGCGCATCTGGCACGCCATCTACGACGTGCCCGACGAGGAGATCTGGGAGACGCGCATGGCGCTGAAGAAGAAGCTCGTGAAGTATATCCGCGACAAGTTCACGCAGCAGTGGCTCCGCAACCAGGGCGACCCCGCCAAGGTGATGTCCATCATCCAGCGCATCACGCCCAACGCCCTGATGATCGGCTTCTGCCGCCGCTTCGCCACCTACAAGCGCGCCCACCTGCTCTTCACCGACCTCGACCGTCTGGAGAAGATCGTCAACGATCCCGACCGTCCCGTGCTCTTCTTCTTCTCGGGCAAAGCCCATCCCGCCGCCGGTGCCGGCCAGGGCCTCATCAAGCGCATCTTCGAGATCTCCCGTATACCGCAGTTCCTGGGCAAGATCATCTTCCTGGAGGACTATGACATGCGCCTGGCCCGCCGCCTCGTCAGCGGTGTGGATATCTGGATGAACACGCCGACGCGCCCGCTGGAGGCCAGTGGCACCTCGGGCGAGAAGGCCGAGATGAACGGTGTGGTCAACCTCTCCGTGCTCGACGGCTGGTGGGTGGAAGGCTACCGCGAGGGTGCCGGCTGGGCCCTGCCGCAGGAGCGCACCTATCAGAACCAGGCCTACCAGGACCAGCTCGACGCAGCCACCATCTACTCGCTGCTCGAGAACGACATCATCCCGCTCTACTTCAACCGCGGCCGCAAGGCCTACTCCGCTGGCTGGGTGAAGGTCGTGAAAAACTCCATTGCCACCATCGCCCCCCACTACACGATGAAGCGGCAGCTGGACGACTACTACGAGAAGTTCTACAACAAGGAGGCGGACCGCTTCAAGGAGCTGGTGGCCGACAACTACGCCAAGGCCAAGGAGATCGCCCTCTGGAAGGAGAACGTCGCCGCTCGCTGGGACGCCATCCATGTGGTTGATAAGGACGAGACGGCTCTCCAGGACGTTGCCACGGGCAAACCCGTCACTCTCTCCTACACCATCGACGAGCAGGGACTCAACGACGCCATCGGACTCGAACTGGTGGTGCTCAGCAGCCATAGCGAGGACGACCTGCAGATCCACAAGGCGCAGCACCATCAGGCCCAGGGCCACCACCAGAAAACCACTGAGCAGGGCCATTCGTTTCAGTTGACTTCTTCGATTCATAGACGATCCTCTCCGGGGGATGGGTCATTCCTCAGCCGTAAAGCGGGAATGGATGTGTTTGACGATCAGA
>ERZ780167.2464-NODE-2464-length-14513-cov-4.127473_pt1 | contig 14513 bp, 9 predicted proteins | sample MGYA00510982_ERZ780167 | MGnify/ENA primary metagenome ERZ780167 (study PRJEB29588, sample SAMEA2146107) | human gut metagenome | biome: human gut; feature: human-associated habitat; material: faeces | place: Denmark | collected 2008/2010 ... | reverse complement strand
CCTCGGAGAAACGCAGGTCGTTTCCGGGGCTGTTGCCCGTAACGAGCGTAAAGCGCAGGGCATCTGCGCCGTAAACGCTGATGACATCGAGCGGATCGACACCGTTGCCGAGAGATTTACTCATCTTTCTGTTATCAATGTTCAGGAATGCATTGTGCATCCAGTATCTTGCAAATTCTTTGCCATTGGCAGCTTCGCTCTGTGCGATCTCATTTTCATGATGTGGGAATACAAGATCCTCGCCGCCGGCATGAATGTCGATCTGCTCGCCTAAGTATTTCTTAGACATCTCTGAGCACTCGATGTGCCATCCCGGACGTCCCTCGCTCCATGGAGACTCCCATGCTGGCTCTCCTTCTTTTTTCGGTTTCCAGAGCACGAAATCCAGTGGATCTTCTTTTTCATCTTCTCCTGATACCAGAAGGGAACGCTCACCGGAACGCAGATCATCCAGATTCTTGTGTGAAAGTTTACCGTAATCTTTGAACTTTCTTGTACTGTAATATACGGTACCGTTCTTCTCGTAAGCAAATCCTTTGTCAATCAGTGTCTGGATCATATCTACCATACCACAGATTTCTTCAGTTGCCAGAGGGTTCTTGGTTGCCGGCTTGATGTTCATACCATCCATGTCTTTTTTGCACTCTGCAATGTAACGTTTGGAAATCTCGTCGGCTGTTACGCCTTCTTCAATGGCTTTCTTGATAATCTTGTCATCTACATCCGTAAAGTTTGATACGTAATTTACATCATATCCTTTATATTCAAAATATCTTCTTACGGTGTCGAATACGATCATCGGTCTTGCATTACCGATGTGGATGAAATTGTATACGGTAGGTCCGCATACATACATCTTTACCTTTCCTTCTTCCAAAGGTACAAATTCTTCTTTTTTCTTTGTCATTGTATTAAATATCTTCATTTTATGATATTTCCTCCTTTTTTTCTTCCGGTATCGGATTCTCTTTTAAGCACTGCATACATTTTTCCATTTCCTGGATCTGTCTGTGCATTCTTAAATTATCTTCCTGCAGGGCTCTGATATCATTTTCAATTGGATCCGGCAGATGTACCTGATCCATGTCGAGTCTCGGTATCTTCTCATCATTCATTTTAACAACTCTGCCCGGCACACCTACGACCGTACAGTTCGGCGGTACCTCTTTTAATACGACAGATCCTGCCCCGATCTTGGAATTTTCTCCAATGGTAAAAGAACCAAGTACTTTTGCCCCTGCGCTGACCATGACATTATCTTCTAACGTCGGATGTCTCTTTCCCTGTTCCTTTCCGGTTCCTCCAAGTGTGACTCCCTGGTACAGCGTGATATTATCTCCAAGTTCTGCGGTCTCACCAATGATCACTCCGCTTCCGTGGTCGATGAATAATCCTTTTCCTATCGTCGCTCCCGGATGGATTTCAATCCCGGTCTTTCTTGCTGCCCGTTGCGATACCCATCTTGCAAGGAAATAATGTTTCTTCAGATAGAGCTTATGTGCGATTCTGTAATGAAGAATCGCTTTAAAGCTGGAATACAGGAACACTTCCATATTTGACTTAATTGCGGGATCCCGCTCCCGTATTACCTGGATTTCTTCATTGACATATGATATGATGCCCATCTATGATCTCTCCTTTTTATAAGTTTACCGCCCAACCTGCATGCTTTAACATACAAGAAACAAAAAAACTTCGTCTCCTGCTTTACACAAGAGACGAAGTATATCCGCGGTTCCACTCTTTTTAAAGAATACAGTTATATTACCCGTATCCTTCCCTCAGTACACGTAACGTGTGTAATCCCGGATCCGGCTATGACACTTTTCATCTTTTTCACCGGACCGACTCCCGGACGCACTTCACAAAAGCTGTAATCCAAAACTGCTTTCAGCCGGTGACAGTTTCTCTCTTTCGACACATCGCATCTGCTACTCTTTCCGTTCAAAGTCTTTCTCATATAGAATATATATTATGCGATATCATCCTTTTTGTCAACCAGTTTCCAGCGAATCTCCGCTTTAAAAAGATCCGCCTCCGTCTCGATCCAGAATTTTCCTTTCTGAATCTCCACGAAACTTTTGACGATTGCAAGTCCCAGTCCAGATCCTTCGGTATTTCTTGACGAATCCCCTCTGACAAAACGTTCCGTGATCTCCTCTGGGTTAAATGTAAGCTCGTTTGCCGATACATTTTTCATCTGGAACACCGCATCCCCGTCTTCTGCCGCAATTTTCACATATACCCTCGTATGAGGCATTGCGTATTTTGCTGCATTTCCAATCAGATTTTCAAAGATCCTGTATGTCTTCTGTCCGTCCAGTGCCACGATCACTTTATCCTCCGGAATATCCAGCCGGAAGTCCAGATTCGCTTCCGTGATCTTTTCTTCCATTTCCAGCTTCACCTGTTTGAACAGATTCACAATATCAATGTTGGCAATGTTCAGATTCACGGATTTGCTGCTTGCTTTACTGATCTCAAACAAATCTTCGATCAGTGCTTTCAGTCTGAGAGACTTTCTATCCAGCACATCGATATATTCTTTCTGTCTCTCCGGATCCTGTTCAATCTTCAGAAGATTCACATAGGTGATGATCGCCGTCAGCGGCGTCTTAAGGTCATGCGAGACATTCGTTACCAGTTCAGTCTTCATACGCTGGCTTTTTACTTCCTCATCTACCGCCTTCTTGAATCCGCTCTGGATCTTCTCGATTTCTTCTTTAAATGGCTCAAATACACCCAGATTCTCATCGATTTCTACATCCAGATTGCCATCTGCAATCTCATTTGTCGCTTCCAGAAGTCTGTGATAATTCCGTTTCACCTCATTAAAATATTTTTTTAAAACAAAGTACAGGATTGCAGAATAAATGATCAGTGCCATAATTCCATATACCCAGACACTCGTCACAGCAAGGATGATAAAGTTCACCAGTACGATCCGCAGGATTGCCTTACTTCCTTTATCGGTAAAATCAATGTCTGTAACAATCTCATATACTCTGTTGGCCAGTTTTTTCACCTTCCGGTACAGTCTCCCACCGTCCCGTCCGACTCTTTCTGCAGCCGCCGGAGCTTCTTCCCTCAGCGCCTTCCACAGCCGCCATACCAGCGTCCGTTCCGTGACATACTTTCTGAGCCCAATCTTCTGAACCGCACTGATACACGTTGTCACCCAGTATGTGACCGCAAATACACCGACCCAGATTGCAAAATCCATTGGCTGCGGCAAGCCTTCCTCTCTGGTTATGATCCAGTTCAGTTTATCATCCAGAATCCCAAGAGTAATTGACGCAACAACAAAAACAACCTCGAATGGCTGCCGGAAGATCTTTCCGCCACCAATTTTCAGTGTCTCGCTCTGTGCAAAAATCCATGCCGCCACGCATACTGCTGCCATGCAGGCAAGCATCATATACCATGCATCATTCGGAGCTTCATCCCCGAACCAGTACCATTGATTCAGATACTGTTCAATGCTGCTTTTCTTCATTCCGTAGATGTATGTGCGGTTTTTCGGCGTCTTCAGTTCTCCATGCGTAGCGTCCTCAACCGTCTCGCTCCAGTTGTCAATGATCTTTCTGAGAACAATACTCTGCGCTGTCTTTTCGCCGCTCTTTACAACTTTCACATCCGGGTTGCCATGCTCATCGTAAGTCAGCACCATACCAAATGCATATTCTTTAAAGCTGTCATCTGTCAGACCATTTCCGGTATTCGCCGTACTTCGTCCCAGAACCGTTCCCGATCCATCCTCGATCCGGTAATCCAGATAAGGATATAATGCTTCATAATCCTCCATCCACACATCTGCCACATCATTGATCTCATCCTGTGACATCTTGGCTTCTCCTGTCTTGGATGATATCTCCTGATTATAAAGGATATAACTGAATTCCAGAAAGCTTTCCAGATATTCCCTGTCCGAAAGCGACGTCGTATAAGTCTTCTGTGCTTCCTCGACCGCTTTTTCATAAATCACATCATAATTATACAGCATGACATATGCTGCACTTAATATTGTTACAATTATCAGAAAAATTCCCAGTTTACGCCTGCTTTTCAATTTTGTATCCAACGCCCCACACCACCTTTAAGTATTTTGGTTCTCTTGGATTTACTTCTATCTTTTCACGGATATTTCTGACGTGCACCATAATCGTATCGGTGTTGATCGCACGTTCATTCCATACCCGCTCATAGATCTCCTCCGCAGAGAACACCCGTCCCGGATTCTTCATCAGAAGCAGCAGGATCTTGTACTCGATCGGAGTCATCTTTACCGGTTCGCCGTCAACGGTCACTTCTACATTATCCTCATTGATCTCCAGTCCGCCGATCGTATGGATTCTGGAATTTTCTTCTTTATCTCCCAGCCTTTCCATAAAACGGCGGTATCTGCGAAGCTGTGAGTTGACTCTGGCGAGCAGTTCCATCGGGGTAAATGGTTTCGTTACGTAATCATCGGCTCCCATATTCAGTCCCATGATCTTATCCACTTCTTCTGATTTTGCGGAAAGAAAGATCACCGGGAAATCATATTTTTCCCTGAGCTTTACCACCATAGAGATTCCGTCCATCCTTGGCATCATGATGTCCACAATTGCCAGATGGATGTCTTCTTTTTCAATGACTTCCAGTCCTTCTACACCGTCAGCTGCCTGGAATACTTCATACCCCTGACTTTTCAGATATATCTCTACACCTTCTCTGATCTCCTTGTCGTCTTCTACAACCAGTACATGATTCATCTCCATCTTATTTCTCATCCTTTTTCCTAATTCCAGCTGTTTCCTCTGTTGTTATTATATTACCCGGCATTTCTTAAGGGGGACTTCAGAAAATTCTAAAGAAAAACGAAAGACACTTCCTTTTTTACACTGTCTCGTTCAGATAAACCCTTGACAATGGTATGATCTTACCAAGTTCTTCTTTCATACGTTCCGACATGACTGCATCACCATCCGCACAGATTTCTTCTGCAGTCTTTACACCAAATACAAGGCTTGCAAGTGCTCCCACTGTGATCGTTCCTTCACTGTTCTCCGGCTTTCCATCCATCAGCATCACACCCGAGAATTCTGTTCCCGTGATCATCACACAACGATTGTTCTCTTCGATAATTGGATCCGTTACAGTAAAGCATGTACCCATAAATGATTGCAGGCGCAATGACATCAGCATTCTTCTGACATCTACGATACGGATCATGATCTTTGGTTTGCCGCCGTCTACCTCTTCCGCTTCTGCCGCGATCTTGATATCTGTAATTTTACCGTCTTTTTTGTAAATCTTTAATATTCCGCCATCACTTGCATATTCCTTGATCAGGCGTTCATAATACGCTGTGCTTCGTTTTGCATAAACCTGATATGACTGTGTCAGTTGTGCTTCCATATAAGCCGCCATCTCTTCTGCATCCGCATTCACTGCATCCGTTATGACCACGCCTTCTTCTGTTTCCTCCTCCGGATCATAATATGACCGGTTCTGTTCACATACCGTTCGGAAATCAAAGGGCAGATAAATGCTCTCTGATGCAGGCATCAGGAATGTAAACGTCTCTCCGTCTGCGTACATATCATTCAATGCCTGTTTCAACAATCCTGCCATATATCCACGTTTCCTGTAAGATTCTCTCGTTGCAACGGCGACGATATAATTCACATCTTTTTTACTGCCGTTCACCGCGAGTTCATATGGATTCAGATGCAGCATGGCCTGTATTTCTCCGTCCTCTTCTACTGCATAAATCTGATTGTCTTTTAGTTTTTCTTCATAATAATAATCAACAAAACTTTTGCTGTCTTCTGAAAACACTTCTTCATACAGCTTTTTCGTGTTCTGTTTTTCTTCTGTTTCCAGCTTTCTTATCTCCATTTTGTTTTTCCCTTTTTCTCTTATTTTTCTATCTGCTTCTGTGCATTTGCTGTCTATCCGCCTGCTTTTATCATTTTTGCGTTATCTAACTTTTCTGCACTTTCATACATCCGCCACAGCCGGCACATCCACCTTCTGAAGGTCCGACTCTGTAACTGTAATTAGCGATCGTATCCAGACTTGCAATTGCCTGTGAAGAAATCCCTTCTCCCGTTCCAGTAAAACCAAGTCCTTCTTCTGTCGTTGCCTTGATATTCACCTGATCCACCTCGATATGCAGTGCCTCTGCCACATTTTTCCGCATCTGTTCAATGTGCGGCGCCATCTTCGGCCGCTGTGCAATGATCGTTGCATCGATATTACCGATCACATATAATTTCTCGTCGATCATTCTTCCCACTTCTTCCAAAAGCCTGATACTGGACGCACCTTTGTACGCCGGATCTGTATCCGGAAAATGCTTTCCTATATCACCAAGCGCTGCAGCCCCCAAAAGCGCATCCATGATTGCATGTAATAATACATCTGCATCCGAATGACCAAGAAGTCCTTTCTCGTAAGGGATCTTCACCCCACCAAGGATCAGATCTCTTCCTTCTACTAACTTGTGTACATCATATCCCATACCTACGCGCATATATTCTCCTCCTTATTTTTGTTTATCTTTTTGTTAATCTTTTATCTCACTGGTTTGTCATTTTCTGGCGTAGCGCTTTCTTCTGTTTCTTCCACCGGTTCTTCTGTTGCTTTTACTTCTTCCGTCTCATTCTCAGATTCATTCATACGGCCCCTAATGCTGTCGTCCCGGTATTCCTTTTTCACCATCTTGATTCCGGATCCTACCAGCCAGTAAAGACCAATCAATGCGAATATTACGCCTGCCGCTATATAAAGTATATAATTCTCCGGTCTATCCGCAAGTGAACTGTGGATCAGCTTTTCTCCTAAATATATTACATATGCACCCGCAACAATGCGAATGAATAAACTACTCTTTGGTACCATCTTCGTTAACCTCCTGTTCTTACCATATCTGTAGAATCCGCCAAAGCATCCGCAATGAACTGGCAGTGACAGTTCCTGCAGGCAGCAGTTTCTTTCGAACGCATGGCGATGTAAAATATTATAAACGATTTTACTTTTCTTGTATACTTTGTTAGGTAAATTGGGCATAAAAAAAGAACCGGATTCTTTTCCGACTCTCTTGCTGTGTATACCAATATACTTAGAACCTGCCACCTCCGAAAGCTGTCACTGGCAACTTTTACAGATGTATGGCAATAAAAAATAGCGGGAACTGGATTTGAACCAGCGACACCACGGGTATGAACCGTGTGCTCTAGCCAACTGAGCTATCCCGCCACAATCAATTTAGAAAATGTATGGGACCAATAGGGCTCGAACCTATGACCCTCTGCTTGTAAGGCAGATGCTCTCCCAGCTGAGCTATGATCCCATATATTTTGTCGTCTCTCTCGAACCGACTTCGTTAGTATAGCATTGGTTCCGTGGAAAGTCAACACCTTTTTTCAAATTTTTTAAATAATTTCTACAATTGATATTTAATTTATTAACTGGGTTGACCTCTCGGTCCTTGGAGGACGCAGTATAAGGCACTTAATTCTTCAGGCATCCGATACCCACGGAATAAAAGCTGGGTATCCTTTCCAGTGAATGTGGAGAAGGTGTTGGTAATACTTAAGGGGCAAAATTCTGCGTTAGATATTCAAAATTTGACTGTTTGAGGCGTATGCCGAGTTTCAAATTTTGAATGCCTGCTTTTAGCAGAATTTTGCCCCTTTAGTATTACCCGCCGACGGAACCTGAACAGGAAAGGATTCCTAACTTTTATTCCGGTCCGAGTAGCCGTCGCCTGATAAATTAAATACCAATTCTATACGATTCCCTGAGCTGTCATAGCATCTACAACTTTTTCAAATCCTGCAATGTTAGCTCCGGCAACATAGTTACCTTCCATTCCGTAACGTTTTGCAGCATCGTCCATGTTGTGGCAGATGTTTACCATGATGTTCTTCAGTTTTGCATCTACTTCTTCGAATGTCCAGCTAAGTCTCTCGCTGTTCTGTGACATTTCAAGTGCAGATGTAGCAACACCACCAGCGTTTGCAGCTTTACCAGGTGCAAAGATCACACCATTCTCCTGCAGATACTGTGTTGCTTCTAATGTAGTAGGCATGTTAGCACCTTCGCATACAGCTACGCATCCGTTAGCAACTAACTGTTTTGCATCTTCAAGGTGAAGTTCGTTCTGTGTAGCACATGGAAGAGCAAGGTCAACCTTAACAGACCATACACCGCGTCCTTCATGATATTCTGAATTAGGACGGTAGTTCTTGTACTCTGTCAGTCTTGCACGTTTTACTTCTTTGATTTCTTTTAATGCTGCAACGTCGATTCCGTCCGGATCATATACCCATCCTGTAGAATCACTTGCTGTTACAACTTTAGCTCCAAGCTGCTGAGCTTTCTGGATTGCATAGATTGCAACGTTACCAGCTCCGGAAACTGCAACTGTCATTCCCTTGATGTCTTTTCCGTTGATCTTTAATAATTCTTCTGTGAAGTAGAGAAGTCCATATCCTGTAGCTTCTGTTCTTGCTAAAGATCCGCCGTAGCTTAATCCTTTTCCTGTCAGAACACCTTCATACAGGCCTCTGATTCTCTTGTACTGACCGAACATGTAACCAATCTCTCTTGCACCTGTTCCGATGTCTCCTGCAGGAACATCTGTGTCAGCTCCGATATATTTGCAAAGTTCTGTCATAAAGCTCTGGCAGAATGCCATTACTTCTCTGTCTGATTTTCCCTTAGGATCGAAGTCAGAACCACCTTTACCTCCGCCGATTGGAAGTCCTGTCAGTGAGTTCTTGAAGATCTGCTCAAATCCAAGGAATTTGATGATACCAAGGTTTACAGATGGGTGCAGACGTAATCCTCCTTTGTATGGTCCGATTGCGCTGTTAAACTGTACACGGTATCCTGTATTAACCTGAACCTGTCCTTTATCGTCTACCCATGGAACACGGAATTTGATCTGTCTTTCAGGTTCAACAAGTCTTTCAAGAAGAGCGTCTTTTCTGAATTTCTCCTCGTTAGCCTCTACAACAACTCTTAATGACTCTAATACCTCTTTTACTGCCTGGTGGAATTCTGGCTCTGCAGGATTCTTAGCTACTACTTTCTCCAGTACTTCATCAACATATGACATAGCTTTCTACCTCCTAAAATAATATACGTATCCTTTTCAAAAGCGTCCCTGTCCAACAATTTGTCCAAATACTGCGATCCAGTCGCCGGCTGTTTTTTCTACACGCTTTGGAATAAAAAAAGCAGATGACTTACGCCATCTGTTTTTCCCTGACGCCTTTGTCCTTTACTATTGTAAAGCAAACAAGTGTATCTGGCAAGATATTTTTTACAGTTTTTATTATTTTTTGCAACTTTTTACAAAACCCTTGCAGATTTTGCAAGGGTTTTGTGCTTTTTCTCTTGTTATATTCATTTTTATGAAACAGATTGCGCTCTAAATTGCATTTATTATAATACAAGGATGCCAATTTTCATCTCATTACCGGAAGTCTCAGACACCTGAACATTCATTATTTGAAGTATTTTACTCCTGATTCGAAGATCTTCATATCCTGTTCTCCGTAAATGTTCATTGCCACACTTCTGTTTCTTCTTTCTGAATGCGCCATCTTACCAAGTACACGTCCGTCCGGGCTTGTAATACCTTCGATCGCACAGTAAGAACCGTTGACATTCCATTCTTCGTTCATTGTGATATTTCCTTCCGGATCACAGTACTGTGTTGCAACCTGGCCATTTGCGAATAACTTGTCCAGCCATTCTTTATTTGCAACAAATCTTCCTTCACCATGAGATGCAGGGTTGGTGTATACTCCGCCAAGTTCTGCTTCTCTGAGCCATGGAGATTTGTTCGTTACTACTTTTGTATAGACCATCTTGGAAATATGGCGGCCGATCGTGTTGTATGTAAGTGTCGGTGAATCCGGCTGTTGTCCTGTAATCTCTCCGCTTGGTACCAGACCAAGCTTGATCAGAGCCTGGAATCCGTTACAGATACCAAGTGCCAGTCCGTCACGCTCATTCAATAATTTTTCTACCGCTTCTTTCATCTTCGCATTCTTAAATGCTGTTGCGAAGAATTTTGCTGATCCGTCCGGTTCGTCACCTGCACTGAATCCACCTGGGAACATGATGATCTGTGACTGTTCGATCGCTTTTTCAAATACTTCTACAGAATCAACGATATCAGATGCACTCATATTTCTGAATACTTTTGTGATCACCTTTGCTCCTGCTCTTTCGAATGCTTTCGCACTGTCATATTCACAGTTTGTTCCAGGCATTACCGGGATAAATACGGTCGGCTGAGCGATCTTGTGGTCACAGATATAAATATCAGATGTATCATATAATCCTGTCTCCACCTTCGCATCCTGTCCTTCCGCTCCGGAATTGGTCGGGAATACTTTTTCCAGTGTTTCTTCCCATGCAGATACTGCTTCATCTAACGCAATCTTCACATCGTTATATTCAATAGCTGCGCTGTCTGTTACTTCACCAATTACAGTATAAGTAATTCCAAGTTCAGATACCTTATCAGCCGGTACTTCTGCGATGATATCTCCGAATGCCGGTGCAAATAAGTCTCTTGCGTCTACATCGTGCTCGATCTTCACACCCATGCCGTTACCGAATGCCATCTTGCTGACTGCTGCCGCAATACCATGTCTGTCCAGTGCATAAGCTGCTACGATCTTACCGCTGTGGATATCTTCTGTAAATTTACTGTACTGATCCATAACTTTCTCGTATACAGGAATGTCGTAATTATCTGTCTCAATACGAAGCCATACCAGTTTATCTCCGGCTTTCTTAAGTTCCGGTGTGATAATGTCTTTCTCTTTTGCAATGTCCACTGCGAAAGATACCAGTGTCGGTGGTACATCGATGTCTTCGAATGTTCCTGACATACTGTCCTTTCCACCGATGGATGGAAGTCCGTATCCAAGCTGTGCACTGTAAGCTCCGAGAAGAGCTGCGAACGGCTGACTCCATCTGTGTGGATCTTCTGTCATACGACGGAAATATTCCTGGAATGTGAAACGGATCTTGCTGTAATCGCCACCTGCTGCAACGATCTTTGCGATAGACTCTGTCACTGCATAGATTGCTCCGTGATATGGGCTCCATGTTGACAGATATGGATCAAATCCGTAACTCATCATACTTACGGTATCGCAGTCTCCTGTTAATACCGGAAGCTTGGCAACCATTGCCTGCGTCTCTGTCTTCTGATATTTTCCACCGTGCGGCATGAATACAGAAGCTGCTCCGATGGATCCGTCGAACATTTCTACCAGACCTTTCTGTGAGCATACATTCAGGTCTTTTAACATACCAAGCCATTTTTCTCTTACGTCTTTTACTTCTTCTCTTACGAGGATGCTGTCTTCTCTGTTCGGGATATCAACCGCTACAGTTGTCTCCTGGTGTGCTCCGTTGGTATCAAGGAATGCACGTGAAAGATTTACGATCTCTTTTCCTCTCCATGAAAGGACCAGTCTTGGATCTTCTGTTACGACAGCCACCTTTGTTGCTTCCAGGTTCTCTTCGGATGCATATTTCATAAATTCATCTACATCTTTTGGATCTACAACAACTGCCATACGTTCCTGTGATTCAGAGATTGCGATCTCTGTTCCGTCAAGGCCGGCATATTTCTTAGGTACTTTATCAAGGTCGATCTGAAGTCCGTCTGCAAGTTCTCCGATAGCAACAGATACTCCGCCTGCTCCGAAGTCGTTACATTTTTTAATCAGCTTGCTGACTTCTTCTCTTCTGAATAATCTCTGGATCTTTCTTTCTGTAGGTGCATTACCTTTCTGTACTTCTGCTCCACAGGTCTCGATAGACTCTTCTGTATGTACTTTGGAAGATCCGGTTGCTCCACCGCATCCGTCACGTCCGGTACGTCCGCCGAGAAGGATAATGATATCTCCCGGATCTGAAGTTTCTCTGATGACTGCACGTCTTGGTGCTGCCCCAAGCACTGCTCCGATCTCCATACGTTTTGCAACATAATTCGGATGATAGATCTCTTTTACTGCTCCGGTTGCCAGTCCGATCTGGTTACCATAAGAGCTGTATCCGTGTGCTGCTTCTCTAACCAGTTTCTTCTGTGGAAGCTTTCCTTTTAATGTATCTTTTACAGATACAGTTGGATCAGCGGCTCCTGTAACACGCATTGCCTGGTATACATATGTACGTCCTGACAGTGGGTCACGGATGGCTCCTCCGAGGCAAGTAGCAGCTCCACCGAATGGCTCGATCTCTGTCGGATGGTTATGTGTCTCGTTCTTGAAGTTCACAAGCCACTCTTCTTCCACACCGTCTACTTCGATCGGCACAACGATACTGCATGCATTAATCTCATCGGATTCTTCCTGATCCTGTAATTTTCCTTCACGTTTTAATTTTCTCATTGCCATCAGTGCAAGATCCATCAGGCAGACAAATTTGTCTTCTCTTCCTTTGAAGATCTCGCTGTGATCAGCGATGTACTGTTTGTAAGTCTCTTCCATCGGCTCTCTGTAATCGCCGTCGCCGAATGAAACGTCTGTAAGTTCTGTCGAGAATGTTGTATGACGGCAGTGATCTGACCAGTATGTATCCAGAACGCGGATCTCTGTCATAGAAGGATCTCTGTCTTCTTCTGATTTAAAATAATTCTGGATATGCTGGAAGTCCTTAAATGTCATGGCAAGTCCGAGAGAATCATATAATTCTTTTAACTTGCTTTCTTCCATATCTTTGAATCCGTCAAAGATTTTTACATCTGCCGGCTCATCAAATACGGTAACTAATGTCTCCGGCTTTTCGCCCTGTGCTTCTCTGGAATCTACAGGGTTGATGCAGTGTTCTTTGATTGCTTCAAATTCTTCATCTGATAAGCTGCCTTCTCCTCCATGGATCACATAAGTTGTCGCGGTACGGATGACCGGCTGCTCGTCTTCTTTGATGAACTGAATACACTGAACAGCGGAATCCGCTCTCTGGTCAAACTGTCCCGGAAGGAATTCTACAGAAAAGATTCTGCTTCCTTCTTCTGCCGGAAATTCTTCTTTATATAATGTATCTACAGGTGGTTCAGAAAAGATGCCATTACATGCTTTCTCAAATGTCTCATCGGATACATTTTCCACATCGTAGCGAATCAGTACACGAACACTGTCCACGTCTTTGATTCCAAGATAGCTACGGATCTCAGTCTTAAGCTCCTTGGCCTGTACATCAAATCCTGATTTTTTCTCCACGTACACTCTTTTTACATTGCTCATAAGTAATCCTCCATAAATGAATTTTTACACATTTTCTATTGTTAGTATAACACAACAATCATTATTTAATACAATTAATATATCTAAACGCTTTTATAATCTGTACTTATTAATCCTTTATCATTTTCATTCCCGTCAATCCATTTTTACAGATTTACGATTCCTCTGGCTTTTTATAATATTTTTTAATAACGAACAATACGATCCATATCACTACCAGCACCGCTCCAAATACCTCACTAATACGGATCACCATATCAGAAAAGAATCCTTCCGGCAGCATCCGGATCATATAATCAGTCTCCGGATTGAATATCCATAGATTATTGGTAAAAAACAGTTTATGAAAAATCGTAAAACACGTCGTAAAATCTATACTGAAAGCAATGCCAAGCAGTACACCTATGACCAGCCATACACCAAGTGCGATCGAATATGCCCTGCAAAAAAGTCTCTTCCAGTCTTTTTCCCGCTTTTTAAACATCGTCAGTATGGCTGCAGCTACAATCAGGCAAACTCCCCCGACCTTAATACCTCCCAGGAACAGATTCCTGACATCTCGCATATGCATCCGGTCTCTTTCATTGAAGAAATCCTGCTCTTTTCCTTCCACCGTTGTTACAACTGACAGCTTCTCTTCTTTTCCGATCAGATAGTTCATCATATGTTCTGTCACGTACATGACATGGTCGATGTTCATATCCAGATCTTCTGTCACTTCATATTTCTGGTATTCTTTTTTGTAAAATCTATAATGACTGTCTCCATATACTGCCGCCCAGATACTGAATACAAGTGCTGCGATCACTGCACACATCATGGCCACAACCGATATGAGCGTTGTTAATTTCTTCAAGTTTTTTTCCTCCTGTTCTTCATTATTATAACACTTCTATTGTAAATACGGTTGTAATTTTCTTTCATTTCACTTATAATACAGTTAAGATTCATTAGGAGGACTTATCATGGATATTAACTATGAGTTATATAAAGTATTTTACTATGTAGCTTCCACCTTAAGCTTTTCGGAAGCTTCCAAGCAGTTGTTTATCTCGCAGTCGGCTGTCAGCCAGTCGATCAAGGCATTGGAGAAAAAGCTGGATCAGACCTTATTCATCCGAAGCACCAAGAAAGTACGTCTTACTACCGAAGGAGAGATTCTTCTGCGCCATATCGAACCGGCGATCAGCCTGATCAAGCGTGGGGAAAGCCAGCTTCTCGATGTCGGCGTACGCGGAGGAC
>ERZ780167.2443-NODE-2443-length-14592-cov-2.120451_pt1 | contig 14592 bp, 10 predicted proteins | sample MGYA00510982_ERZ780167 | MGnify/ENA primary metagenome ERZ780167 (study PRJEB29588, sample SAMEA2146107) | human gut metagenome | biome: human gut; feature: human-associated habitat; material: faeces | place: Denmark | collected 2008/2010 ... | reverse complement strand
CAGTTTAATGAGGCGATGGCCGAAATCGGCTTGGAAGTTGCCCGAAGTGGCTACGCCTACTCCGTTGATGATGCTCTTGGGCTTGCCGACATGCTCGGTTACCCCATGGTGATTCGCCCCTCCTTCACACTTGGTGGCGCTGGCGGTGGTATTGCTCATAACGAGGAAGAGCTTAAGCTCATCGTTTCCCAGGGTCTTGACCTTTCTCCTGTTACCGAGGTTCTTGTTGAAGAGAGCATCGAGGGTTGGAAAGAGTACGAGATGGAGGTTATGCGCGATCGTGCGGGTAATGGCATCATTATTTGCTCGATTGAAAACCTCGATCCTATGGGTGTTCATACGGGCGACTCCATTACTGTTGCGCCTGCCCAGACTCTTTCCGATGTTGAATACCAGCGTATGCGCGTTGCTTCGTTGGCGATTCTTGAGAAGATCGGCGTCGAAACGGGCGGTTCTAACGTTCAGTTTGCGTTGAATCCTGAAGATGGTCGCCTTATTGTTATTGAGATGAATCCACGCGTTTCGCGCTCATCTGCATTGGCTTCTAAGGCAACTGGATTCCCTATCGCTAAGGCTGCCGCAAAGCTTGCCGTAGGGTATACGCTTGACGAGATTACCAATGACATCACAAAGGCAACCCCTGCTTGCTTTGAGCCCACTATCGACTATTGCGTAGTCAAGGTCCCTCGTTTTGCGTTCGAGAAATTCAAGGGCACTGATACCACGCTTTCCACGCGTATGAAGGCCGTTGGCGAGATTATGGCAATCGGCCGTACGTTCGAAGAGGCATTTGGCAAGGCAATGCGCTCCCTTGAGAATGGTCGCTACGGCCTGGGCGGCGACGGCAAGGACTCCTTCGATGAGGACCATTTTGCTGAATTGGTTGGTCGTCCTACTGAAGACCGCGTTTTTTATGTTGCTGAGGCGTTCCGACGTGGCTGGACGGTAGATCAGGTTTTTGAAGCGAATAAGATCGATCGCTGGTTCTTGAATCGTATCCGAGACATTGTCATGGTTGAGCGCGCGGTTGCCGAGTGCGCGCTTGATGAGCTTTCGGCTGAAGATATGCTTACGGCCAAACAGTTCGGTCTTTCCGATGACCAGATTGCTTACTTGACTGGGTCTGACGAGCTCACGGTACGCGCTCGTCGTAAAGAACTGGGCGTTGTCCCCGTTTTTAAGACAGTTGACACTTGCGCTGCCGAGTTCGAGAGCCTTACTGAGTATCACTATAAGACGTACGAGTTGGGCAATTCTGAGGTCCGCCCCTCAGATAAGAAGCGAGCTATGATTTTGGGCGCTGGTCCCAATCGCATCGGTCAGGGTATTGAGTTTGACTATTGCTGCGTGCATGCAAGCTACGCATTGCACGATGCTGGCTATGAAACCATCATGGTCAATTGCAACCCTGAAACGGTATCAACTGACTACGACACGTCTGATCGTCTTTATTTTGAGCCTTTGACTTACGAAGACGTAATGGACATTGTTGATGTCGAGCAGCCTGATGGGGTAGTGGTTACCCTTGGTGGGCAAACGCCGTTGAAGCTCGCTCGCGCTCTTCAAGATTCTGGTGTTCACATCATGGGCACTAAGCCCGAGGCCATCGATCTTGCTGAAGATCGCGATCGCTTCTCCGAGATTCTGGATGAGCTTTCTATTACGTATCCTGCTGCGGGTATGGCTTCTTCGTTTGAGGAAGCCTGCCAGGTTGCCGATCGCATCGGCTTCCCTCTGCTTGTTCGTCCTAGCTACGTTCTTGGCGGTCGTGGCATGGTTATTGCATATGATGCTCAGTACCTTGAGAAGTACATGGCAGAAGCTGCTCGCATTACTCCTGATCATCCGGTCTATCTCGACCGCTTCCTTGAAGGTGCTATCGAAAGTGACGTTGATGCTCTGTGCGATGGCGAGGATGTTTACATTGGCGGTGTTCTCGAGCACATCGAAGAAGCTGGTGTTCATTCCGGCGACTCTGCTTGCTGCATCCCTCCTTTTACGCTTTCCGAGGCTCAGGTATCTCAGCTCCGCAACATTACGCGTCGGTTGGCTAAACGCTTGGGAGTAGTGGGTCTTATCAATATCCAGTTCGCCATCAAGGACGCCGTTGTTTACGTTATCGAGGCCAATCCCCGCGCATCTCGCACCGTGCCTTTTGTTTCGAAGGCTACGGGTGTTCCTTTGGCTAAGCTTGCTGCTCGAATTATGGCCGGCGAAAAGATTGCCTCTTTTGGTCTTCCCGACGATGAGCGCCGTCAAACGCATTTCTGTGTAAAAGAAGCCGTTATGCCCTTTGGTCGTTTCCCCGGGGCTGACGTAATTCTCGGACCCGAGATGAAGTCGACGGGTGAGGTAATGGGTATTGCCAATAACTTCCCGTCGGCATACGCGAAAACTCAGGCAGCTGCTTCGATGGAGCTTCCCACGGGCGGGACTTGCTTCGTTTCGGTTTGCGATCGCGATAAGCGCGCAATACTACCCTTGGCTCGTGATCTCTCCCGCATGGGCTTCAAGCTTCTGTGCACCGAGGGCACCTGTCGTGCCCTTACTGCTGCAAGCATTCCTTGCGAGGTTATTGGCCGTATTGGTTCCGAGGAGCCGAATATTGGCACTAAGATCATGGACGGTGAGATTGATTTGGTTATCAATACGCCGTTTGGTCAGGAAACACGTGGCGACGGGTATCAGCTTCGTACCATGTGTGTCCGCCAGAACCTTTGCTATGTAACCACGTTGGCTGGAGCTCAGGCATTTGTTTCTGCCATTGAAAACCTTCGCGAGCAGAACCTGCCCGTGATTGCCCTGCAGGATCTCGAGCAGTGGGAAGAAAGGTAGCCTTTATGGCTGACATCTTAGACAAGACCGGGGTAGTGATATCCAATAGGCAGCTGTCTGATAGGCTTTGGATTATCGATATCAAGGTCGACGCTCTTGGCGCCGACCTTATGCCTGGGCAGTTTGTCCATATGCTCATTCCTGGGATGGAGGGCCATATTCTCCGTCGTCCTTTTTCGGTTTTCTATGTGAGCGAGGACGGTAGCGTTATCACTATCCTGTATCAGGTTGTTGGTTTCGGCAGCAAGCATCTGACAACGGTCGAAGCCGGTATGGCTGTTAGCCTGATGGGTCCTATTGGACATGGTTGGAATGCCCCTGAAGGTGTTTCTTCGGCGCTTTTGGTGGCTGGAGGTGTAGGGGCTGCGCCTCTGTTCCTTCATGCGCAGGAACTTGTTGCCTCTGGTGTTGACGTTGAGGTTGTTATGGGCGCTCAAAGCGATAAAGCTTTGGTTTGCGAGCCGAAATATTCAGAACTTCTTGGGCACGAGCCTCACTTGGCTACCGATGATGGTTCGCGTGGGCATGCTGGTTTTGTGACTGACGTAGTTGCAGGGCGGATTGCTGAGAAGCAATTCGATTATGTTGCTTGTTGCGGCCCCGAACCTATGATGCGCATTGTTTCAGAGCTAACACTTAATGCTGGTATTCCAACGTATGTCTCTCTCGAGAAGCGTATGGCATGCGGTATCGGTGCTTGTCTTTCATGCATAGTCGAAACCAAGCAGGGCAGAAAGCGATCGTGCGTTGATGGTCCCGTTTTCGATGCGAGCGAGGTGATTTGGTAATGGCTGTTTCTCTTTCTGTTAACCTCGGTGGGTTGCATATGAAAAACCCTGTAACCACCGCCTCAGGAACATATGCATCGGGACGCGAATACTCTGCATTTGTGGATCCTGCCTTACTTGGCGCTGTAACCACTAAGGGCGTTTCTCTTGATGGGTGGGCTGGGAATGACGCTCCTCGAATCGCCGAGACTCCGAGCGGGATGTTGAACTCCATCGGCCTTCAGAATCCCGGTGTTGAAGTTCTGAAAGATCGCGATTTGCCTTGGCTGCGCCAAAACCATGCAACCATCATTGTAAACGTTTCTGGTCATAGCGTCCCGGAGTACGTTTCGGTTATCGAGTCGCTCGAAGAAACCTCTGATGCCGATGCTTACGAGGTAAATATTTCATGTCCCAATGTGGATTCTGGTGGTTTGACCTTTGGCACCGACCCAAAGATGGTTGAAGAGGTTGTTTCTGCATGCCGCGCGAAAACCAAGCGTCCAATGTTTGTAAAATTGACGCCAAACGTAACCGATATCGTTGAAATCGCCAAAGCAGCTGAATCTTCTGGCGCCGATGCTATTTCGCTTATCAATACTTTACTCGGCATGGCAATTGACGCACGTCGCAAGAAGCCCGTTCTTGCCCGTGTGGTTGGTGGACTTTCGGGTCCTGCGGTAAAGCCTGTTGCATTGCGTATGGTTTGGCAGGTGCACAATGCCGTTGATATTCCAATTTTGGGAATGGGTGGAATTTCCTCAGGCACCGATGCGGTTGAATTTATGCTTGCAGGTGCCACTGCCGTAGCGGTTGGCACTGCGAATTTCACCAATCCTAAATCTACGCTCGATGTGATTTCTGGTATTGAACAGTACTGTATCGACATGGGCGTTTCCGATGTTAATGAGTTGATAGGAGCACTCGAATGCTAGATTTCAACAGCGTGCCTCGCAAGGATCGCATTATCGTTGCACTTGATTGCGATCGTAGTCGAGCTCTTGAGTTGGCTGATATGCTTGCCGGTAAGGCTAAATGGATTAAGATCGGCATGACCTTGTTTTATCAAGAAGGCCCCTATTTCATCAATGCGCTGCAAAAGCGCGGATTCAAAGTCTTTCTTGATTTGAAGTTCCACGATATCCCTCATCAGGTTAAGGGCGCTGCTAAAGCAGCCGCGGAAGCTGGTGCCGATATGCTCACCATGCATGCGGTAGGCGGAATCAAGATGATGGCAGCTGCTAAGGAAGGCTTGGCGGATGCTCGCTGGGTCGAAGATGAGCCTGTCTCTCTTGGTATTACCGTTCTCACAAGTATGAGCGCGGATGACCTCAGTGCTACAGGTGTTACCCGACCTGTAGTTGACCAGGTTGTTGAGCTTGCTCGTCAGGCCCAGCAAGCTGGATTGTCTGGTGTTGTAGCTTCGCCTCGAGAAGCGGCTATGCTGCGTGAGATTTTGGGCCCAGATTCATTTATTGTTACTCCAGGTGTTCGTCCGGCTGGTTCTGCTATGGGTGATCAAACGCGTGTAACCACTCCGCGTCAGGCTTTCGATAATGGTGCGTCGCACATTGTTGTTGGTCGTCCTATTACGGAAAGCAACGATCCTGCAGCAGCATTTGAGGCGATTGCAAAGGAGCTTTAGGCTATGGAAATTGCTGAGATCAAAGATCTATTGAACAAGATGAATGCCTTCGCCGAAGATGGCGATTCGCTTGATTCTACTGCGTTGATGCAAGATCCTATTGTATTGAATCGCCTTGCGGTAGAGCTGTTGCAGCAGATTGACCGTGATGTTAAGCCTGAGTTGGTTATTGCTCCTGAAGGCATCGAATCATATTTCGGATATTCGGTTGCGCTTGCTGCATGGATGCGATTCGTAAGCGCTCAGGTCGGTAAAGATGGCGTATTCAAACTCCCCGCCGGTGTCGAAGTTAAGAAGAACGAAAAAACGATTCTGGTGCTCGATACTTATTCGGAAGAAAAGGCAAATGCGCTTATGTCTCTTGCTTTGGCAGAGGGCGCAAAGGTTGTTGCTGTGCTTTCATTGACTGGTTCCGATGCCCATGCTAATCATGGTTGTGTTTTCCATAGCCTTCTGTAGCATTCCGATACGTTATTTCTCTTAAGCCACCCAAAACTAGGGTGGCTTCTTTTTTGATACGCACTATTTTCAAATGGTATTTGAAAATAGTGCGTATTTTGTGTCTGCACTAGGTTAAAATCACAGTATTTCGTAGTATTAATGCAGTTCATGACGTTGTATTACGAATTTTAGTGTTTTGGACAAATACTAAAATCTGGGTAGTTTGTGACATATGAACATGTTGCAATCAAGGAGGCAAGACAAGTAATTGTCTTGAAATGGAAGAGAAAAAGGAGCATTACGATGGCAGTTCCCGAGTTGACGCCCGAAGAGCGACAGCAGGCGTTGGAAAAAGCGAAGGCTGCTCGCATTAAAAGAGCACAGGTTCGTGAAGACCTGAAAAATGGCACGCTTACGCTCAAGGATGTTTTGGCAATGAAGGACGACCCCATTGTGGGCCGCATGAAGGCTTCTACGCTTATCGAAACGCTCCCTGGTTATGGCAAAGCCAAGGCAGAAAAAATTATGAAAGAACTCGACATTGCCGAGTCCCGTCGTTTGAAGGGTTTGGGCGAACGTCAGCAGAAAGCCTTGCTTGAGCGTCTTGGTTAGTATGCGAAAAGGCAATCTATTCGTTCTATCAGGGCCTTCTGGCGCAGGTAAGGGAACTTTGGTGAAGCAGGTTCTTCAGCAAGTTCCCGATGCCTGGGTTTCTGTTTCTGCGACAACGAGACAACCGCGTCCTGGTGAGGTTGATGGGGAGGATTACTACTTTCTTGATCAACCTCATTTTGATGAGCTGGTTTCACAAGGTGGCTTTCTAGAATGGGCTCATGTTCATGGCAATTCTTACGGAACACTCAGGTCTCGTGTTCAGGAGCGCATTGATAGGGGATCGCAAGTAATCTTAGAGATTGATGTGCAAGGTGCTTTTCAGGTAAAAAAGGCAATGCCTGAAGCGCATTTGATTTTCATCGAACCGCCTTCCCTTGAGGAACTTGAAAGAAGGCTTCGAGGTCGTGGCACTGAAACCGAAGAGGTCATTTGCAGTCGTATGAAAACTGCAGAGGTGGAGCTTGCACGCAAAATGGAGTATGATGTTCAGGTTGTCAATGATGAACTTGAACGTGCCACTGAGGAGCTCGTATCCTATATCGGTTCGTTTGCAGAAGATATGAGAGGAACTACCGAATAATGAGTCTTATTGATCCCAAGATCGATGTACTGCTCGATCAGACTGATAATGATCGTTTTTTGCTCTGCGCTCTTGCTTCTAAGCGTGCGCATGACATCAACGACATGATGCGTGGTCAGCGCAATCGAGCAATTCAGCTTCAGACCGCTGTCGATATCGCTCGAGCTGCCAAGCGTCGTCCTCTCTCTATCGCCTTTGATGAGATTGCAAAAGGTGATGTGTCATACAGCCCTGACACGATCGATATCCATAATCACTAATTCCCATGCATAATAACGAGCTCGAAGAAAAACAGGCTCTTCGTCGTGTCTGTTTGGTTCATTATCATGAAATTGGCCTAAAGGGTCATAACCGAGCCCAATTCGAAAAGCGCCTTGTTTCCAATATCAAGGCGCTTTTGAATGATGGGGTTAAGATTAAACGCATTTCAGGTCGTGTTGCGTTGTTTCTTGAAGAGGATGCAACGTTTGAGGATGCCTGTCGAATTGCCGACCAGATAGCTGGCGTACCTGGCATTGCTCGCGTTTCAAGCGGTTATCGCTGTGCCCAGGAGCTGGAATGCATGTACGATACCGCCATCAAGGCATTGTCAGACGCTGGTGAATTTGGCACATTCAAGGTTTCTGCACGTCGCAATCACACTGATTTCCCTATTGACTCTATGCAGCTGAACCAATTGGTTGGTGCTGCTCTTTGCCGCGCCTTTCCCGAGAAGTCGGTGCGTATGAAGAACCCCGACGTTGAGGTTCGAGTTGAGGTTATCCAGGGTTATACCTACATTTACGGGCGGAGTATTCCCGGTATTGGCGGTTTGCCAGTAGGAAGTGCTGGCAAGGCAGTGTGCCTTCTTTCTTCTGGCATTGATTCGCCTGTTGCTACATGGCGTATCGCGCGTCGTGGCGCTACCTGCATCGGAGTACATTTTTCTGGACGTCCCGAAACCTCTGCAACAAGCGAGTACCTTCTCGAGGATATCGCCGAAGTTCTTGAGCGGACTGGTTGTTTTGCGCGTTTGTATGTTGTGCCGATTGGAACATATCAGCGAGAGATTTCTGCCGTAGTTCCGCCTGAACTGCGCGTTATCATGTACCGCCGATTTATGTTTAAAGTTGCCGAGGCTATTGCGCGTAAAGAAGGCGCAAAAGCATTGGTCACAGGCGAAAGCCTGGGACAGGTTGCATCGCAGACGATGGATAACATGCTGGTGACCAATGCCGCTGTTTCTCTTCCTGTGTATCGTCCTCTTGTTGGGTTTGATAAGCTCGAAATTATCGCCGAGGCTGAGAAGCTTGGTACTTTTGAAATTTCTTCGCAAGATGCCCCCGATTGCTGCACTTTGTTCATGCCTCGCAATCCTGAGACGCATGCTAAGCTTGAACGCGTTCTTAAGGTCGAAAAGGATCTTCCTTTCGATGAGTGGATTAATGAGGCGGTTGCCTCGGTTGAGGTTAAGGACTATCGCTGCCCTTCGTATCGACCTCCCAAGGAACGAAAAAAGCAGGACGCTAAGAAAACTGAATAGCCTATGAAACGGGCCGATGATGGGCCCGTTTTTTATGTTTATTGCCTTTGAGTGAGCCTCTCTTTCACTTTGCTTTAGCTGGTTTTCGTCATCGAATTCAGATTAGGTCTATAGGCTTGTTTTAGAGGAGGTGCCTTCCATGACGTTTCTGGATGACGTGGATAGCTTAAAAGCAAAAGTCGGAATCGGCAGTACTAGTCCACTTGTTCTGTTTGGCCTTTCTGCCGTGATTATTGCCGTGGTGCTATCGATTGGCTTTATGGCTTGGGGGAGTTTTACTTCATCCGGAATTGTGGTTGAGCATTCAGAGAAATCGCCGCAATCTCAAGAATATGAAAGTTCATCTTCGCAGTTAATCTATGTTCATATTGCAGGCGAAGTTTCGAATCCTGGCATGTATGAGCTCAAACATGATGCTCGGGTGTCTGATGCGATCGATGCAGCTGGCGGACTAACCGAAAACGCCGATCAGTTATCGATTAATCTTGCTCGACAGGTCACAGATGGCGAACAGATCGTTGTATCGAAGCCGAGCCAGGAAATAGCAAGTCGACCGACGCTTCTGATAGCGGGCTCCCTTCATCATCGAACACTGAGGTTTTGTCGAGCAAGGTAAATATCAATACTGCAAGTGCATCTGAATTGATTACTTTGGATGGAATAGGCGAGTCTACTGCCGCAAAGATTATTGCATATCGTCAGGCTAACGGTTCCTTTGCCTCAATTGAGGAAATTAAAAAGGTGTCAGGTATTGGCGATAGGAAATACGAAGCAATTAAAGATCGTATTACGGTTTAACTATGGTTCTGTCGCATGAACGTCCATTTCCACGTCCTGCGATTCCTTTGTTGCTTCAATGCGGTGTGGTGTTCTGGTTTGGTTGTTTGCTGTCTTGGTTACTGGATTATGATGTCGCTCTCAGCGCAGGGCTAAGCTTAGTATCGCTGGCCTTTCTTTTTGCGACCTATCGTATTTCCTGCAACAGTAGGAGCGGTTTCAAGCTTTTGCTTGCTTGGGCACTTTTCTTCTTTCTAGGTGCAACTCTGATGTCAGTTTCAATTAACGGGCTTCACCATAAAAGGGAGGTGTTAGCTGGTTCGGATGGAGCGTTATTTGCCGTTCGAATCCTTGAAGATCCCACAAGAGGGTCTTTTGGCTATTCGGTTCCCGCATTGATTGTTGAACCAAATTCGGATTTCATTCGAAAACAGCTTTACTCGTACAAGGTTGTGCTGAACTATGAAAGCGGATCTTTTGAATACGGTGATGAATTCCTTGCGAAGGTAGATATCTCCTCGATCGACGAGCATTATCTAGATTACTTCGATAGGAAGGGGATTGTTGCTCGCTGCAGTGTTTCTGATTTGCGCCCTGTGCATTCTTCTCAGTTTGGGCAGCTTTCTGAATTAAGATTAAATTTTGCTTCTTCGGTAAGTGAATATCTTGATTTTGATACCGTTAATCACGATGCTGTTGAGCTAATTAAGGCATTGGTCGTTGGAAACCGTCAGGAATTGTTTGAGAGCGATTTCTATAATCAAGTTAAGACTGTTGGACTTGCCCATCTTGTTGCGGTTTCGGGCGCTCATCTGGTCATCGTAATGGGACTAATTTCTTCTTGCATGCGAGCAATTGGGCTGCCTCGATATCTTTCGGTTATTATTCAGCTAGGTTTCTTGTTTGCGTATTTGGTAATGGTTGGACTACCTGTTTCCTGTGTCAGGGCAGCTGTCATGGCTGGCGTAGGATTGCTTTCATTTGCATCGCATAAGCGTTCTTATGCTCTTTCTTCGCTTGGTGCCGCGATTATCTCATTATTGGTATTAGACCCAAGTGCTTCAACTTCGGTTTCATTTGGACTGTCTGCTCTTTCGACTTTGGGCATAGTATTATTTTCACCGCTATTATGCAGCTGGATTCCTGATGTTGGTAAGCGCGTAAAATCTTATATTGCAGAGCCATTTGTAATGACCCTCTCTGCTTTGCTCTTGACGTTCCCTTTGAGCATGTCGTCCTTTTCCCAGTTCGCGATTATATCTCCGATTAGCAATATTGTTGCTGTTCCTTTTGTAACCGTTGTCTGCTCTGTAGGGGTATTGTCATTTCTCGTTCTTCCAGTCGCTCCTGTTTTTCACTTGCTTATACAGATTACGTATTTCTTTGCCGAAGCGTTGGTTCGCGTAATTGATGTTCTTTCGTCAGCTCCCCTCGTTGCGTTTCCTGTCGACGCTTCAATAGAATGGTTGATGCTGTTGTCTGTTCTGCTTTGCATTGTTCTTTGGCTGGCGTGGCCTAGAGCTTTTCCGACAAGGGCAATCGTCTCGATATGTGTAGCATTACTGTTCTGTATCGTTCCTATGAGGATGCTCGATGCGAATAGCACTTCAATTGTGATGCTGGATGTGGGGCAGGGCGATTCCTTTTTAGTTAAAAGCAGGGGATTAACTTTGCTTATAGATACCGGCAATAACCCTAGGAAGTTACTTGCAGGCCTGGCCCGACACGGGGTAAACCGTCTTGATGGGGTAGTGATAAGCCATGCGGACGACGATCATTGTGGTTGTCTTGCTGATTTGCGTGGGGTGGTGTCTGTCGATTCGGTTTTTGTTGCTAAGGGATTAAGTTCTGTGGGCACAGACAAAGTCGACGATATGCTCAAAGACGCAGAAAGGCTCTCTAGCGCATCTGGTATCCGTGAATTGGCGGTAGGTGACATGATCACTATTGGATCGGTGTGCTTCAAGGTGATTAGTCCTGAAGGTCTTACCGATAAGGGAGAAAATGACGATAGCATCTGCTTGATAGCGACAACTGACCTTAACGATGACGGGATGGGCGAGTGGCGTGCTCTATTTACAGGAGATGCAGAGTCGAAAGTGCTGGATTCGCTTAATAGAGAAGGGGCATTAGAAGACATAGATATTCTCAAAGTGGGTCATCATGGGGCGAAGTCCGCGCTCGATGAAGAGTTAATGGATGTGCTAAAGCCAGAAATAGCCCTAATTAGTGTTGGTGAGCGAAATCGTTATGGGCATCCGGCCGCAAACACCGTTTCCTTGCTTGAGTCTAGTGATGTTGAGGTGTTTCGTACTGGTCTTCAGGGGGATGTGGTGTGTAGTTTGAGCCAAACCAGCATGTCGATTCGCACTATGAAGTAAACTGCGTCTATGGCTATTCAATCAAAACAATCTAGTCTTTTGCCGGTGTATCTCATCGCTGGTGAAGATGAGCTTAAGCGCGAAACGGTTATGAAGCGCTTGTTTGCCCGTTTATCGATAATGGGCGACATGTCTTTTAATTCTGAAACTTTTTCTGGTCTTACTTGTACCGGCGAAGAAGTCATTACTGCAGCTAATACGCTTCCTTTTGCCAGCGAGGTGCGTCTCGTGCTGGTTAATGATGTGGATAAGCTTAAAAAGGCTGATTCAGAGCTTCTTATTGCATATTTGAAGGAGCCGTGTGAAACTACCGTTCTAGCGTTAGAGGGGCAGAAGGTTGCAAAAAATACCCGACTATATAAGGCTGTTTCAGCGTTTGGGAGTAAAGCGATAATCGATTGCGCTCCTTTTGCACGTAAGGATCTTGGCAATGCTGTTCGGTCTATTGCGGTTGGTCACGGAATAACGCTAACACAAGGTGCCGCCGCAACGCTGATCGATTTAGTTGGCACAAACACTGTTGCCCTTGATGCAGAGCTCAAGAAGCTTTCCCTTTCGCACAGAGGCACTGATCCAGTAAATGAGAATGAGGTTTTATCTCTTGTTTCCCGTACTGCTGAGATCAAGCCATGGGAATTTGTGGATGCATTTGCCAGCCGCAACGGAAAACGATGCATTTATTTAATGAACCGCATGGATGTGTCGCCGTTTGCATTACTTGCCATGTGCACTACGCGCATTCGCGAGCTTATCACCGTTAAAGCGCTCTCTGAGCGTGGCCAGAAGGCGCTTTGCTCTAAGGTGCTTAAGATGCCCGATTGGCGTCTCAAGAACCATTACTCATGTGCCCGTGGTTTCACTATGGATGAGTTGATCTGCGCTCTTTCCTCTGCGCGCGATGTAGAGCAGGAGATGAAAAGCGGATCAGACCAGATGCAATCATTTATTTCATGGTTCCTTGGGGTCTGCAAAAAAGGATCATTGTAGGTCTCGTTGCTCCAAGGAGCGTTTGATTTACTCATTCATACAAGGCAGGTTATGTAATCGATTTGATTTCTCTGGTTTTTGGTTGGATGACGTTTTTAGGCAATATCTTGACAACAAAAAGAGCCCGCTGAATAGCAGGCTCTTTTTTCTTGATATGCGAATGGGATCCGAGCGGATTCCAAGAAACGCTGATGTTATTCAGCAGCCTCTTCGGCCTCTTCCTCAGCGTCACCCGTCAGCAGAAATGTGGTGTCACCGTAAGTCAGGCGGATCACAATGGAGTTGTTGTTATTGTCTTTGTATTCTTTAGACGGTGACAGAACTGTGAAAGAAGCATTTCAGCTGCTCGGCACGACGCAGCGCCTTGGCCTCGGAAGCGGCCTTCATCGCAGCAACGCGCTCAGCCTTGCGAGCAGCCTTCTTGTTGCCGTTGGAAGGAGCAACCTTCTTTTCAGCGGGCTTGTATGCTGCGATGTCTTCAGCAGTAACAACCGTGTTAGCAAGCTTCATAACGCCGCTCTTACGATTTGCAGCCTGGCGCTTATGGATAATGCCCTTGGATGCAGCCTTGTCGAGCAGACGGCATGCCTTAAGAGCTGCCGCATAAGCCGTAGCACCGTCCTTGGCCTCTACGGCCTCACGGACAACGCGGATGGCGGTCTTAAGCTCAGAACGAACAGCGCGATTACGCATGCGTGCCTTTTCGTTGGTGATGATTCGCTTTTTCTGACTTTTAATGTTCGCCACGTTTTATCCTCCGTATAAATATTTTTCTGTAGACGAAAACTCTAGGATCTTACCACAAGTTATAAATCATGCCCAGATAACAGTTGCTTTATTATTGCGAAGAAAGCTCCGCAATGCAACAGGTAGGGTAGAATCATTGCAATGCCGACATTTACGGCACTTCTTATTTTACGTGATTACAGGCGCTTTATGCGCACGTTTGGTTAGGAAACTATGGCACTCGATCCGCGCTTTATTCGAAATTTTTCCATTATTGCCCATATCGATCATGGCAAATCTACGCTTTCCGACCGTATTCTTGAGATGACCGAGACGGTTTCAAAACGCGATATGAAAGAACAGGTGCTCGATTCGATGGACATCGAGCGCGAACGCGGTATCACCATCAAAAGTCAGGCGGTTCGTGTTGACTATCGTGCTGACGATGGTCAGCTTTACCATTTCAACCTTATTGACACCCCGGGCCACGTCGACTTCACCTATGAAGTGAGCCGAAGCCTTGCGGCGTGCGAAGGCGCGGTGCTCGTGGTCGACGCCACGCAGGGCGTTGAGGCTCAAACGGTCGCCAATGCCATGATGGCCATGAATGCCGACCTCGAGATTATTCCACTCATCAACAAAATCGACCTTCCCTCAGCCGAGCCCGAGCAAGTGAAGGGCGAGATTGAAGATGGCCTGGCAATCGTCGCCGATGACGCGATTTTGGCGAGCGGCAAAACGGGTGTCGGCGTGAAAGATTTGCTCGAGGCTGTAGTGCACCTTATTCCGTCGCCCGAAGGCAACGCCGATGGTCCGCTGCGCGCGCTTATTTTCGACTCGTATTTCGATCCGTATCGCGGCGTGGTCGCGCTTGTTCGCGTGGTCGACGGCTCCATCAAGAAGGGCGACGAGGTGCGCCTCGTGAACGCCGGTACCGAGATTCTTGTTGAAGAAGTTGGTGCGCGCCATCCCAAAGAGGTTGCGCTTCCAAACCTTTCGGTAGGCGAAGTCGGGTACCTGGTCACGGGCCTAAAGGATGTTTCTCAGGTTCGCGTGGGCGATACCATCACCTCGAAGGTCGGTGGCGTGACCGAACCTTTGCCGGGCTATCGCGAGGCGAAGCCCATGGTATACACGGGCTTGTTCCCCATCGAGTCGGACCAGTACGAGCCCTTGAAGGAAGCCCTCGAGAAGCTCTCGCTCAACGATCCCGCGCTGTTGTGGGAGCCCGAAAAGTCCCACGCGCTCGGCTTCGGCTTTCGCTTTGGCGGTGACAGCTTTTTCCTTTTCTGCTTTAGCTTGCTCCGCTTCCTGCT
>ERZ780167.2440-NODE-2440-length-14601-cov-6.343256_pt1 | contig 14601 bp, 8 predicted proteins | sample MGYA00510982_ERZ780167 | MGnify/ENA primary metagenome ERZ780167 (study PRJEB29588, sample SAMEA2146107) | human gut metagenome | biome: human gut; feature: human-associated habitat; material: faeces | place: Denmark | collected 2008/2010 ... | reverse complement strand
CTGCCGTAGGCTCCGGCTCCCTTCCTGTTTTCGCAACTCCGATGATGCTTGCGCTTATGGAAGAGGCAACTTGCGAGGCGGCTTCTGCTATCCTTGATGACGGCGAGACTACGGTCGGTATAAAGGTGGAGATTACTCATGATAAGGCAAGCGCTATGGGTGCAACTGTTTCGGCAAGTGCAAAGCTTGAGGCGGTTGACGGCAGACGTCTTGTTTTCTCTGTCAGCGCTAAGGACGATAACGGCAATATAATAGGCAAGGGCACAATTGAAAGATTTGTTGTTAATTGTGATAAATTTATGAAAAAGGTAAATGGCTAATGAGATATAAGACAGTAATTTTTGATTTTGACGGTACGATTTGCGATACGGGTGAGGGTATACTCAAAAGCGCAAAGTTTGCACTTGATTATTATAATATCGAAGCTCCCAATTATACCGAGCTTACTTATTTTATCGGGCCTCCGCTTCTTGTGACTTTTCAGGAAAAGTTTGGCGTTGATGCGGCAATGGCTGATAAACTTGTTAAAAAATACAGAGAGCGTTATACAAATAAAGGGCTTCTTGAAAGCAAACTTTATGACGGAATTAAAGAACTTCTTGCAAAGCTCAAAGCGGAAAATTTAAAGCTTGGTATCGCTTCTTCAAAGCCGCAGGATTATATTGAGGCTTTGCTTGACCATTACGGTGTTAAATCATATTTTGACGTTATTTGCGGTGTAACATTTTCTGCCGACTGCGAGTCAAAGGCAAATATTATTTCCCGTTGCTTAAAGGAACTTGATGCTTCGGGTAATGAGTCAATAATGGTAGGCGATAAGAAATATGATATTGAAGGCGCAAAGGCCAATATGATTGACAGCGTAGGTGTTTTGTGGGGCTATGGCAATCGTGTTGAATTTGCAGGTGCCGGCGCTAAGTTTGTGGCTGAAAAAATTGATGATATTTTTTCAATCGCACTCGGATATTTTGAGCAAACGCAGGAGGTGCAGGGCATCTTCAGCGGAAGAATTATTGATGTTCATAATGATAAAGTTATGCTTGTTGACGGTGATATCGCTGACAGAGAGGTTGTCGACCATCCGGGCGGCGTTGGCATTATCGGCTTGACAGACGAAAACGAAATACTCCTTGTAAGGCAGTTTAGGTATCCGTATAAGGAAACTATTTATGAAATTCCTGCCGGCAAGCTTGAAAAGGGTGAGGACCCTCGCCAAGCAGGCATCAGGGAATTTTCTGAGGAATGCGGCGCAAAGGCGGAGGTGTTTGAATCACTCGGCGAGATTTATCCGTCACCGGGCTATTGCGGCGAAATAATCAGGCTGTTTTACGCTAAGGGCATTTCCTACGGTGAACAGCATCTTGATGACGATGAATTTTTAGATGTAATCAAAATGCCGATTAAAGAGGTTATAACTAAGATTATGACCAATGAAATTAAGGACGCAAAAACTATTGCGGCAGTATTTAAATTAAAGGAATTAATGAATTTATGAGTGCATATTTAGATAATTCTGCAACAACTAAACCGTGCGACGAGTGTGTCAGCGCCGTTATGAATATGCTGACGGATAATTTCGGCAATCCTTCAAGTTTGCATAATTTGGGAATTAATGCTATGAAGCAAATTATTCTTGCAAGGGGCGCAATTGCCGATTCGCTTGGTGTTGATAAGGATGAAATTATATTCACATCAGGTGCGACTGAGGCTAACAATATGGCTTTGTTCGGTGCGGCTAAGGCGAAAAAACGTCTCGGTAACAGAATAGTCACCACGGCGATTGAGCATGAGAGCGTTTTGGAGTCTGCTAAAGAACTTGAAAAACAAGGCTTTGAGGTCGTATTTCTTGAACCCGATATCCACGGCAATATCAGCGAGGAACAGCTTTTTGAAGCGGTAAATAAAAATACAATACTTGTATCAATGATGTATATTAATAATGAAGTCGGTACGGTTATGCCTGTTAAATCTGTTGCCAAGGCAGTTAAAAGAGCAGGCGCTCCGGCGCTTGTTCATATTGATTGCGTTCAGGCATACGGCAAGGTTAATATCAACCCTAAAAAGCTTGGGGCTGACCTTGTTTCAATCACCGCTCATAAAATTCACGGCCCTAAAGGTGTCGGAGCATTGTATGTTAATAAAAGCGCTAATTTGACTGACCAAAATTTTGCCCGTACCTTTGGCGGAGAACAGGAAAAAAGGTTGAGGCCGGGTACAGAGTGTTCGCCTCTTATTGCAGGTTTCGGTGCGGCAGTAAGGGCGTTGCCTAATGCCAATGAGCAAAAGAAAAAGATTAAAGAGCTTAACCTTTATGCAAGAGAAAAACTTTCAAAAATAGACGGTATTGTGTTTAATAATGATGAAAATACTTCGCCCTATATTTTGAATGTCTATGTTCCCACTTTTATGAGAAGTCAAACTGTTTTGCAGGAACTTTCGGCTAATTATAATGTTTTTGTAAGTAACGGCTCCGCTTGCGCTAAGGGCAAGAAAAGTCACGTGCTTACCGCAATGGGTTTGCCTAATGAGATTATAGATAAGAGCATAAGAATAAGTTTTTCAAGATTTAATACGAAAGAGGATGTTGACTTGCTTGCTTCTTCTCTTGATGAACTTGTTAAAACCCACCCAATAAAATAAAATGAAGAAACGGAATATATAATGAAAGAAATAATACTTGTTAAAAACGGCGAGCTTGCGCTTAAAGGGCTTAACCGTTCAAGCTTTGAGGATAAGCTTGTAAAAAATATTAAGCATAAAATTTCAGACCTCGGCGATTTTGAATTTACAAAAAGTCAGTCAACTATTATGGTTGAACCGCTTGATGATGATATCGACCTTGATGAGGCGGCTGAAAGAATTTCACGTGTTTTCGGCATTGCCGCTTTTTCACGTGCGTGCGAATGTGAAAAGGATTTTGACGATATCAAGATTAAGGCTTGCGAATATCTTTTCGACGAGCTAAGCGAGGCTAAAACCTTTAAGGTTGAGGCAAAGCGCTCTGATAAAAAATTTCCTATGAAATCGCCTGAAATCAGTAGGGAACTCGGCGGTTATATTCTTTCAAAATTCAATAATTTAAAGGTAGATGTTCATAATCCCGATATCATCGTGACTGTTGAGGTTAGGGAAAAATATGCCTTTGTAAGAGGAAATAATATTAAAGGCGCAGGCGGTATGCCGACAGGCACTAACGGCAGGGCGGCTGTGCTTATCAGCGGCGGTATTGATTCTCCCGTTGCGGCTTATATGATGGCTAAAAGGGGTATCGAGCTTTGCGCCGTTCACTTCGCCTCTCCGCCTTACACTTCGGAGCTTGCCGAAATGAAAGTTATGGATTTGCTTAAAAAGGTTGCTCGCTATTCCGGCGTGATTACAACTTATGTTGTCCCTTTTACCGAGCTTCAGGAGGCTATCAGGGATTATTGCCCTGAGGAGTATTTCACAATCATTATGCGCCGCCTTATGATGAAACTTTCGCAAAAGGTTGCTGTAATGCAAAATTGCACCGCCCTTATCACCGGTGAAAGCGTCGGTCAGGTTGCAAGCCAAACTATGTATGCTCTTGCATGTACCGATTGCGCCACTTCGATGCCTGTTTTCAGGCCTTGTATCGGTATGGATAAGGAGGAAATTATTGCAATTTCCCGCAAAATCGATACGTTCGATATCTCTATTCAGCCTTATGAGGATTGCTGTACGGTGTTCACTCCTAAGCACCCTAAAACAAGGCCACACCTTGACGACGTAATTAAAGCAGAACAAAAAATTCCTGACCTTGACTCTATGCTTCAAAAAGCGCTTGATGATGTCAAGAAGGTTATTATTAAGTAATTATGGATAATAAAGATTTTGAAAAAAACAGTATTGACGATATTTTAAAGGATTTTCAGGCTAAAAGGGACAGCAGGGAAAAAAGCGATTATGTTCCCGTGAATGTTGAGCCGCCTAAGCCACGTGCTGATTTTGCAAAAGATGAAATAAAACAGCCAAAGCCTGATAAAGAAGTCAATAAGCCTAAAATTGAACTTAAAAAAATAGATTTTTCACCTCTTAAAAGTGATAAGGCAAAAGGCGTATATAAATACCTTATTATAATAGTATTAATTATAGCAGTCTTTTTTGCCGCCGTTTTCGGCATTGGCAATATGATTAAATCGTCTAAAACTTCTTATATCAAAAAGTATGAGAAAAAGTATACTGACGTGTCGTTTCCTGACGGTATTGAGGAAAAATATTGTGAGCTTTACGGCAAAAATCCAAATACCTGCGGCTATTTAAAAATTGACGATATTGACCTTTCTTCCCCTGTGCTTAAAAAGGCGGACGGTAAAGGTACACCTTATCTTGAAAAATCGGCTAAGGGCGCAAGGGTGGATAATTTTGTCGTTTATCTTAATGACGACAGCCTTGAAAAATATTATTCAAGCGTTGATTCTTATAATAATTCGGCTTCGGGATTTATCTCGTTTTCCGATTTAAAAACGGATTATAACTTTAAGGTTATTGGTGCTTTTTATACCAATACCAAGGCAAGCGACGATAACGGCTACGTGTTCCCTTATAATGTTACGGAGCAAATGGAGCCGTCAAGCGCACTTGAGTTTTATACTATGCTTCATTATCGCTTTTTGTATAATACCGGCGCTTCGCCGATAAGAAGCGATAAACTTATCACAATTTCCTGCCCGACTTCTTACCATAAGGATTTTAGGTTTGTTGTAGTCGGCGTTGCAAGGGATGATGATAAAAAGTTTACCGCATCCCCTAAAAAGCTTATCCGCTATCCTCAGGTTATTTGCGATGAAAAGGGAATCAGAAATCACTTTGCCTCGGCTAAGCCGTGGCATCCCCAAATCGTTATAACCGCTGAAAAGGATAACACAACCACAACTAAGATTATTGATACAAAATAAGTAGCAAATTTCAATCGGGGAAAAGGAGAAAGGAATGGAGCGTTTATTATAAATTTCGTAGAAATTAATTCAAACACGGAATTTCAATCGGGGTCCCCGAAAAGCGTAAGCTTTTTGGGGAAAAGGAGAAAGGAATGGAGTGTTTATTATAAATTTCGCAGAAATTTATTCAAACACGGAATTTCTTTCGACGTCGTAGGGGCGACCATTGGTCGCCCGTTTTATTTCTCATTTTCTGTAATTTTTTGTTACAATATGCAAAAAAAAATTAAAATTTTGTAAATTATTTTTGTTTAAAATCTATGCAGTCCTATTGACATAATAATTATTAAATGTTATAATGTACCCAAATAATTAGGCTAATAGGGGTAACTATACCCTATTGGCAAATGCAAGGGCAATTTTGCTTGCCTTGCCGTGCGTTTTTGGTCAGGTAAACAGCGGTATTCCGGCGAACAAAGGAGCACCTGCAATTTTAAGGAGGAAAAGAAAATGAAAAAAAGGCTTCCCAAAAAGATTTTGGCTGCTTTTCTCGCTGCAATGATGGTTGTAACGTCTGTTCCGTTTTCTGCTATTACTGCATTTGCAGCTAACGGCTACGTAGATGTTGCCACTGATGCAAAAGTTCAGGCAGTTGAAACTTCTATGAAGAATTTTCAGTCGGTTCTTGCCGAGGATAAGTCATATTCTAATGTAGGTCCTGCGTATGCTGCATATGTTGCCTGCCAGCAGGGTCTTGACGCTTATATCTACGGTGGCGAGAGCAATGCTCTTGACGGCTTGGCAGATGAGCTTAATACTGCCGTATCCGCAATAACAGAATTTACGGGTATTAAGGCTAATACAGGCAAGTATCGTCAGGTTCAGGTATATGCAAACGATGATACAGGCTTTGATGAGGCAACTTATCTTAAAGACGGTTATCAAAACGTACTTTGGCTTGAAACCGGCATCACTACTGACAATAACGACGGTAAGCAATCGAAAGAAGATTATTCTTCTCTTACGCTTTATTATCCGTCGGCTACATTGCTTTATGACGGCGAAACAACACCTGCTACATCTGTAATGGCTATTGCTTCAGGTGAAGGAAGTTGGACATGGGGTGCATCTGACAGATACATTTCGGCCATCACTCTTGAAAATGCTAAAGACGGTATTAACATCAGCAGAAACTGGCGTGGCGGCAGTTCAAATTTGGACTTCAACTGGTCTTGGTATTGGAACGGTAACAAATATAACCTTTCAAATAATACAACTACTGCCGGCAATGTATATCAAATCCGTAAAGGCGGTACTGTAGCGGCTTATAAAAACTATCAGCAGTATTTCTCAAACTTTATGGAATACACCGGTGACCCGGGTAACAAATATATTGATTCATTTGTTCCTACTTTCAAGGGCCATATCGGTAGTAAAAACGAGTTCGCAGCAAATATTAATGACCCTGCTTCACCTACAGTACCGGGCTCAACAACAATTAATGTTGTAAACTATAAAATCGTTAAAGATGCCATTAAGGCTGCCGGCAATAAGATGAAGTCTAAGGACCTTTCAACATATTCAATGGGTGGTCTTTATACTTACTTTGCTGATATGGATGATGCAACATCATTTGACCCTAACACTTTTTTCACTTCTACTGATAACAGCAAAAACGATACCAGCGGATATATAAAGGCTGCTTCAGGCAAGGTTCAAGCTATAAATGCGGCAAGCATTGACGGCACAAACGATACTAAGGCTAACTACCAATCACTTCGTGACGCTATGGGCTCTTTGGCAAGGTCAACTTATGCCGAGGGTAATGAAAATAACAAGTATTACACTGCTGACAGCTGGAAAACCTTTAAAGACGCTTATGAAGCATCACAGACATTTATGGCAAAAGTAAATGACGATACATTTACAAACGCTGATTCTGTTTATAAATCAAACGACGAAGCAAAGGTTTATGCAGACGCTCTTAATGCAGCTTATGCCGGCCTTAAAACTTCTGTTGCCAAGGCAGACACAAGTGAACTTGTTGCTCTTATTCAGCAGTTTGAATCATATAATTCAAACGTATTTACCGAAGCAACTTATAACGCTGCATTAACTGCAGTAAATAAGATTAAGACTGACGTTTGGGGCAGTGTTGAAAACTACGGTGTTCCTACATACGCACCAAATGATGACGAGGCCGGCAGAGCAAAGGTAGCAACTGCAATTGAAGAATACAATGCCGCATTTGCCGCTCTTCGTATCAGCCCTGACGCTGTTGTTCTTACAGCAAGCGGTTCATATTCTCTTAATCAGACTATTGACCTTGAAAAGAATATTAAAGACCCTGCCGATTATTCTAACTATGCAACATTCGCTACTGCGCTTAATGATGCTAAATTAGCTAAGGATAATCTTGCAACAACACCTATGACCGATTATGATACTCAGTATGACGCATACGTTGCAGCAATTGATACTCTTGTTAAGGCATATAACGGCCTTAAGTATTCATTTACTAAGATTCCTGACGGTACCGTATTCGGTAACGGCAAAACAAATGCAATTGAAAGAATGTCAATTCTTGACCAGGGCGGTCAGTATGTTGAAGGTTCATTTACAAATCAGGGTTATATTTTCAGAACAAAGCATACTCCTTTGCAGGTTAAGTTCGGCGATTTTAATGTAACCTTCGGCGTATTAACAAAGCAGTCTGATGCTTTTCAGTTATTAAAGAACAACGCCCTTGATTCGATCACGATTAATGCTACGCAGCCTAAAATTGCTGAAAACGGTTCAAAGACACACCTTACTTCGAATTCGAATTCAACACCTAATGCTCTTTCTGCAGAACAGAAAGCAAATTATGCAGGTTGCCTCAGCTATACTCAGCAATCCAAAGACGGAAAAGATTACACATACTCTGTTTCAAACCTCAGATATACAGGTAAAAATAACTATAATGATTCGCCGCACGTTATTACTCTTAATGACGGCACTGAAGTAACAGATTACAGTCAGGCTATTGCAACTAACCTTGATACTGTTTTGGGCACAACAGACGGCGGCTCTAATAACCCTATTCCGGGTGCTGTATTTGCTCGTTCTAACAACGGCACAAACGGCGGTGAGTCTTACATTACGGGTGACTTTAATTTCACCGCTCCTGCAACTGAGCAGCAGACTCTTACTGCTACTTCTTACCCGACATCAACTAAGTATACACTTGGTACTAAGTTTGGTGCAGTTGCTGCTTGGAACTGCCGTAACACATTAAACTACTGCGGTTACAACTGGTACACATCTGAGATGAACAATCAGGTTCTTAACCCTGCTGTTCAGATTGTTGATATTACTCCGCTTGTTGAACTTGTTGATTTATGTAACACATATTTGCCGAATTCAAATATGTATACCGATGAAAGCTGGGCTGCATTCACAAAAGCACTTGAGCGTGCACAGGCAAATATTGACTATACAAATATTAATACAACCAATTTGCTTAATCAGTTAATGACAACATTAAAGTCTAAGTACACCCAACTTTGGAAAGCAAAAGAAGCACTTAAAGTTAAGACTCTTAATGTTACATTCAACTATAAGGATTCAACAGGCTCTGATGCCACATTGGTATTCCCTGTAACTTACGGTGAGAAGTTATCAGACGCTCAGATTAAAGATATCAACACAAAGATCGTTTCTTATGTTGACAGCAAGAATTACACTCACCAACTTGTAGCTTTCGAGCCTGCATTTAACCCAAATGAAGCAGTTACTGCCGATGTAACTTACACCGCTAAGTATGACGAAGGTACACCTAACGCAGCTATTTGGACTGAATTTAATTCAGCTAAGGACGCTCTTATTGCTAAGCTTCAAAGTGGTTCTAAGTTCACCGCAACAGCTCTTGAAAGCGTTAAGGCTGCTATTGCAGAACTTTCATATTTCAATTTCACATCAGCACAGCAGGCAGAGATTAAAGCTGACAAGCAGAATTTAATCGATTCTCAGAAGACTACAATGCTTCAGCTTGCCGAAAGTTTGACTGCTATTGAAATTAATGATGATGTAGCAAAGGCTGTTAATGAAGCACAGGCAGCAGCTAACAAAAACGATTACGATATGTATGACAAGCTTGGCGACAACTTCAAAGTTACCAAGGACGTTACATTTGATGTAATCAATGCAGATTTAACAGGCGGCACACAGCTTACTGTTAAAGGCTATTTATATTCAACTCAGACTGAGCTTGATAATGCAATCAAGGCAGCTCTTGAAGGTCTTTCATTAAAGACTTATGATATTTATGTAAATGATGTTAAGATTGGTACAGTTGCTTACGGCACACCTCTCTCTGTAACACCTACAAAGATTATTTCAACAACTGACACAACAGTTAAGGGCGACGGCGCTAACTACAGCTGGACCTACAGCTTCACAGCTCCTTCACGTGACCCTAACTTCGGTACAGCCACTCAGGATAACAGCAAGTATCTCACTGCTGACAAGTATATGATTACTGCTCCTTCATTCGGCTTTATCGTTAAGGGTGAAACTCACCTTACTGCTACTCAGGTTAACGGCGACAAGACAGGTTACACAGTAACATTCAAGTCAGGCGTTAATGGCAAGATTATTAATGTAATCAATACTGACGCAAGCGGCAATTTTGAAATGCCAACTGCTCCAAGCGTTCCTTACTACACATTTGAATCTTATTCAAACGGTGTTGCTGCAGGCGCTTCGGCAACAGTAACTAAAGATACAGTTATCACTGTAAACTACACAGCAGACACTAATAATCTTTATACATTCTATGTGTATAATACACCTGCTACTTTCCTTTCCATGGAAGCAGCTGAAGTATGGGATACCAATAATTCACTTAATGTAGAGAAAGCACATGACTCAGTTGCTTATAATGAACTTGTAAGCGTTAGTCTTCCAGGTGCATATGCAATTGCAAAAGTTGTCTATGATGAAGGAAATACAGATACTTACTTGTTTAATATCTTAGCTTTTGGTGATTCATATAGCTTTTATGCTAATGAAACAATCGGTGATGACACACAATACGCCGGTATCGTCGGTCTTACTGAAGAAGAGTATAAGAAATTGCAAGAACCTGGTAACGATATTGGTCAATTGTTCGGCACTGACGGTCTACGTATCGAAGCAGAACAGGATACAATTACCGGTAATTATATTACTAAGGACCTTGAATTTGAAGTTTACAACCGTGAAACTCCTGTATTTACAGATGATAATTCTAAGTTCTCACTTATCGGTACATTCATTTGCCCAACAGGCTATGAGATGGTTGAAACAGGTTTCTTAATGACAAAGGGTACTTCAAGCTTAACAATTGAAAATGCTTCTGACAGTTCAAAGGGCGTTTCAAGATTCAAGGCTTCAAAGTACACAGTCGGCAACCAGTTCGTTATCAATATTAAAACACCTTCTACTGAGCAGAACTTCAAGTATGTTGCTTATGCTAAGTATAAGGATAAGAGCGGAAAGATAGTAACCAAGTATGGTAAAACTATTTCTGCAACAACAGCAAATTCATAAGAAGGGAGTTAGATAGTTATGAAAAAGTTTTATGAAGAACCAGAGATTCAAATTCGTAATTATGTTCTCCCTACAAGAGATGTAGTTATGACATCTGATCCAAACGTTGAGAATCCTGACAAGGGTCCGGACCTTGGCGACGGTGACGATTACGATTTCTTTAAATAATCAATAACTGATTTAGGACCGTGGCGGTAACGTCACGGTCCTTTTTATATTTTTAAGCAATTAAATATATTATTATAAACTGTAGGGGCGAACATTGTTCGCCTTATTTTTATGCAACAAAATATTACAAATTTATAAAATATAGAAAAAAACCTAATTCTTATTTGACATATTATAAGTTATATATTATTATTAAAGTAATTAACTATGTCTGGAAGTGGGCTTATGAATATTCTCGTTTGCGGTCTTGGTCTTATAGGTGCGAGCCTTGCAAAAACATTAAAGAAAAATACAAAGCACCATATTATGGGTTGGAACAGAACGGATTCTGTTTCAAAGCGTGCATTAAGTGACGGTGTAATAGATGAAATCGGTCAGCTTGAGGATTTAATGCCAAAAGCAGATGTCACGATTGTGAATTTTTACCCTGAAGCGATTGCTCCTTTTATTAAAGAACATAAGGCTTTGTTTAAGAAAAACAGTATAGTAACGGACTCCTGCGGTATTAAGACTAAAATTTGCCGTGAACTTGAAAAGGAAGATTTTGATTTTTATTTTGTAGGCGCTCATCCTATGGCAGGCCGTGAGGTCAGCGGTTACGATAATTCGCTTGATAATCTTTTTGACAATGCTTCGTTTATCTGTACCCCGACCGGAAACACTCCACGTTATATATCAGATGCACTCGTAGGTCTTGCGCAAGAAATGGGTTTTGCACGTACTGTTGTTACAACTCCGGAGCATCACGACGAAATGATTGCTTTCACTTCTCAGATTGCCCATGTTCTCGCATGCTCATATGTTCTTTCTCCGCTTGCCCCTTACCACGCAGGCTATTCGGCAGGCAGCTACAGAGATGTCAGCCGTGTTGCAAGAATTAATGCCGATATGTGGACAGAGTTGTTTATTGATAATAAGGAACCGCTTGTAAGGGAAATTGACGATCTTGTTTCAAACCTTATGAAATTCAAATATTGCATTGTAAACGAAGATGCAAATCAACTTTGTGAACTTATGAAAAAGGGCAATAAGATTAAAGAGGAAATCGGATAATGAAAGAATTTAGCGTAAATGTATCTGATAAAAGCAGAAGTAATATTTATATTGAAAACGGACTGCTTGCAAGTGCAGGTAAGATTATAAAAGATAACTTTAACTCGAAAAAGATTGCCCTTATAAGCGATACAAATGTTTATCCGCTGTATGGCGAAAAAATTAAGGCTCAACTTGAAAATGAAGGCTTTGAGGTTTTCACTTATATTTATCCTGCAGGGGAAGCTTCAAAAAACACAAGAGAGCTTGTAAAAATTGTTGAGTTTATGGCTGAAAGCGGACTTACGAGAGAGGATATAGCGGTTGCTCTCGGCGGAGGCGTATGCGGCGATATGGTTGGCTTTGCGGCTTCGGTATTTTTGAGAGGGATTGAATTTGTTCAAATTCCGACTTCGCTTTTGGCTCAGGTTGATTCCTCAGTCGGAGGAAAAACTGCCGTAGATTTACCGCAGGGAAAAAATCTATGCGGTGCATTTCATCAGCCGGCAATCGTTATTATCGACCCTGACGTGCTTTCAACCTTGAGTGAACATTTCTTCAGCGACGGAATGGGTGAGGTTATCAAATACGGCTGTATTAAATCCGCCTCTCTTTTTGAACTTCTCGAAAAAGGCAATATTGAGGAAAATTTGACGGATATAATTACCGAATGTGTCAGTATTAAAAGGCAGGTTGTTGAAAATGACGAGAAGGAGCACGGCGAAAGAGCGCTTCTTAATTTCGGCCACACCTGCGGCCACGCTATTGAAAAGCTTTATAATTATGAAACCGTAAGTCACGGTGAGGCAGTTGGTATCGGTATGGTAATGATTACACGTGCAAGCGAAAAACTTGGAATTACCGAAAAAGGCACGACTGACAGAATAATAAAAGTGCTTGAAAAGAACAATTTGAAAACTTATGATACACATTCTGATAAGGAAATTATTTCGGCAATGAGCGCAGATAAAAAACGCACGAAAACAGGCATTAAATTCGTAATGATTGATAAAATCGGCTCAAGTTTTATTAATCCTATTAAGTATGAGGATATTAATAAAACATTCGGCATAGACTGACGGGGAAGATATGAGTATAGCAAAAATTCAAAAGTCAATATTTAACGGTGAGGTTACTGTTCCTGCGTCAAAATCGGTTGCTCACAGGGCGCTTATCTGTTCGTTTCTTGCAGGCGGCGGAAATGTAGAGCCGATTATTTCGTCAAAGGATATGGCGGCAACTGTCGGTATTATCAATTCCCTTAAAAAGGGTGAAAATACGCTCAATTCCATTGAAAGCGGTTCAACTCTGAGATTTATGATTCCGGTTGCGGCTGCGCTCGGCAAAGAGGTCACCTTTGTAGGTCAGGGCAGTCTTTTAAGCCGTCCGATAGGTGAATATTTAACGCTTTTGCCGCTTCACGGAACTCAGATTAAATCAAACGGATATCTTCCTGCAACAATTTCGGGCAAACTTAGAAACGGCAGTTTTGAGGTAAACGGTAATGTTTCAAGCCAATATATAACAGGGCTGCTTTTGGCGCTTGCGGCTTTGGACGGCGACAGCGCAGTTATTCTTAAAACCGAACTGCAATCAAAGCCTTATGTTGATATGACAATTAAAGTAATGAAAGATTACGGCGTTGACATTCGTGAAACGGATTTCGGATATCTTGTTAAGGGCGGTCAAAAGTTTAAAGTTCAGGATTATGTTGTTGAGGGCGATTGGTCGCAGGCAGCATTTTTCCTTGTCGGCGGTGCAATTAACGGCGAGGTTACCGTTAAAGGGCTTGATATAAATTCAACTCAGGGCGATAAGGCAATTGTTGATGTAATTAAACGCTTTGGTGCAGATGTGAAAATTGACGATAAGTCAGTTACCGTTAAAAAAAGTGAACTTCACGGCATAGAACTTGACGCAACTGACATTCCCGATATGGTGCCTGCCATAGCAGTCCTTGCCGCAAATGCAAGCGGAGAAACTGTTATTAAGGGTGCCGAAAGGCTTAGATATAAGGAATCTGACAGAATTGAGAGTGTTGTGTATAATTTAAAAGCGCTCGGTGCCGATGTTGAGGAAACGAGCGACGGAATGATAATTTACGGCGGCAAAAAATTACATTCGGCAAAGCTAAAGGGTTATAATGACCATAGAATAGTTATGGCATTTTCAGTTGCGGCAATGAATATAGGCGACTGCGAAATTGACGACGCACAAAGTATAAACAAATCTTATCCGTCATTTTTTGATGATTTTAATAATCTTGGAGGTAAGGCTGATGTCCTCTGAATTCGGCAATAAAATTAAATTATCCATATTCGGCGAAAGCCATGGTGAGGCAATCGGCTGTGTAATTGATTCGATTCCGGCAGGCGTAAAGCTTGATATGAAAAAAATATATTTTGATATGGCAAGGCGTGCTCCGGGTAAGGATAAAACGGCTACCCCAAGGCTTGAAAAGGATATTCCCCATATTCTCTCCGGTGTGCTAAACGGAGTTACCACAGGTGCGCCGCTTGCTATGATTATTGAAAATACAAATACTAAAAGCGGGGATTATTCAAATCTTTTGAGCGTTCCACGTCCGTCGCACAGCGATTATCCCGCTTATGTAAAATATCAGGGCAATAATGATATAAGAGGCGGCGGGCATTTCAGCGGCAGAATTCCCGCGGGAATAGTAGCCGCAGGCGCGATTGCAATCTCGGCGCTTAAAAATAAGGGCATATATATAGGCACGCACATTAAAAGCACAGCGGGGGTAGCAGACCGCGAATTCCGGAATATCGCGGACGATATAAAGGCACTGTCGCAAAAGGAATTTGCCGTGCTTGAAGACGGCGTTAAGGAAAAAATGATAAGTGAGATAACCGCCGCCAAAGCGGACGGCGACAGCGTGGGCGGTGTGCTTGAAACCGCGGTTATCGGCTTT
>ERZ780167.2431-NODE-2431-length-14630-cov-2.398559_pt1 | contig 14630 bp, 6 predicted proteins | sample MGYA00510982_ERZ780167 | MGnify/ENA primary metagenome ERZ780167 (study PRJEB29588, sample SAMEA2146107) | human gut metagenome | biome: human gut; feature: human-associated habitat; material: faeces | place: Denmark | collected 2008/2010 ... | reverse complement strand
AACTGGTATTAAAATCCTTGCACATTATAATAATCCCTTGCGCAACTCCCTGAGAAATCCCCTGCGAAATTCCCTGTGCAATCCCTTTTCTTGTATACTGATCAAATAATTCACACACCCTGATCTCATCCTCCTCTTTGATTCCCATTTCTTTTAATGCATCTCCGGTATCATCAACATTTATATCTCCGTATAATACCCGTAGCATCTTAACTGTTGCTTCTTTATGAATCACTTTTCGGTCCGACCGATAGCTATCTCCCTCTGCAAGATAATCCACGATGATTCTCATATCACTTTGAAAAAGCTCTCGTATTTCTCTGGGTAAATGACGCATTTCCCAAACATGAAGTTGTACATCATCTACATACTTCCATATAATATCTGCAGTCGCTCCTTCTTCGTCAAATAACCGGTGCAAACTGCATACCCCTTTCCACCTGCTCTTTCCCCAGTATAACACAATTTCTATCACAGGATATAGGCTCGGATTTTGTTTTTCATATTGTCTGCGGTATTCTCCACCTGCATACCCGGCCTTGCGCAATACCATGCCCTTATCCACCTTTGTCTGATTGGCAAATAAATACAATACCTTAGGCACCCCATTTACCACATGGTACTTTGCTACATCTTCCAATTGATTTCGCAATCCATTTTCTTTATCCAAGTAAAGACTCTCAGTAGCCGCCGACAACATTTCATAATCTTTAACCCTTTTTCTCCCTTCATGTAACAGAACATTAATAATGTCCGCCGCCACATCCGCATAGCTTTCAAAATTTTTCGTCACAATATCGTTTGTTTCCAATAGTTTCCTCCCTGTCCGATTGTTCTGTCAATCCATGAATTTGCGGCGATCCGCCATCGACTGCACCTACGCATTAAAGCATTTTCAGAATATTGCCTATATAGACTTTCTTAAGATGTGATTACTATAGCACATGCATATCGATTCTGCAAGAAAATTGCAGGTAAAAAACCATACAAAAACAGAGCTGTGGAAATTGGTACTTTTCCACAGCCCTGCTCTTTGTGCAATTTGTCTTTTCTGCGTCGCCCGCAAATCCTTTAATCCAGCTCAAACAGCTCCGCTGCGCTGACCGTCAGGCTCTTAACAGCGCCTTCGGTCCGCTTGGCTCCGTTGTCGTAAACGGTTGTCGCCCGGATGTAGATGGTGGCGGCATCCTGATCGTTAAGCGTCATCTTGCCGCTGCCGGAGAACAGGCCCATCTCCGATGCAGGGAATGCCAGCGTGTATACACCGTCACTGGTCACAGAATAATACGACGTACCTGTGACATAATAGTCCTTTCCACCTTCCGTAAAGTGATTGTCTCCACCGGTGATCACATGTGCATCCACTGCTGTTCCTGCGGAATTCATTACCGTAAGCCCGGTCAGAGGCTTCACTTTCAGCTTGTCCTTGCCATATGCGATCTCTATGGCATCCGCATCCGTGGATTCCTTGAAGAACTCTACCCGGATCTCCGTTGCTGAAGACAGGATGTTGTAATCGGTAGCCTTGAAATCCACCTGAATCTTATTGCTTCGATCCAGGATCATCTTGTTGGCAGCATCATACATCATATATACGGAGTCAATGGTGTTGCCGTTGTCATCCCGGAAAAATACGGAAGGTGCCTTGGTTCCTGCATTGTAAGCCGCTACCATGGTGTTCACAAACAGCTTCTTCTCCGCCATTCCCGTGGGCTCCGTATGTCCAGCACCGGAATACGTGACATTACCCATGCTGTAAATATAATAATTATTTACCACATCTTTAGGGCTGACATTATACAGATTCACGCCATTGTCGTTGCCCCATCCGTTGTTCCACTCGGTCTGCGACTTTCTGGTCTTGGCATTGTCAGACAGGTCGGACAGACAATACCATACCACAATATCATTCTTGCCGTCTCCGTCCTTATCCAGCTCCATGTTCGGCTGCAGCCACTGATAATGTGTTGCCGCCACTGTCAGAGTCTGCTGTTCTTCTGTAGTGATCTGATAAGGATAATTAGTGATCTGTCCCTGATTTACCTGCGAAACGATCATATCAGGACCGGCACCGTCTCCGAATTCCTTGTAATCTCCCAGCACCGTGATCTGCCCCTGAGAGTTCGTTGTCTTATCCATACCCTGATAAAACAGAGAATTGCGAATCGGGAAACAGAAGCTCGTATAAGACGTTCCTTTCCGCAGGATCGCATTGATCCGATTCTGCACATAACGGACTGTCGTATATTTGGTCGTACCCTCGATATTTCCGACCGTCTGATCACTGCTCCGGTCCGTTCCCGGCTTCCATGCCGTATCGTAATTGTACTGCGTGTCCAGAATATTGTAATAAGCATCATAACGCTTTCTCTGGGCATCGGATAAACTGGAATTGTTCCTCTGGTCATCATAATATTCCCGAAGCGCACCGTATCGGTCCAGTCCTACCGCCGCACGCATGGTCTTGTTGAACTCATAGCCCCAGTACCAGCTTTTACCGCTTCCGGCCGTACTGTTGATATACGAACTGCTGTCATGGGTGAACAGGACACTCTTACCATCTTCGATATAATCACGGATCGCTTCGGATACTGCCATGTTCTTCAGGCTCTGATCCTTGCTTCCGAACTGATAGTTGTCTCCGAATCCCAGGATCAGCATATCGTACTGCTGGAAAGTGGTGTATGCCGCATTGTAATAAGCCTCAGACTTCTGTTCATCGGTCTTAAGCTTTTTCAACTGATCGTCTGAAATCAATCCGTTGATAAAAGTTGAAGTCTTCACGGAATCAATAGATACATTAAATTCCCGGATACCGCTTAACAGTGACTTTACATCACTGTCACTTTCCAGATTCCACAGTGTCTTGTCATTGGATGCTTTTCTGTCAGACATCAGCTGCAGTACCTTGATAGGCACCGGCTTTCCGCGGTCCACAGCCGTATAACCGGACACCGCCGTTCTCACCAGAGCATCGGAATTATCATAGAAGATCATCTTCCAGGGCAATACTCCCTGATAATCATCCGGCAGCACTCTGACTACCTTATAGGTATATCCGGTGCGCAGCTCATAATGACCACTGTCGTTTTTCGCCACCTCTTTCCACTCCTGCCCGGATCTGACATACAGATTCAGTCCGGAAAGCTCCTCCGTGGAAGAAAGTGTCTGACCGATCACATCGGAACCGGAAAAACGGCCATCGGAGTTCTTATCAATATACAGCTTGCAATCATACGTCGTGCTCACCTGGGAGGCAGCCGCATCATTGGACAGAGCAAAAATATACTGCAGATAGAACTTACCGTCCGTCATCTTCAGGAATGCATCATTGATACCGTCATCGTTGTAATGCAGCTCGGTGGGCATATAGTCCTCACCCAGATTCTTTACCCATTCGATCTGCAGCTTGGACAGATTCAGATGGTTGCCAAAGTTTCTCTGTCTCTCTTCTCTTGCTTCCTTTGCCGCCTTTGCGGCAGCCAGCGCCTCCTTACTGTCATCCGCCGCCTTTTCTGCTGCTCCGGGTACTAACTGACTCTCCGCAAATACATTCTCCTGCCAGTATTTGTAATTGCCGCTTTCATCCGTGGACAGGGCAAACTGTATCAGCTGGTAAAAGTAGGAGCTTCTGTCCACGGTTTTCGTATTTGCGCCCACCTTACCATCGATTCCCGTCAGAAGTGCATCCGCAAATACTACCGGATACCCGGCGGAAATATACTGCTCAAACTCCTTTTCTCTGGTGGAGTTCATATCATTTCCCGGGCCACGGTACTGATTGGAAGTGTGGCTCAGGGAATCATCCCTCAGACGCTTCTTGTTATCATCCGATTCATCCTTATAATCATACAGATCCCCGATATGCGTATAGATCAGACCGTCCATAGAGCTGTCATTGTAAACGGTCTGATTGTTTTTCACATTCATGGTGCCGGTACGGGCACCCACATAGATCATATCATATCGATCGTTGAGATCCTCTATCTTGCCAATGAACTCTGCGGAAGCCATCTGGGTAATGGAAATCCTTCCACCGTAACTGCTCTGCCCCAGAAATCCTTTCACGGAATCTGCAGATAAAGCTCCAGTTCCGAAATCATAACAGGGCTCCAGATCCAATATCGCAAGGCTGTCCTTTACCTGGCTTCTGTGCAGATACCAGTTCATAATATATCTGGTGATGGAAGCTTTGCTGATCTCTTCATTCAAAGTGACCGCCGTGGCATTTTCCTGTGTGATCAGAAAATTCTCGTAGCGGATCTCTTTCAGGACATCCGTGTAGATCCATGCTCTTGTCGTATCTGACTTCAGATCCGTCAGATAATCCTCTGCCGCATAAGCTTTGGAACTGTCGTTGTTCAGGTATACATTTTCGTTCAGGTATTCCTTCAAGGTATCCAACGTCAGGGTATCCGCATTTGCCGCCTGCATTGCAGACGCATAGGATCTGATATTTCCCTCTGCTGCACTTTTCAGGGAATCTACACTTACATTCCCCCAATAGGAATCGCCCTGACCTGCGATTGCAGACGCCACATTGTCATCCGACACCTGCAGCAGAGTCAATGCCAGTTTCGTCAACACTTCATTGCTCTGGGTGCTGTTCTTGGCATAAAAATTATAATCCATGATCACCGGCACTCTGGCTGCAGCGGTTCTGATCCCGCTGTCGTCCACGCCAAATGCCAGCTTTGCAATCACGGTTGCCGCAGAGATCATATTGGACGGCTCTGCCCCGTAATTTCCCTGACCGGAAAAATAGAACAGATCCACATCTGCCAGATCAATTCCACAATAAGAATCCTCCGCTGTAATGGAAGCATCTGCCAGATCAGCCAGTTCCTGCAGGGTAAGTGTTGTCACTTCGATCTTCAGTGTATCGATATCGTCTCCGGTGGCTGTACCACTCTCATAACGACTGGTACCGGACAGATTCAGGACATTTTTCTTGAACCATTCTTTGTTGTAGAAACCGCCGTTATAGGCAATAGTCTCCGTAGCATCCTCTCTGTCATCCCCTACAAAATCATAGCTGTTGGCGGTGTCAAAGCCCGCTTCCCCCTTGTAAGTAACCTGAAGGGAACCCGGTGTCACCATAGTGTAGCTGCCGGCCTCATCCTTACGATAGGTATCGATCAGACGGTAATCACCGTTTTTGTCACTTACTGTCATTGCAGATACATAATAGTCGCCGTTATCATTTGCTGTGAAATCCACAAGATAGGCACTGGCTATGGTCTCAAATGTATATGCCTTCGAAACATCATCCCATTTTGCCAAAAGCTGTGCGCTATCCGGCTGTGCATGATCCAGGATGTAGAGATTCTGGGTAATATCTCCGGCAGAATAGGCTGCTATCGCATCTCCTCCGGATGTCGTGCGTGCCTGCACAACAGTACCTGCATCATTTCCGGATACCCCCCTGGACGTAGTCTTTAATCCATCTGGCAGTGCCGCATCGGTACCGTATACAATCTGTCCGAGATAGGTATAAACGGCAGTCTCACCCGTACCTATCTTCTGATAGATTGTCCTGTCCACATAATCTTTTGCCTGAAAACTCGTTTTATCAATAGCGGCCAGATCCGTCTCCGAAATTGCATATAAGCCCTGCGCATATCCCCTGGCGCTGTCTGAACCATTGATAATCGTAGTCTCCAGTCCGTTGCTTCCTCCGGTAGATCTATGGGAAAATACTGGAGTCACGCTTTTGGCATCCCGGTTACTGTCTCCGGCGGCCTCCAATGCACTGTATCGGTTATAACGTTCTCCTGCTGCTACCGTCTCCCCATTGGCAATCTCACGATAGACCGCATCGATCTGTTGGTAATTGTATCTGCCGGATCCGTCCTGTCGGAATACAAAGCGTCCTCTTACGTCCTCGGTTCTGGAAGCTCCGGTGCTTTCGCTGTAGGCAGAAAAAGTAACCGGACCTGTCGTCGGAAACTTTGCAGCATCCAGACTGTCCATAGCTGTCTGGCGCTCTGTGGCTGACGGCATCTCGGAAAGCTTTCTGCCCTCAGATACCGGCTCCTCGCCGCCTGCCAGATAGCCGATCGTGGCATTTTCCTTCGCCGGAACGATCTCCAGAATATGGAAAGTACCGTCAGAAGAAGCTACCGTATCCTGTACCAGTTTTTCAATACCCGGAAGGGTTCTTTCCTGCGCACTGACCTCCATAGAGCCATAGCTCTGACCGGCTCCGACGGCCAAAGCTATGGTGAGGATTCCTGCTATGTACTTTTTTGAATTGCGTTTCCAATTCATGGTCATTTATTATCCTTCCATTCCCACCACTCCGGATTCTTCTCTACTTCCAGTAAAAGATTTCTCTTATGATCCGGATATCGTTCATCATAAATGGTCATAATTAAATAATCATTTTCTTCATGTGCGCCAATATCAAACTGTACCTGCGAAAAAGGAAGATGCATATTATCAATTTCTGCAAATTTCGTGTTGGAATCCAACGGCAGTTCTCCCTGGAAATATCCTGCCAGTTTTGCTGCTCTATGTCCTTTCTCTCTTCCAGACTCAAAACCATACGCATGCAGATCATAACGATTCGTCCAGGTAGGTCTCAGCACCGTAATCACATGCTGATCATTGGCAAATAAGATATCCACTACCGGCACCAGTATTACCGTTTCGGCCACTAATGTGGAATCATCCAGGCTCCATGCCTGAAGCTTCAGACGATATTCGGTATCCCAGGAAATATAGCTAAGTGCTCTTACCTCTGTAGATTCTCCCGTATTTTCTGTTGTCAGATAGGCTTCCTGATGAACATTATCATATGCTCCGTCATAGACTTCAAAACCGACCTGATATGATTTTTGTATTCCGTTCCATACCTTGAAATCATTATTCAGCTCACTGGGAATATCTGCAAATCTCCAATTTACTTCCCCTTTATAATTTCGAATCTCGCAATTAATTTTTCCATTACGGTTTAATACAAACTGACTGGAGTAAATATACGGTTCCTTCGCGTTTACAACCGTCTTCAGGGGAGGGATTGTAATATCGATTTCTCTGGTAATCTTAATATCTACTGATAAAGCTATCACCGCACGTACACGTACTACCGTATCCGTCATATTTCCACATTCCAGTTCTGCCTGGAACTGTCGACCATCAGAATCTGTCAAACCGGTTATTTTGTAATTATTGGCATAATCATCTACCACACTCCACTCAATCTGTGGATAACCATTTCTGTAATCCGCCCAGGACGGCAGACATTCAATCAATGCCTTATAACCGATCTTTTCCGTACTTCCTTCGGTAAAATCATATGTGGTCAGATTCTTGGCAATCAGTGTTGCATCATATTTTCCGTCAATGTTGGTATAGGGTAATACCGATACCTTTGTGGATGCAGACATTCCGGGATCCGCCACGGAAGTACAGGTTACCTGTAGCACAAGTGTTCCGGTCGGCTCATATCTGTCAGCCGTCAAAAGACCGCTCCCATTTATCGTGGTTCCTGCCTTAAGTCCAGTTGCGTCCACTCTTGCCACGCTCCAGGTCACCCCGGCATTTTTAGCCTCTTCTGTTCCTTCCATAGTATAAGAGTACTGCAGGCTGTCCCCCTGAATCACCGAAGCATCTTTCGGTTCTATATCCAGAGAATCCACCATATGCTTTTGTACCGTTACGGCCGTTGCCGCTATGGTAGGATCCGCTACGGCGGTACAGGTTACTGTCAGAATATTCTCTGCTATGGTCTCATCCGCTGCCACACTCAGTTTACCGTTACCGCTGATGGTACTCTTACATGCGCTGCCATCCTGATAACTTACGGCCCAGGTCACGCCCTGAGCAATGGCTTCCTCGTCTCCGGTGATCTCGTAATCGAAGACGAAAGCCTGTCCCTGTTTCAGATCTGCGTGCTCGGGAATGATACGGATGCCGCTGATCCAGGAATAGATGCTGGACGGTTCGGAGCTCAGATCATTTCTTAACTTGATGGTCTCGGAAATATCATAGGATTTGTCCTGATAGGTAAAGATCATATTCAGAACGACTTTCCGCTTATCCAGTTCACTGAGGTCCACGCTGAAACTGCTGACATGCTCTGCCATCAGTGCGGGCTTAGCCGCGTCAAAATCTCCTACCACAAGTTTGCCCTCGGCATCCTTGCTATTTGTCACCTCATAAAGATACACCTGATTGGCATCGGCATAATCCGCTCCGGCACCACCCTGCCAGCGGATCATATAGCTGTTGTCATTATTGATCAGACGCAACTCGCTGACACTGGCATTTGTTACTTCCATGCCGTTAACGTCTTTTGCCACATTGCCATCAACATCAACCGCTTCCTGATCTGTCAGATTGGAAAAGCTGATCCCCTTCTCCACATCAATGATCAGATCGATCATCTGGTTGGCGGTCAGCTGGGCTTCTTCCTGCAAGGTCAGTTCCTTGTTCCCCCGCATATAGGAATTGTTGCCGGCGACCACGAATGCTCCCACCGCACCAGCTACTATGGTCATGATGGCAAGAGATACGATGATCTCTACCAGAGTAAATCCTTTCTTTCCAATACCCATGGTCAACCTCCTTACTTCGTCAGGATCTTGCCGGTCTTGCCGACCGTTGTGATTTCTATGGTTCTCGTTCCGTTGCTTACGACGATTTTCTGACAGTACTCCTTCAATACACTGCCTGCGATACAGGTATTCTTCTCAAAGGCCCCGGATGCACGGTTAAACACCAGATGCAGCCCATTTGAAGATGAAACATAAGGTAACAGGCTGTCGGATCCTTTCAGTTCCGTCAGGGAATATCCCGTGGAATCTCCCTCAAAATATACCTTTATATCAATAGGTTCTTTTCCCAGTACCCTGTTGGATACCTCCACATCTCCCTGCCGGATCTGTGCCGTATATTCCTTGGTCGTATCATTATAGCTGATAACGCACTCCACCCGATTCTGTTCTTTTCCGAGGGTCAGCACTCTGGTCCGCTCCAGTGTTGTCACAATTTCGTCCGCACATTTCCGGACTTTCCTGCCGGTCAGGGATGTAATGGATGTGGCCATCACACCCACCAGCACCGCCATGATCGCAATGACAATGACCAGCTCCACCAGGGAAAAGCCACTGTTGTTATTCTTTCTGCCAGTTTTCATAAACTATCAAATCTCCCAGATTTATATCACTGTTCTTATAGGACTTACCGTTACTGCTCAGGTAACCGTCTCCGCCATTCAAAAAGTCTACCACATGATATTCCTGTGTCTTACCGGCAGAACTTACGATCGTTTGGGAATAGGTCAGGGCATGAAGCACAGCATCCCGGTCGGGTTCCACATTGACATTCTGATCCAGCGTGATCGTTCCGCCGGACAGAATCGTTCCCTGGAAGTTCTTCGTCACTTTGACATCTCCGTCAGCAATGATCAGCCCCTTAAATTCACCGAATCCGGCTTCCGGATAAGTATAATCACCCTTTACAATAACCGCCTTATAATTCTGCTCCGCAAGGCTTCCGGTAGTGTTGCCGAAATATTTTGCCTCCACCTTATTTCCGGTACTGCCGTTTAATACAGCATGGAAGGTCGTTATCTCCCCTTCATTTACCAGATTGGTATAAGCATTGGCTGCATCCGTCTTCTCCGAAGGAAGCAGCTGCTCATAGACATCGATCATCTTCTTGGACAATGCCTGGAATTTCAACTGATCCGATGCCAAAAGTGCCTGATATCCTGCATTGGCACCATCACTGGTCAGTGTGGCATCCAACAGCTTCTCTTTGCTTCCCGCAGCCGCACTGCTGTCATACATGGCCACATTGCCTGCCAGATGCATGATGTACGCTCCGTTCTGCTGTCCACGCACCTGAATGGCTTTGGTATACAGACCGGTATAGGCTTCCATGGTCTGTTGGTTGGCACCGTAATAATCCTGAAAATACCGGTTGGCATTGGCTCTCGCGGTATCAGAGGTGCTGTCAAAGCTTACATAATAATACACCAGCGTGATCTTGCTGTTGATCCGCTTGAAAATCTTCTGGATATTGTTCTGGGTCAGTCCGTACTCGGCCAGCGTATGACCATTCAGGGTAGCGGACGGAATATTCAATGCCACTTCCGTTACATCCGCCTGGTCCCTGATCTTGTCCTTATACTGCTCCAACGTGATCGGGTTGCTGGCACCGTTTAACACGGTCTTGCCGGAAGCATCCACGCCGATACACTGCGCCGGAACGAGGTAAGCCAGCTGGTCACTCTTCACAGCGATAGACTGTCCCATCATCACATCCTGTACTCCGGTGTTGCTCACACCATCCTCACTGGTAATTCCATCATTGGCTTTCGTCAGGGAAATGTAAGAATTTCCCGCCAGCGTAAGATTCTTCAATTCATTCAGATAGATCTCCGTATCCGTGCCGTTGACCAGAATGGCGCTGCTGTCCACGCCCTTTCCGTTACCGAAGCCGATATACTGTCCGGCATATTCTCCGTCGATCTGTGCTCCGGCGGTAAATACATTCCGCTCTCCGTTCATCTTGAGATCTCCGGCCACATATACGTTGTTTCCCTGAAAGTTCAACGTTCCGTTGCTTCCCGTATTGCCCGGAATACCTCCGTTCATGGCAATGGAACCGGCCCATACTTCACCGTACTGATCTGTGGTAAGTGTGGCTCCTTCTCCCAAATATAAGTCGGAAGCCATCACCATACGCTTGTCTTCGTTTTCATTGCCGGTGGTCTCTTTCCATTCCACCGTCACACCGTTACCCTTGCCAGACTCTTCGCTGCCCACGATAAAACGGTTCGCATAAAAGCTGCCGCCGATGACATTGGTGCTGTGTAGCGCAGGATTGGAAGGAAGCGCCTGAATATTCTCCTGTGCCACCATGGAGATTCCCGTAATGGAAGGCAGCGTCACTGCCTGTGCAAAATCCATATCCGGCATCTTCACCCGGATATCGGTCTGGATCACCGATACATAACCGTCGGTATCCGTATAAGTCCCCTTCAGGCCGCAGAAGGAAAGTCCGTCGGTGTACAACTGAAAACGTCCGGTAGGAATATCCGTGGTCTCCACTCTCTCCTTGTTGCCCGTCACCGGATCCGTTGTCATTACATATACCTTCAGACTGCCGCTGCTGTCCAGAGCCATCCGGTACACTACTTCCCCGGAGTCATTCAATGTCTCTAGCACCGTCCCCCGCTTTATCTCCGAAGACAGGCTGTTGAACAGCTTGGTCAGATCATAGTTGTTGATATTCATACTTCCTGTCACTGCATAATAATCCTGCATATCCTTCAGGAAATAATATCTCAGTTTGTTCTGCTTCTCCTCTGCGGAGGTTGCCTCATAATTTTTCAGGACCAGTTCATAGGCACTTCCGACAGAAGCGGACACCCGCTCTCCCATAGCCGTCCGGATCTCATCCAGCACAGTCTCTGCAGAGTAAAAATTGTCCTTCGCCTTGAGATTGTTCACCTTCATCTGATAGTTCAGCAGTGACATATACATCAAAACACTGGCTAAAATGCCAATAAAGGCCATGGCAATGATCACAACGACCATTGCTGAGCCCTTATTGTCCGTTCGTCTGTGGAATTGTCTTACCCTTGAAAATATTTTGGGATTTCTTCCGCATATCTTCATTTTTCTCGTCTTCCTTCCGGTATCTTCTCTGTCCTGTGCCTGACGGATCACTCGATCACGGTTCCCGTCATGGTAAGCACAGGGGACTGTACACCGATCGTATCCCTGCTGTACACCTGTACCCGCATGTCATAGATACGATTGCGTCGCTCCGTCGGTGTCAGACCGCCGTCCGCACCCATAATATCCTTCGCCACGTCTCCGGCAGCATTTCCTGCCGCACCGGACACGCTGAGATCATTGAAAATGTATTCCGTATTGCTGCGGTCTATCAGATTCGTCCGCAGTCTGCAGGCGGAATCAATGCTGGCTCCGGCAGAGGACATCCAGCCCGGCCAGGTCTCCCGCAGTTCAAATGCCGCCTTGTAATTGTTGTTCCAGGAGGAATACGGGTTAAAACCGGTGCTTTCGTCCGTGAAGCTGTCTATTCTCTCCGCTGACGGAGTCTGCTCCACCAGGAACAGATTTGTCTGTACATTCTTCGGGTTATTTACGATCACTTTGTCTACCGCAGAAGTCACCGCACTCTGGGTAGCCTCCACTCTGGGCTGCAGGCACACAATAATATTGGCCAGCTGGGAAATGATCTCCTCTGCATCCACCGGATTCCCGCTCTCCTTCTGTTTCTTAAGTTCCGCTGCTTTGGCTCTTACCGCCTCTTCGTTGGAAAAGATCACATAATCCGTACCGTTCTGGGGGTAGTCTCCGCTGATGCCTGTAAGGATGGCGGAATTGCAATGATAGACTGTGGAGGCCGTCACCAGATACACATCTGTCTCTACGTTCTCTCCATCTCCCAGATCCAGCAAAATGCGGCTGCTGTCTATGGATATTTCGATGGTCTTGGTAGTATTCCTGGCAATCTCCATAACGTCTCTGCCGCCGGAATACGCTTCAAAATAACCGTATGCCTCCTGTGCGGCATCTTCCGATTCGGAATATACCGCATTCAGATTGCCTGCCAGGTTCTGGATATTTACAATATCCTTCTCATTCAGTGCCGTGTAACCATTAGGATCCAGTGTTACTACCACATCATAGATGCCGGAAGTCGTCTTCTCATCCCGGAAGGTATATTGCCAGATACCATCTTCTGCTGCGCCGTCTCCGTCCACATCCAGAGAAGCATCCTTCTGCACGCTGTTAGTAAAGCCGGTAGGGGTTGCCGCCTCATAGGTGTCTGCCATCTCCTCCAGTGTATGTGCCTCGAACTGCTCCATGACATCCTCTGCGATGGCCGTGGCATGCATGGTGTTGCGGGACTTGGCATTGGTTCTGGCAGAAGTCACAAAGCTGTGCAAAAGCGGCACAACGATGATCGACAGGATCACGATGGCAATCAGCAGTTCAATCAGAGAAAAGCCTTCGTTATTCAGTTGTCTTCTCTCCGTGTACTCCTTCATGTGAGGCATCCTCCCTGCTCTGACTAATACCGTTTTCTCCGCACTACGTGCTCCCGAAACCGGACAACCATTCGCACTCCGGACTATCGTCCTCCCTGCTCATGGTTGTTTGATTTGCTAATCATAGCAGTATCCTGCCTGCAAGCAGTCGTATACTGCTATGATTGCAAATCTATTATTCCACGTTTCCGAAAATAGTGTCTACGCCCATCTGCATATCCGGGATGTAAGGTGAACTGTATACCTTATCGGTTCCCAGCAGATAATAGGTGTTCATGGTCATGTTGCCGGTGAGCATTCCGTCGGTCTCGTTGTAGCTGATGCTGACGCCCTGGATGCTCTCACGTTCCTGCTGATTGTAGATGTATCTTACCAGTCCCTTGAAATCGTCATAGGTGCAGGAAATGCTGATGCTCAGGGGTACCTCATACATATGGGTATCTGCATAAGCAGTACCGTCCGTAGATACCGGACTTGTAGATGCCGTTGTAGTTGTTGCCGCAGCATCTGTTGTTGTCGTATCCGTGGCAGCTGTTGCATCCGCAGTCGTCGTTGCCGCATCCGCTGCAGGAGTATACACCACCTCTGCTTCGGAACCGAATGCAATATTTGCCACCTCGGTACGAGTATAATCTTCCAATGTCTTTACCATCATAATGCTGTCTTCCGGTAAGATATCTGCCGGGAAGCGGTTCTCAAAATTTGTGATATAGGACTGCATCTTCCCGGTAGCCTCAATGTAGTCCGCCTTACGCTGATCTAATATCTCCAGCGTTGCCACCTGGGATGATAACGTTACATTCTGTGCCTCAAGGGCATCTGATTTTTCATTAAAACTGGAATATACCAGAAAATAAGTACACACAGCAATAAGAACACCGATCACTGCGATCAAAAGCTGAATTTCACTCTTTTTAACCTTCATCTTCCGCTGCCTCCTACTGTGCTGTCTGGGTGTCGGCCTGTGCCTCACCGCTCTCTTCGGTCTCATCCGTCAGCTCCTTATAGCTTCCGGTAATGGAAAAAGTCACTATGGACGTGCCGGTCTCATCCTTGCTGTCCGTAATATTGCTGATCTCTACATCATCTATGCTCTGCATGTTGCGGATATTCAGAATCGTACGGGCTGCCGCTGCTTTCCCTTCCACCGTCACTGACATGCTGATGCCAGTCTGGTCGGAGCTGAAGCTGTTGGTATAGAAGCTGTCCGGCAGGATCTGTTCCAGTTCATTGATGAACTCCACCAGATTCTCATTGGGAGTCTGGGTATAAGCATATAAATATGTGTATTTATCATACTGGGCTTCTGCCGCCAGATAATCGTTGTATACTGCCTGTGCCGGTTGCAGCTCCTGTACCCGGTTCTGCAGATACACATTTTGCGCCACATTTCCCAGATATCTGGTCACAGAGGTGGCTGCCATGGCGATGGACAGGATCACGCCCAACACCAGTACCGCCACACTGACGAAGGTATAATTCGTGCCGCTGACCACGGTCAGTCCCTTGGACTTCTGGGTGCTCTTGTCGATCAGTCCCACAGGGGCGAGCACCGCACCCAGACAGGAAATATAGGCTGCGGGTCTGGTGGAAC
>ERZ780167.2413-NODE-2413-length-14706-cov-3.363934_pt1 | contig 14706 bp, 12 predicted proteins | sample MGYA00510982_ERZ780167 | MGnify/ENA primary metagenome ERZ780167 (study PRJEB29588, sample SAMEA2146107) | human gut metagenome | biome: human gut; feature: human-associated habitat; material: faeces | place: Denmark | collected 2008/2010 ... | reverse complement strand
GTATGTATGATCTATTGATGTTTTTACATCATCAGCCGTAATTTCGCATCCTTCGGCTTCTTTCCATAATAATTCAAATTCTTCTTTGGCAAATTTTACATCATCATATCTATCCATTTTTACATTAAACTCATACTGACGTTCCTCCGTGATGCCTAGTCCGTTTCCAGTAAGATTACTGGAACCAGTTATAGCCATTCCTTGGGTGTATTGATTAAAATCGTTTGGATAAAGTACGTATATTTTGGCATGTATTTTTTTGGAAGGATGCGCTCTTAGTTCCAATTTACCATCAATAAGGTCTTTCACCATTTGGAACATTCCATTTTCGACCTCTTTGCTATAATGCGAATGCTCTATATCTCGGCGAATTTCACGTAGACACTCTTCTTTTACTTCTTCTTCTGCTCCAAAAAATATCTTTCCTTGCCTTGTTGCTTGTGCAATGTATTTATCTACATTTATTCCTATTAAGACCCTAACCTTATTTATGTTGTCTAGGAAAGGACGTAAAGAATATCTTAGTCCTCCAAAATTGCTTGGAAAGGATAAGAAAGGAAGTGGCATATAAAGTGCTTAGTATCAAGCGAATAAGCGAATTTTTGAATTTTCCGATTCTTGCTCAACCGACTCTTAAAAAGATATAATAAAATGATTTTTGTTTCTGATTTGTTTCTCATATATGGCTTGATTTTCATATTTTTGCACATGCTTTCAAGGGCATAATCACGATGCAGAAACGATATATCAGCATCCGAAAAGCCCAAACCTCGCAGACCCTCTGCAAAATTCATTTTCCCTTCTTTCGGGAGTAAATTACCAATAAAAAATATACAAGCATGGCAAGACCAAAGAAACAAGTCAAACTGAAGGAGCCGATTAAGATTCGTCTCAAATCCCTCGCAGATGGCAACAAGAGTATCTATCTTGACATCTACTGGAAGGGAGTCAGGAAGTATGAGTATCTGAAACTCTACGTCATTCCTGAGGTCAATCCACTCTGCAAGGAGCAGAACAAGGAAACGATGGCAGTCGCAGAACGTATCAAGGCAGAGCGCATCAAGGCTCTCCATGGTCACGGAGTGCAAGACTGGGAAACCGTCAAGCAGGGTTCACAACTCTTGACAGGATGGATCAAGAAGTATTGTGAAGGTGGAGTCAGCACCAAGAAGTCAACCCTTCATTGTCGTGTTGAAATGCTTCACACCGTGGAGAAGTATCTTGAAGAGTCCAATCAGACCTTCATCACCCTTGAAGAGGTCAATGCTGATTTCTGCCGTGGGTATGTGAAGTTCCTTCGCACCTTCCCAAACTCACACTGCAAGTACATTGAGCCAAGACCTATCAGCCAGAACACGGCAAGCCGTTACCTCGGCATGTTCTCGACAACTCTCAACAATGCCGTCCGTCAAGGTATCATCCGTAACAATCCTATGAAGGAACTGGATGCCAAGGAGCGCATTCAGCCAAAGGATGGCAAGAAGGAATACCTTACCATAGATGAACTTAAAGCCCTCATGACAACCGACAGTTACCGCCCAGAGGTCAAGCAAGCCTTCATCTTTGCTTGTTTCACTGGATTGCGACTCAGTGATATGTACAAACTTGCACCGATTCACATTTTCAAGACTCCTGACGGCAAGGGCGAGTATATTGACATGGAAATGCAGAAGACTGAGAAGCCTGTCATCATCCCACTCTCGGAAGAGGCAAAGCGTTGGTTACCAAAACCAAAGGGAATAACAACTCCCTTCTTTGATATACCAACTACTCAGACCGTCATAGGCAGAGCCCTTCGCAAATGGGCAGAGGCAGCAGGTGTAGAGAAGCACATCAGTTTCCACTGTTCACGTCACACCTTCGGCACAATGATGCTGACACTTGGCGCAGACCTGTTCACCACAAGCAAGTTGATGGGTCACACCAATATTCAGACCACTGAAATCTATGCGAAAATCGTAGATAAGAAGAAGGAGGAAGCCATCAACCTCATTGATGGAATGTTCAAGTAAAGGAGGTGACTTGAAAGCACCCCCTTTGATAAACCAGGGTGGTGTTTTACCCCAGTGGTATAACCAATTATAACAATCATTGATATGACCATCACACTTCGACAAAAAGACCTCGAAAACGACAACAAGAGCCTGTATCTTGACATCTATGACAATGGCAAGCGCAAGTTTGAGTTCCTTTCCCTCTACCTAATCCCAGAGATTAACCAAGAGACAAAGGAACGCAACGAGGCTACCTTGAAACGTGCGCAGGAGATTCGTGCCGAGCGCATCCTTCATCCCGAGACCATTCCCGAGAAAGGTCACTTGATGGTCGTACCCGACATTCCAGATGATGATTCTCCGGAAGTCATTGACTGGATCCAGACTTATATGGAGTGGATGGACGGCAATCCCGAATATTCCAAGAGGACTGTCGAGCAGACTCAATACCTTCAAGAACGCATGAAGGAGTTCCTAAAGGCAAAGCGCAGACCTCACATCACTCTGATGAAGTTCGATAAGACATGGTTTAAGGCATTCTTTCTTTGGCTGAAGAATGACTATGTACCTCAGAAGTATGTGAGAGTCACGGCAAAGCCATTGAGTAATGCCAGTTTGCGGAACATGCAGCAACGCATTGTTGCAGTATTCAACAAGGCAGTCAAGACTGGCAAGTTGAAGGCAAACCCCTTCTATCAGTTGGAGAAGGAAGACACAATCTCCAAGCCAAAGTATGGTCACAAGCTGTACCTTACACCCGATGAACTCAAACTCTTCATGGCATCCGAAGAGACAAACGGAGTCAGGGAAACCCAGTTGGCATTTGGTTTTGCTTGCCTTACAGGACTACGCATCAGCGACATAAGGGCTTTGCGATGGTCAAACATCATGAGGAACGAGGCAACGAACACACTTGTAATCGTCCAGAAGAAGACCAAGGAACTCAATGCCGTCCCAATCTGCTCAACCGCAGAAGCATGGATGCCACCCAAGAAGGATGACAAGGTTTTCCACCTTCCTGCCCATGCCAATGTGGATGCAGCTCTCAAAAGAATAGCCAAGAAGGTAGGTATTACGAAGACAATCTCCTTCCATACCTCCCGACATACCTTTGGCACATTGATCCAAGCGGCTACTGGTGACATCGAGACCACCAAGAAACTCATGGGTCACAAGTCGCTCAAATCAACCGCAGTCTATGCAGACGTGCTGACTGAGGAAAAGGTCAAGGCTATCTCCAATACCAAGACGGTATTCAAGAGTCGCAAGCCACACACCGAGAACAAGAAAATTCCACGAACCAAGCGAACGGCAGCGACCAATACACACCCTCGCAAGGTCATAGATATACAGGATAACGAATAACGGCTAACGAGCCGATTCAGGATAACAACCATTTTCATTTCATCAAAAGCAATGCCCTGATTCAAGGTAGTGGTTTCCGCAACCTTTAGGGGCTTGCTATCTCAAAACAAAGCAGTCAAGATAATATAAACAACTAAATATCAAGAATATGAATAAGACTATTGACAACGAGACTCTTCTTTTGAAGGTAGAGTCATTTGAGCATCGCATCGAGGTTCTGGAGAACACTCTCAACGTAGCCAAGGAGGTATTGACACTTGAAGAAGCAGCCCTTTTCATGGGTATATCAAAGAGCAGTCTTTACAAGATGACCCACCGCCATGAGCTTCCTTTCTTCCGTCCAAACGGCAAACTCATCTACTTTGAGAAGGCTGAACTTCTGAAGTGGATGCGTCAGAACCGCAACATGTCTGAGGCTGAGACCAAGGAGGCTGCAGTCCAGAAGCTGAACGAACTCGCCAACCACTAATCAATGAGTATATGAATCAGGATTTCAATCAACAGCAGTACAATGACAAACTGGCTCAGGTAGCCAGCCTTGCCGTTACCTATGCCAAGGATGGCACAGGCTATCACAGTATGAAGGATGCCTTCAATGAACTGTGCGAGATTTCACATGCCAACAAGGGCATTGACCAAGAAAACACTATCGGCAGACGAACCCTGCTTGTGCAGAGTGTCTGCATCAAGGCTATCCATGCGCTCACTCCATACCAGAACGAGCGACTTGAACAGCAGCTGAAGGACATTGCTTCGGACTATCCCGAGCATCGTCACCTGCATTTCCGCAGATAGTTTCTTCTTTCCCTTTTGTCATATCATAGACATATCAATGAGAGTTACCGCTTACATACGTCAGAAAGATACATCGAAGAACGACCTCGACAGCCGTGCTTCGGTGTACTTCCGTGTCCGAGACAAAGGGCTTGATGTCAAGTGCGCAAGCGAACTTCAGATCAATCCCAATCACTGGAGCCAAGAACGACAGGGCTACAAGAGCCGTGTCAATCTTGTGGATGACGATACCAGAAACCTCTTTGACGCACAGGTCAAGGAGATTACAGGTATCATAACCAGGGAATACTATATCGGAGCAAACTCCGACTGGCTCAGACGACTGATATTTGCCTATCACCACCCCAATGCCTATTGCATGGGCAGTGGCATGGCGGTAAGCAAATCTTTTGTCATCTGGGCAGAGAGATACCTTCAGAACAAGAAATTCAACAAGCATCAGGAGTGTAACACCCGATGCCTGATTGACAAGGTTACTCGCTTTGAGGATGAACACAAACACCCGATGAACATTGACAGCATGACTGCCGATGATCTTCGTGCGTTTGCGGATTTCCTGTCTTCTGACTATGACATATCTATGAATACCATCGTCACTAACATGACATTGATGCGTACCGTCTGCAACTGGGTACGAAAGCAGGGAGTCACAAACAATGACCCCTTCTTCGGATATGACATGCCCAAGGCTCTCTATGGCACTCCATATTTCCTGACCATTCAGGAGCGTGACCAAGTTCTGGATGCAGACCTCACGGATGATGCAGAACTTTCTGAGTATCGTGATATGTTCGTGTTTCAGTGTATGGTCGGATGCCGTCATAGTGATCTTGTGACCTTCACCCCCAAGAACATTATTGACGGTGTTCTGGAATATATCCCCATCAAGACCAAGGGCAAGTCTGGTGACGTTGTAAGGGTTCCTCTTATCCCCAAGGCTATGGCTATCCTTGATGGCCATGACCATGGTGATGATGAACCAATCTTCCCCAAGCATTATAACTTCAAGTTCAACGATGCTATCCGTAGAATCTTGAAGCGTGCTAAGGTAAATCGTGTTGTCACTGTGATTAACCCTAAGACACGGCTTGAAGAGAAGAAGCCAATCTCAGATGTGGCTACATCTCATCTTGCACGAAGGACTTTTATCGGTAATCTTTACCGCATGGTCAAAGACCCTGATTTGGTTGCTTCTATGTCAGGTCATGCCAAAGGCAGCGTTGCTTTTGCCCGATACCGAGTCATTGATGATGACATGAAGAAATCCCTGGTTGAACTTATCCAGTGACTCTCTTCTTTTTGATGGCAAATTCCTTTTCCCTTTATTCGGTTACATTTTTCAAATATCATAGACTATGGACGATAAAAAGTTACATCGTTGCTTCACCTTCTCAGAAGACCAGTTGAAGCATCTTCGAAGCAAGAAGTACAAGATTGACCGTATGGAATGCTTCATGTCGCTTGTGGATCTTGCCGAGCCAGTTCCAAAACTTGTGCAAATCAGCAAGACCAAGCAGATAGAAATCTTGGCAGGTCAGGTTATGGTTGACAATACCCAACTTGCCAAACTCTGGGATAAAGACCGCAAGACGGTTCCAAAGCTGTTGGATACTATGGAGGCTGTGGGCATTTTCTCTTCTCAGGAAGTGGAAGATAACCGCATCTACACCCTTCATTGTCTCTCAGGCTGGTATGTGGATGCCAAGTTCGTGTCGAATACCTTTGCCCTGAAGCGCAACAACGACAGCACGGCAATCATACATGCGGACGTTCCTGCCTCCAAGGTCATCATCACCGAGGATCTTGATGACAAGAAGAAGGACAAGGAAGGTTCTGCTTCTGCCGATGACAAATCCAAGGACTCTGCCGAGGGCAACAATCCTCAGACAACTGGCAATGTGTCGCACCAATTACCACAATCTAATGATAGTGGCAATGTGGGTAAGTCTGGAGCAGATGGCAACAAGTCACCATCACCTCCTGAAAACAATTCCCCTCAGTCTGCTGACAGCCCTTCGCCCCAAGGTGAAGCCGATGGCAAGCAGAATGAAGGGAAGGTGAACGAGCAGACTCCACCAAACCAAGGAGGACAGCAGCCACAACAGCCTAACGGCAATCAGAGACCGCCTTTCAACGGCTATCAGAAGCCTAACGGCTACTACAACCAGAACGGCAACAAATAGCCGTATGAGGACTCAGGAATGCGACCTGCACCGCCAAACCATCCCAAAGGACGTTTACCGATACAGGACGATACGGCAAGCCGAAACGACCTTCTAAGCCCTGACGGGAACTTAACAGGTAAAAGGACCGATTTTTAAGAGGTACTTTTCGAGAAATCCTTTTGTACTACATTATTTGTGACCAAATTTCCGTAGTCCTAAAAGTTTCTCGGGCTACTCGCAGGCTCGCAGACCTTTGTCCTTCTTTTTAACTGATTTATTTTCATCCCTTTATTCATTTTCATAGTCATGGCTAAGAAAAAGAAGATTATCAAGACGACACCCACAAGGGTGCATTCCTTCCGCTGTACTGATGAAGACTGGAAGGAGCTGAAGAAACTTGCCAAGATATGCGGTATCAGCATAGGCAAGTATCTCGTTGAGACTGGCAAGAAGCATCACCCACGTCAACGACTCACTCCAGAGGAAAGCAAAGCCCTCAATTCTCTGACCGAGGCAAGAACCGACCTCATAAAAATCCGCAGTAAACTGAGAAAGGCTACACCCGAGGAAAAGCCTAAATACTTCAAGTCTGTGAAGTTCATGAAGTGGTGGGTTGAAGCCGTTGAACGACTCATCAAACACTGGTATAGCATTGAAGAGAACCTTACATCACCTGTACTGACGAAAGTTCAAGAAGACCAATGATCATACTCGCAAGACCTGTATCTTATGGCGGCAATGCCGCAAGGTACGCAATGGAGAAGGAGGATGCAACTGTGGTCAAGGTAAACCATATGCCTGACTATCTCGATGCCACCGAGATATGGTATCGCATGAAGCATCACTGCCAGTTGCATCAACAGGACAGGACTGTTGGGCGAAAGTTGACTCGTTTCATGACCACGTTTGTAATCTCACCATCCAAGGAAGAGTCTGAGAACTTCACCATGGATGACTGGGCTAACCTCGCTGATGAAGGTTTGGATGCTTTGGATTCAGTCGGACTTTTACCCAAGGGTTTCAAGGAAAAGGTCAAGACCAATTTCCGCAATTCTATGAGTGTTGCAGCCTTGCATCGGGATTCCAAGTCTGGAACCTTACATCTGCATCTTGACTGTTGCCGTGTGGATAATGACGGCAAGACCAACGATGTTCACGATGTTCACATCAGGGCAATGAGGGCTGCGGAAATTATCAACGCAAGGCATGGTTGGGAGCAACCTCAGGAGGTTCGTGAAATGCGCCAACAAGATATAGCGGAGTTTTGCGAATATACCCTTCAGAAGATGGATAGTTTCGACATTGACCGTTACTTTGATATGCTTCGCATGAGAGGCTATGAGGTCAATCCAAGGTATGACACTACTAACGGCAAACTTGTGGGCTACACCATCGGCAAGAATGCTTCGGTATTCAAGGCTTCTGCCATCGGTCGAAAGTTCATGGTATCACAGCTTGAAGCCACATGGAAGAAGATGCATCCTAAGCCTACTCAGGTCAAGATGCGACCTGCTTCACCTTCCGTTTCACCGGCTCGCCCTGTTGCTCAGACAACGAAACCTACCCAGCCCAAGGTTCAGCCAAAGTCAGAGCCTCAGAAGGCTTGCTACACCATCAATACTGGTAGTGAAACCAAGAAGGTCTGGATTCCAAATACGTTCAAGGACATCTTCCTCAATGAAGCCCAGATTCCTGAAGGCAATGACACTGCAACAATCGAGAACATTTCCCATGTTGCAATGCTGCTCTTTGCAGGGTATGTCGATGCAGCCACATCTATGTCCGTTTCTTGCGGAGGTGGTGGAGGTTCCGTTTCCTCAGGATGGGGTAAGAAGGATGACGAGGATGACCGTGAGTATGCTCGCCGTTGCCTCCAGATGGCCCATGCTATCTGCAAGCCAAGACCACAAAGACGATTCCACCGTTAAACAAATCCCACATATCAATGAGAAGAACAAAACATATAGAAGAACTCATCGAAGAGGACGAGCAGAAGCCTGACTTCGATGACATGATGAACGAAGTCCAGGAGGAGATTGAAGAGCATGATGCCGAGGATGCTGTTGTCAGTCGTGCGCCTGAACTCAGACAACTCAGTGAGAACATTGACAAAGCGACCAACACTTGGATCAATGCCACTCTTCAACTGGAGTCTGCCATCCGTAAGTACAATTCGGCTCAGACTGCCCTTGGCAATGCCGTTGACACTATCAGCGGTAAGGTTGACACCATCAACAACCACATCGACAATGTGCTGAAGGAGGCTCCAACTAAGTTGAAGGTATCAGTCAAGGTTGCTGATGAAGACTGGAAGACGATTCAGGACTTATTCAGCAAAGAACGTCAATGGATGACGGCTCAGATGCAGAAGCATATCCGTGAAGTTAATGAAATGTTTGCAGACGAACGCAAACAAGTTCGGAACAGGTACAAGGAATATGATGGAACCTACCTCGGACACTACGTGCAGTATTTCGTTTGGTTCTTCTTTGCCGTTGGGCTCTGCATTTTTGGTTTGGTTATCTACCTGATGCTCGATAGCCACTACCACTGGTCGAAGTAATCTAATGTTCCCAACATGGCTTGTGGGATTCATTTTGGGAACAACAAACCCACTGACATTCGGCATTTCTGCTGAAAATCAGTGGGTATTTGTATTCAGTTGTCAATCTTAACAAGATGATTTTATCACCTATGGTCTATACCACTTCTCTTTGTCAAATTTATGACACCGATTATAAATTCCATCGACAATTTTCATAAAATCCTCACAATTCATAATTGGAGGTGTGAAAATAGATGGCGACAAAACCATACCATAACGATCTGGATCGCTTGGATAAGCACGAAAATATCCAATCAGATAGAACTTTTGGTTTTTGATTATCCTACTCACATCTAAATACTTTTGGCATTCATCCCTCAATATATTTAGATGGTTGCATATTGTTTTGGAATGACACCCCTTAATATATGGTCTAATTGTGGTAAAAGTAAGATGATTTTCGTGTATCATCTTGAATTTGCCAGATACAATCACAGGTTCTCCTGCTATCTCTTTCAGATAGACTCGAAAGTAATTTTTATCAAACAAATCATTTTGATCCATGTTAGACTTTACCTGTTTTTGTTATTTACAATTAGAACATACAGGATTATTGAATGAAGACTTAAATGTCTTTCCACAACGATGGCAATACTGTTCTATTTCATTTGTATCAGAGCCAGCTTTATACCATGCTTTCCAACAATCTTTACAATAGAAACGAGGTCTTTTCATTCCGTACATGTATGGAATTTCAGCTTTGCATCTAATGCAATAACCAGAATTAGTATTTTGCGTTACTATATTTGCAGGTGCAGGAGTTGGTTTTCTTGTAACTACAACATTGGGAGCTGATACCAGACTAGTATCTTTAGCATCAGAATTGATGTATTTAACCAAAGAATCAAGGTTATAGGCCTGCGATATAGGACAACTCCAATATATTCTTTCCGTCCAAGAGAAAGTCCATGTTTTTTCTCTTGCAGGTTGTGCATTTACATGCTTGATAATGTTGCTTTTAGTCTGAAATCCAAAGAACAACGGCTTATTATACTTATCTGCTTGAATAAGATCTTGCACTCTGTGATAATCTTGATTTAGGTACTTCTGTAAAGCATCAAGACTATTGTAACCGCGTTTGTATGGTCTTGCATAGAAATAGATTTGAACGTGAATTTCACTTTCCAAATCTTCTGGTCTTATCCATGTACGACCTTTATCAGGACTTGCAGTAATTTTGATGTCGCGCTTATTGATTATATCTATCCACTCTTCATTTCCTGGAGGTGTCGAAGATTTAATCTCAACCTTCAGTTTTGATCTTCCTACCAACATGTCCCAACCTGGATCTGGCTCTGTGAAGTTATCTTTTCGCACTTCGTCATAATCAACAACTGGTACGGAAACTCTATTGATTAAATAGTCATAGAGCGCATTTTTTGCAAGATCTCCCATATATAGGTTATCGAGTAACTCAACAGGAGTCCTATTATACATAAGTGAAATGTTAGTGTGGTTCAATTTTTTAACCACATTTTTCATTGTCTTATCAATAATCTGCTGATTGACAGGCAATATTATCACGTCATTGATTGTCATTTGGTAAAGATTTATAAGTCTCTGATCATTGATTCGATATACTTAATCTCATCCTCTTCAAGATGATATTTTGCATAGAGCTCTTCATCTGTCCATGCTTTTGACAAGCTGAGCAATGGTACGAATTGATAAACCTTGTTGTTAGCTGCCTGAGTGATCTTCATTGCTGATACAAGTACTCTAAAGAATTTTGTCTTTAAATATGACACAAAATTCTTTGCTTCATCTTCTGTCTTAAAATTGGCATATAGATAAGACTGTGAACATACAGCTCCTGCAGGAGCAATCTCTGGCTTACCCAATACGATTGAATCATTACCAGAACCACCTGCACCTGGAATAAACATCTTGACTTTGTCAATGTCTTGTGCATTCTTTCTAATGTCTGTTCGCTTAACAAATTCGACCTTTCTTACCCCATATTCAATATGATAGAGTGGTGTATCAAATGCTCCTTTCTTTGTAGGACTAACATTAAAAGGATTTTTTTTACTTGTTTTTGGATTCGATGGAATGCCAAAAGGAGTATCATTAGAAATCAAAGATTCAACTGTACCATCTTTATCTATTTTACGTTGTTCATTGACTTTCTTTACAATTGCGGAAAGTCTAGGATCACGTATTAAAATATCGAAATCATCAAGGAATCTTGGCTCCTTGATTGTTGTACCATCTTTCTCAATCAGCGTATATTCACACTTCTTCTTTTTATTGAAGTTAGAATCATAAAGATAATAGCATACACCACCCTTAATTTCCACGCTACCAAATACATCCGCACTGTTTGTATATGTGATAAGCTTTGAAATTTTACCGCTAGTTAGCATATAATCACGGAAATCCTTTAGAAGATTCTCACGACCAGCAGCAAACCATCTTGCAGGAATAATCAGACTTGAATACCGAGGATTCAAGCCGAAAGCAGCCATGCTAAATTTCTGGAATATTGGAGCGTCATTGCTTCCACCTGAACCACCCATATCTTGATATGGAGGATTGCCAACAATTATGTTTATATTCATAGATTGAAGTGTACTATAATATATATTATCTGTTTCAATTATATCGTATGAGGTAAAGGAATCTATCACATTTTCGATCGGCATGTCAAGAAGCCTATATACCTTTCTTGTAAATTCGTATGTTAAAGATGATGTAGGAAGGGATATTATATTATTCTTTACCTTCTCACCAAATTTCTTATACAATCCGCAAGCGAACTCTCCTTCTTTTGAAGCAATGTCAAGAATCTTTGCAGTTTCTGATATAGCTTCTTCTGGAAGCATGTCTATTACATTGTGCACAGTTTCCGTAGGTGTTACAACTTCAGAGTCAGAAAGTCTTCCAAACTTCTTTAAGGCGAGTTCAACTCGTTCTATAGGTTTTTTACTTTCATCACGCACAAGGTCATTGACATTTTGTATCTTGTAATCGAGTTTGCTCAAAATGAAAGGATTGAGCTTATATGCCAGATACTTTAATGCGTTTACTTGTAATCCGATATTACTTGCAATTCTCTTATTATCTTCATTAGATGTTATTGCGAAGATTATATCATTGAGACTGCGAACATCATTGTCTGTCAAGAGCGAGAAGAAAAGTATCTGAGAAAAATAGGTGGCCAATTTTTTGCCCAGATTATCTTCCTCACTTTCAGTCTTCTTGCTGTTTGTATCTCCAGAAGGAGAAGATGTGTCATCGTCACCATCTGTGTTATCATTGTCATCGTCACCATCAGGAATGTCAAAGTCATCTCCATCTCCTTCTGTTGGTTTGATGTCAATACCCTTTTTTTCGTCAATTGGAGAAATGTTGTCAAGCATTCTTTGAATGTTTGGGTCATCAAGAATCTTAAAATCAACAGGAACGTCAAGGGCTTCGTCCATTACTGTTCTATTAGCCGAATACTGGCGAACAGCATCCATAATGTTAGCTGGAGTAGCTTCGACTAACTTGTTCTTATTTATCATGATGATTGGAGAGATCTCGAGTTCTCTTTTGACACGTTCTTCTAGCTCATCATTTCCCTTCTCTTTTGTATTGACATTATAAATCATAGACTTCTGCTCCTGCATAATGAACATACGATTTATATCAAAATCAACAAGAAGAGTCTGGGGTTTCATGTTATATTTGATAACTCCACCTTCCTCATCTTGATAATTAACTACATATTGATTTTGAAGTCTGAATGTTGCTTGATCATATTCTTGTGGAGAGCTCACGTCTTTCATGAACAACATAGTATCCCATTCAGGAACAGTTGTTCCTGTCAGCATTTTGTTCACAGTAAGCGAAATCGTCTTCTTTCCTTCCTTTTCATATCTAGATATTCTTTCTTTAACTTCAGCAATTTTAGGTTGCTTGTTGTCAACTCCAGATATGTTGATTATTTCATAGTCATTAAGGTTCTTAAAGATACTTTTGTGCCTAGAGATAAGTGATTCCATTGCGTCACAAGATGCACAGAAAGGAAGAACACAAACAATGTGACGGCACATTTTTCCTTCTTTCAATTTCTCATAATTCAAGAATCCAAGGAGGTTGTTATCTTCTTTGCTACCATCAATAACTTGCAGTAATTCAAGCACCTCTTGTTCATGAATAAACTTTTTATGCCTTCCATTTGAATCTTTTGCTATGGATGCAGGCTTAAACAATTCATTCAAAGCCGCAGTTTTTCCTTGTTGCTTCAAATTCTCAATGAGTTGCCTAGATGATGCATTTGGACTAAAGGCAAAACGCACCATTTGAGGGAATCCATAATATGGGTTATCCCATTCTTCATATTGCTTTTGGGTTCCTTCTTTTACGGTTTCTAAATATTCTTTATCCCATTGTTCTTTATCGTCAATGATGTCTGTAAACTGGTAAAATGCAATTATATCATCTTTTGTAAATTCGCTACCCATAAGAATACGATATGGGGTTCCTGAAAGATGAAGTTTTACATTGACATTTAATGACTTGATATTTTCTAGACCTTTGTCTAGTTGGTCAAGACTATCATCAGAGTTTGAAGTTTCCTTTTCAATCTGTTTTTTTGTGAGTCCTGAGTTCTCGAGTATTTTACCATAAACGTTAGCTCTGGCTCCAAAATGTGTTTCATCGACAATTAGAAGATCAATATTCTGATTAAACAAGTCTTGATGTTTCGATTTTATATCATCACCCATCAAGTCTTGAAGCGTGAGGAAAATCACCGCTCCATTTCCTTCTTTAATGGTTTTACTAATGATCTCTTTATCTGCCAACAGATTCTCACTACTGAAAAATCTGTACTTCTTGAAGCGAATATGGCTTTCTACTGTCTTTTTCCATTCTCCGATAACATCTGCTTTTGCAGAGACAACCAGAACTATATTTGCATTCATGGCTGTTGCACAACACATAGATGTGAAGGATTTGCCAAAACGCATAACTGCATACATAAGAAGGTTCTTTCTTCCTTGTTCAACTGCACTCTTGAAGCGTTCAATTGTCTTCTGCTGATTCGGTCTTGGATCATAATCTTCGACTCTTGCATAATGTTCTTCTACATGCAATCTATCTTCCGTATAGAATTGATACGGAGAACCGACCTGTTCAGACTTGTCATTTATATCTTTGATCGCTTTTTGTACATCGTGCGTTGTTGCATCTTTGAAGAACTCTTTTGAATAATAAGGAACTTCGAGTTCTCCTTTTTGCAAGCGGTGGAAATCCTCTATGGTTTCAAGATAATAGTGCACCGCATAGTCACGGAAGTACTTGCCGCTTTCTGTTTTTGCGACCCATGAATCCTCTTTATTGAGATCTTTGAAATGCTCCCTCCATTCATTCAATCGAATTTCTACTGGGCGGAATGTATCTCCAACCTTCAAATAATTAGGTACTGTACCTGTAGTAAAAGCATATATATGCGGTTCAACTCGACCATATATTATATTGTCAAGTTGTTCAGTATTGATAGATCCTTGAATGTCCATTATTTATGAAGTGTATGAAATTCAACAATTTCTATAGGTTCATCAGAATCTATAGACCAATCTGCAATTAGTGAATATATACCAGTATGACTGTGGGGGCTATTATTTGTACAACCAGGGCAAGGTATTGCATTACCCTCGTTTCCAAAAAGATCTGTTTCTGTTACAACGTCATGGCAACTTTCGGGTACTACAAACTTGATTCCATCCATTTGAAATATATTCCATGTAATAATATAGGCTACTTTGTTTACAACTTCTACTGAAGGGTTCTT